>Ga0268298_10001265_pt1 | contig 30263 bp, 62 predicted proteins | sample WWTPWeurt_MetaG_FD_194462 | JGI IMG/M metagenome (GOLD analysis project Ga0268298, IMG submission 194462) | Activated sludge microbial communities from WWTP in Nijmegen, Gelderland, Netherland - WWTP Weurt | ecosystem: Engineered > WWTP > Aerobic digester > Activated sludge | place... | reverse complement strand
TTGATATAATTCAGTCATATCTTGTTGTTCTCCAATTCTTTTTAAATATTCAGTTCCACCATCTACTCCAACTTTTTTACAAGAACACATCTTAAAATCATGTCTATGATAAGATACTAGGATTTCTCCACAATGGTTGCATTTTATTGCATTATATATCAATTTCATTTTAAATATAGAGTTTATTTATGATTTTCTGTCTAATTTCTCCATAAAATTCTTCATTTTTAAGCATCTCCTTAAACTCTTCTATTGGATATTTTACATCCAAATAAGTTATCTGTGAACCCCACTTCTTAAGTACTTCACAATCTCCACCAAGATCAATTACCTCTTGAATTTTATTAATGCCTTCATTATAGACAATTTCAAATTCTGCAGTCCTATAAGGTATTCCAACTTTATTTTTTACTACTTTCACCCTAGTTTTATTGGCATAAGCTTCATCACCATCTTTTAAAATAGATTTTCTTATATCTAAACGAATACTAGAGTAATATTTACTGGCTTCACCTCCAGCTACAACTTCAGGGCTTCCAAACATCACACCAATCTTCATCCTAAGTTGATTGGTCATTAAAAGTAAAACATTATTCTTTTCTATTACAGGAGTAACCATCCTTAGTGATTGTGACATCAATCTCGCTTGTTTACCAATATTTGCATCACCAATATCACCTTCACTCTCTGCTTTAGGTACACATGCTGCAATACTATCTAAAAGTATAACTCCGACTTCTCCAGTTTCAGCTAGAGTTTTAATGGTATTCCATGCTTGTTCACCATTATCTGGTTGGCTGAAAATTAAATCTTTAATTTGGATTCCTAGTTTTTCAGCATACTTTAAATCCATCGCATGTTCCATGTCTACAATTGCGACTTTCTTACCCTGTTTTTGGGCTTCTGCAATAATATGTAAACATACAGTTGTTTTACCAGCACTTTCTGGCCCATAAACCTCAACAATTCTTCCATATGGAAGACCTTTAATTCCAATCGCTGCATCTAATCCAATGCTTCCGGTACTAACAATCTCATAATTACCATGGTCTGAGCTACTCAGAACAATTACGCTTCCCTCTCCATAATCCTTGTTCAGTTTGTCTAATGCTTCTTGTAGTTTAGTTTTTTCTGTTTTTGCCATAAATTTTCTAGATTTATGCAAATATACAAAATAAAAATAGCCCCCACAAGAATATGAGGGCTATTTTTTTAGATTTTTGAACGAAAACTAAACCCATAAGGGAGTCCTTTTCTCCCAGTTTTTAAAATTTATAATGTATTTTTAATTACTCGGTTTTTCAAGTCTGCTTTATTTTTATACAGATTATAAGTTTGTTTTATACTATCAAGTATTTCCTGGAAAACTCTTTGTACAGCAAAATCAGTTTCTAATTGTATAGAAAACTCTGATACTGAATGCATTATAGTTGTATGATCTCTTCCAGTTTCTCTGCCCAATTCGGTAGTAGTTATATTATTATTGACACAAATATAATCTATAACCCTTCTTCTGAATATTTTTTCACGACTTCTTTTTATAAAGCCGTTTTTCTTATTTCCAGCATAGGAATTTTCATCTTTTGTAGGTTTTGTTCCAAAAGTACTATCCCACTCCCATCCAGTATATCCAAATATTGCAGAAATCATCATCCAAATATCACCTTTTTCTGTGAAATTTGATATACTTTCCCATTTATTACAGATCGTAACTTTTACACCCCTACCTGTTTCTTTTAAGAATTTTTCTTTGAATTCTTGTATTAAGTTTTCACTATTTCTGATATTATTCATATTCTATAGTTATATTATCTGTTAATATGGGACAATTGTCCAAAGTCTTCTGATTTTTAGAAGCAATATACCCATCTTTTGTGAATTCGATTAAGGGCAATTTCCATTGTGAAGAAGCTTCAGAAAATTCTTCATAGAATCTTCTGTTTGCTAACAATCCACAATAAGTATAAAAATAAGTACTATGATCTGTTTCTACTACTCTAAAGACACAATCTTTGCAGCTTTTAGTTTTAATAGTCATTTCTTAAAAGTTTTTTTAAAAGTAATAGGATTTCGTCCATTTATCATAAGCTTTCTCCATCGTACAATGATGGGCTTTTAGGATGTGTCAAATTTTCACTTGGACCATCCTCCTATTACCTTAGTTGCTAAGCTTTATTTTTCTCTGTTAACATTGCCCATATAATAAGACCATACAAAACATCATCTCCGCATTTCTCATTTATCATTGATATGTGAGGACCTTTTGGAAATCTGATAATATCTTTAATACTCTGTAAATGCTTTGCTCTTAAATCCCAAGCATAACATTCCTTGTTTTCTGAAGTTGCTATATCTACTCCCTCAACGAAGTTATGAAAAGCATCATCACTATTTGCATACTCCTCTCCTTTTTTATCAAGAAGTTTTATAATTTCTCCAAATTTCTCATTTACAAAATCTCTAAAATCCCCTCTTGTCATTTTGTTTGTTTTTCAAGTATTTCAAATGCTTGTTTAAAAGCTTCATTTTCTGCAGATTGTCTGGAATTACACCCTTTACTATATAATTCTCCATCTATTTCAAAAGTCCAATTTTCTTTTAGAATAATTATTACATTTTGTTTATCAAAAAAATCATATAATATTCTTGGATTACTCCACAAGAGTCCATCTAATGTTCCATCAACATCCGACTCTTGAATATCCGATCCTGTATTCTCAGCCATTTGACTCCATCCAAGTAGTAATTTATATACAAATTTTTTAAACAGTTCTCTACTTTTAGGATATTGTTTAATATTTAGTAAGCTCATCTTTTAATCTCCTTTTTTCTAGGTAATTGATTAATTGTACCTCAAATTCTTCAAGAATGGTAATAACCTTCGCTTTTTCAACAAGACCTGTATTTTTACCACCTTCTGTTACTAACTCTACAGATTCTATCTCCTCTATTGCTTTTTGTGTTGGGTACGTCATATTTTAAGTGTTTCTTTTTCAATTCTTGGTTTCTGCCACAATTCCATACTCTCATCAAAATAAGTACCAAATCTTTCTTCTAACATATCCGCAATTGTTACTATTGGATTATTTATAATATATGATTGACCTAACTTTTGAACCACAAGCGCTTCAGTTTCAGAATCTTTTGTTATTATTCTGTACTGAGCGGCTGGTACATTTCCTATCATTTTTGGGTAAGTTTTCTTAATACTTTCTGAAAATTTAGAATACTGACCTTTTTTAAATTTTACAAAATCTGATTCAAAAGTTTTTGGAAATTCATATACTAAAACTGTTTTTCCTTCGCCCCTATCATAATCTTTAACTAAATCTATTGTACCTGTAAATTTATTCTTTCTAAGATATTCATTTTCAATAAATTCATTAAATGCTACAGTATCTTTTGGTTCAAATAACAAAAATACTGGCATATTAAAAGTTTCAGTACAATATTCATCTACTAAATAGGCTTCCATAAATCCATGCTTCATTAACTCATGTCTATTCAAATCTAATGGTGAAAGAAGAAAAATAGTACTACAGTTGAATTTCATTAACACATCTACCTGATTCTCACTCATTTCTATTATTTAGGTTGTTTTAACAAATCTCCACATCAACCTTTTATCTCTGCAAACATAGTAAAATTTTGTGTTACTTCCTAATAATTTGAGCTTATGTTCCATTTGTTCGTTGGTAAGCTTCTCGTACCTTTTATTAAAAATTTGTCTACCTAATTCAAAATCATTATTATTATCTGATTTTAACAACTTTTCTATATCCATACAATGTTATTATTTTTATAGTTGTTGTAACTAATATCCCAGATATTAGTATCCATATGCCATTTAATTTCCTCTATTACTTCATTCAAACCTTTATAATATTCATTTCTATAAGTAAATCCATTATAATAACTTTTTAAGGATTCTTCAGAAATTTCATAAATTAAAGGTTGCGTAACATTGGTACTATCTGCAACAATAAATGCAGGTGGTTTTACTTCTTTTGTGGGATTATTCTGCTTAACTGCTTCATAATATATAGCTGCCTGAAGATAAGCATATGTTTTTAAGAAATATTCTTCGTAGAAATTTTCATTTGTCCAGGTAACTTTTAAATCATAAGATTTTAAATATGTATTAAAATCTAAGATTTTATCTACCATTCCCTTAAATTTTAAGCCACCTATTTCAAAGTTTTCATATTTTACTTCTGAATATCCAGTATCAAATATTGTATTTACTATATCATTTGTTTTTAATCTGGAAACAATATTATTTGCAATAGCTAGATCTTCTAAACAAACCACTTGTTTTTCTTTAGTTTCTCTAAGTTCTCTATAATATTTTTCTGGCTCCTTTCCAGTAAATTTATTAAGTATTACTTGTAATGAATGTTCATATCCACTTTCTTCTCTAGCTTTTTCAGCCAAAACTTTAAAGTCTACAACAACTTTATCATCAACAGAATTAAGAATTGTGTGTTTATATAATGCATCTACAAATTTAAGCATTTTACCCGTAGGTTTTTTATTACATACACTCATCACATATTTCTTGTCAAATTCTTCTGGCTCTAAGATAAGTGTATGTACTAAGTTCCCTATTAACATACTTCTAGATTCTGTAGGATCTTTTTGCTTCATTATATAAGACTTATAAAACTCACTTCTCCCTTTTTTAAGAAATAATCGTATGTCCGAAGAACTAATATTCTCTAACTCCCTGTACTGCTTTTCTGATTTCTTACTTCCCGATATCATAAGTTATTTTATATTTATAATATGTTATTCCATTTCCAGCTGAATAAGATCTACCAAAATGACTTCTTTTAAGTGTTCCATATTCGTAACTAAAAAAATAGTCACATTTACATTCTAACTGAATCAGTCTCCATCTAGTAAGCTTTATTTGATTAGATTTTAATAAATTTCTTGCAATCTCAAAATCTTCCTCGTTTTCACCCACCAACATTTTCATTATTTTCTTGAATGCTTCCGGGTTTATCCAAGGTCTTTTCTTTTTGAATTTCCTCATTTTTAGGTATTTTAAAATAACTCTTCCGATAATTAAAGTAGAAAAAATCTTTAGTTTCAAAACTATTACTATTTTTCCAAATAGCAAAATCAATTTTTGAACGTTTTTCATTTCTATAATCAAAGCCTCTTATTCGAAATTTAGTAAAAAGTTCCCTTAAGATTTTAAGGGAACTGTGATCTCTGCTTTGTATGATTCTTTTTACTTTATCTGTTGTAGTTAACATATTGTTTTTCTGAAAATTTTACCGTTTCTTTCAAAATATTTAGTACAAGAATTCTTGGCATTATTATTAACAAGCCGCTCTTCTTTGATTTTCTGAAAATTAGTTCTACACCAATTAAGAAATGTAATTTTTGGTTTACCTTCTTCAACCATGATATTGAAGATTTGTGGATGATCATCCGGAAATTCTGCTTTAAAGCTTATCTCACCCTCTGAGAAATAAAAATTAGCTCTAGACCTAGTATATTCCTTTTTAAACTGGTCTTTTTTACTACATACTTGAACATAAATGTCAAGTGTTTGATTACCGTCTTTTGACGTTGCAAAAATACTAAGTCTTCTACCTTTGTTGTCAAACCTTTTTAAGTTACTGTATATCATATGTTATGTTTTTATACGTTCATGTTCTGGAATTGGAAATTTGGTTTTAATATTTTCACTAGTAAGATTTAGAAAACGTTCAAATTCACCATTTTTAGAAATTATGAATGCAATGTAAGGAAAATATTCATTTGTTTCTCTATCTAATGGGTATAATATATTACTATCTCCTGGATTTCTTCCAAAAAACTTTGAAACTATGTTATTTTTTAGACATATTTCGTATGCCAATCTAACATCTTCATTATTTCCTGAATTTATTAATTTGCGTATCATATAATTAATTTTTCCCAATTTTCTATTGGATAAATAAAATCTAAACCTGGAAAATCTGGAAGAATTTTTAGAACATCTTCTCTTTCAATAAACATTTTATTGGGAAGAGAAATTGCCGAAATGAAGATTCTTTTACCTCGTAAGTTGTTCCCGGCATTCGTTCCTCATGCTTGAGGGTTTCTAAATTTTTGTGAACGATTCGGCAAGAAAAAGTGCAAGTCGTTTATAACGGCAAACTTCTGTGAACAATACATTGCCGTCATTTCTGTTGCACTTTTTCACCGTTCTTTCTCCTTTCGGTATTTTATAAAGGGGCTGGCACAATAGCTCCGGTAAACATATTTCTGTATTATACCGGTCGTCCCCGGTGGCCAGCTTCATACAAGCCCCTTTATAAAATCCCTTCGTCGAAACAACGGCAATGCCGAATCGTTAGCTGCCATTTGCAGACGACAGTACATATCTCGGCATCGGTTCGCCTTGATGCTGTTCAATACCTTTGAACACCAGCGTTTTGTTTTCAATCAATGGACGTATTACTTCGTGCCGTACAAGGCAATCAGCATACATAAACATTCCACGTTCAGGTAAAAACCAAACACTATGAAACATTCCTTGTGGTTTGTAAAATTCATCTTCTAACGACAGTTCATGTTCAATCGCTTCAATGATTTTACGTTGGCTAAGTTGCGTTTGATATTCATTCTGAGCATCAACAGCATAAGGCGGAGTTGAGTTTAATTTATCCATTTTGTCAAGTTATAGGTTTACTTTTTTAATCATTTTGTCAAGTTATAGGCTGACGAAAAACGGCAGCTAACAATATATTGGCAAAAAAGCCGCTGACGTGCTACTATTAAGCTGTGGTGGTGTATTGAACATTTGTGCTACTTTCATCTTTTGTGCTGTTAAATCGGCTTCTTCGCCAAGCGCGAAAACGTTATAGGCAATGGCAATGACACTACCTAATAATGTACTCACGTTTGACGATTTTCTTTTGGTCATTTGCATACCTTGCATTTACATCTGACTGGATATGTGCTTCTGCTTCTTCTAAAGAGTGCCAACCGATTTTATAAGCATACATTGATATATCCCTTACTTCACGCAAGTAATGCCAAAAATAAAACAAGTAACGTCTTTGAACGTAATACCATTTTTTACCACTTACTTCTGTTTCAATAACGATTCTGTAATCCATATTTTTGTTTTTTAAATTTACTTAATAAAGCCACTGCCTATAACACACGTTTGGCAAAAGTGGCGGTGCAGTACTCCGCTCGACAATTACTGCTACATTCAACATTAGTTCTCCACATCAGCTTTAGTGGTGAAAATCGCCACCTTCGCCAAGCGTGGAAACGTTGGGCGCAATTAAGCGTACACCAATTCCGATTTAAAATATTCATTATAATAATTCCAATATTCAAATCCTCCCAGTTTTTGCAGGTAGTCATGAACTTGGTATTCTTTTAGTTGCAAATCCCTTATTGGGGCGATTATTTTTTCAACTTCCTGCTCATCAACCATTTTTTTATAAGCTGTACCTCCCCATAAACATAATTTTAACCATCCTTTTTCGTATCCATAAGAATATGAATAATTTGTTTCTCTACCCATTTCATCTCTCCAAACAAGTGGTATCTTTATTTCATGTTCAAGTATATATACCTTTTTATAAGGTTGTGTGTGGGAAATTTTATTTTTTGCTTTCTTAAATAAGTTTACTAGACACATAATTTTAAAAACTGCGCCCAACAAAAGCATTGCCACAATAAGGGCTTGACGTAATTCTGTTGAGCAGGTGAATAATACGGGAACATTTGTAATTCTTATCGTCTGCATTACCGACAATTCCCTTACTGCGGCAATGCCCAACGTTGCATCGCCATGCTCCGCTGATGGCTTTGCCATCTCTACACACACGATGGCTTCGGTTTTCAACCTCCCGCCATCTATGGCGATGCAACAGCGACCCGCTACTCGTTTCACCGCTTCGCACGGCGAGCAACATCCGCTTTGCGGACATTGCTCTTTCCACCCTTCGGCGAAACTCGACGACGTTTTGAACTCCGTTTTTTTAAAAGCAAAGCCAGCTCATTAGCACAGATGCGAAGCCGTCGGTATTCTCCGCTATGTATAAGTCTCCCTTCCTTATACTCACATTCTTTTATGTACTGCTTTTCCTCTTCGGCTTCTTGATTCCACCTATCAATCAGCTTTTGTAATTCTATCATCATATTTTTAAGTTTTGCTTTTAAAAACTACGTTCGCAACGTCGCAAAGCGGGTCGCTGTTATACGCAATTTGAGAACTGCTCAGTAAATGCTTTTAGTATTTTAGGTAAGTCAATTTCATAAATCATTGTGTACTCTTGCTCACCTTGTTCCTTTTGAAACTTCTGTGTTTGCCACCATTTCCATATTTCAACGTTGTCAGGAAAAATGCGTATAACATTGCATTGCTGCAAGTTTTGCAGGACAAAGTTTGCCCCGGCTACAAAGCCATAGTAATCATTTGTCCAAGCTGAATTTTCCTGTTCAGCATATTGTTCAGCCGCTTCGGCTATTTGTTCTTTAGTTATCATTTATTCCAGCTTTTAGTTATTAAATTCAAAACCTGACAGCAATGCTTTTACGTTATGCGTCAGGCTAAAAGACCGTTCCACTTTAACATATTACCAACTACAGTCCAATCAACAAATGGACGTTCTGTATATTCTTTGTCGTGTATTAATGGACAACCTAATGCAGCATCGTCAATATACATTTGAGCATAAGCCTTTGGGCTTGTAGTCCAAGTGTGTTGAGTTGGATTAGTTTGTATTCCGTAAAGTGGTATTTCGTTTTCTTTGAACCAATTAACAGCATCGGTTAAATAATTGCCACTTTCAAGATGTAATTCGTTATCCTCACCGGTAGGATTAACTATATCACTTCGCATTGTGAATAGGATTAATTGGTGTCCATTTTCAACCAATGCTTTTAATACAGGAACGGCTTTTATATCCTTTCCTACTTTTGGAAATTCGTGAGTTACACACGTTCCATCAAAATCAATTGCTATTATCATATTTTAAAAATTTAATTCGTTAAACAAAAGCCCGAACGCATAACAAGGGTTTGTAGCAATAGGGGCAGAAGTGCAAGTTTTGAGCCTTAGTACTTCTATTAGGCTGTGGTGCTATATTCAACAGTAGTGCTATAAATCCCCTACTGCTACAAGCCCCAATACGTTGGACCGCCATCCTCGCAACCAAAAAAGGAAAGAAAAAATTAAGACCTTTCCACTCTGGCAATAACCTTTTCGTCAACTACTTGATAAATCTTTTGTGCAATAGTAATATGCCTGAACTTATCCCCCTTCCCATCAAAGGTGATACATATTGAAAAGTCTTTATCTTCAATTAATACCCACGATGCACTATCATCTGAAAATCTGTTAATAACACCCCCTATACCTTGTGCGACCTTTTCAATGTTCTTTAATCTTGCCATAATTTTTTCTTTTAGTATTTATAATTTGGTTGCGAGCCGTAATGATTTCATTTTCGTTCCTCAAATTCCCATCCTTACTGATGGCGTTCCAACGACCAGAAAAAAAAGAATCGTGCTGCTTTCATTTCGGACGGCGGCCAACATGGAAATTGCCGAAGCCTTTTTTGCAAAATTTTTTATTTCTGGATACTTCTCACATAAAAAATAATATCCTAACATTTTATCCTCATAACTATTAGAAACTATTAATTTATATATTATTTCATTTTCCATGTATTTTACCTTTAAAATATTTACCTCCAACATTACTGTTCCATGACTTTTCTTCAAAAAGTACATTTAATTGTATTTGGAAGTGGATTTCCCAGTAGCTTAAATTTATTCTGTCTTCACATAACATAAGAATTTCTCTTGTAAATCCTTGTGTATTTCCCTTACTCTCTATATATTCTAGTAGTGGTTTACAACTCCCCCAATAATCTTTCCACCCACTATCTTTGTTTTCAATTTTGATTCTTTTTCCTGTAGATTTTCTAGCTCTTTTGCTTAATTTTCTTTTAATTCTATGTGAAAAAGCTTTCTTTCCTATATAAAATCTACCTTTATCATCAGTTATTTTATAAATAAAACCATAATCATCACCAGGGGTTTTAAAGTTTTTCCCTTTATATTTCCACATCCACAATTTCTATTTTTAATTTCTTATTTTCAGGCATTTCTATCATTTCACTCAATTCTTTTACTAGTCTATTATGTATTTCTTGGTCATCTGGTTTATTAGTAAACAAATTTAAAAAGAACTCTAAATCAGAACATTCTGATATATATCCAAAATCAGACTCTATTAACCCTATTAAGTTCTTCATATCTACTAAAAGATGACAACCGGCTTTTCTTATATTTGTATAATTTCTTCTTAGTAGTAGTGCTAATTCAACTTTATTAGAATTATAATCTATTTCACACAAAAGAGAAGTTGCAAGTTTTATGTTGATTTTATCTTCAGAATCCATTAATCTATTAATATTATCAATCATTTTACCTTGAATCTTACCATGTTTTACTAGATTTTTTGAAAGTTCAATAGAATTTATGAACTTCAATTTCTTCATATTTTCAGATACATAACTCATCTTTTCAAGAGCTGAATCATATAATACATATGTAGCTCCCGGTGGATACTGATTTTGTCCCCCAATATTTACAGCAGCGTGTCTAGCTTTATTATAATCTTGTGTTAAAAATCTTGATCCATCTTTCGATTTTACCTCATAAATATAGTAGCTTTGTAATGATGGTGGTACTAATTTATCATCTTTATCAAAATCTGCGATAATGTAATCTGCCGTCTCAGGATTTCTTACAATACTAGTATTTTCAAAACTTTTTTTAAATCTATCTCTAGGTAAAGAAACATTTCCAAAGAAATAAACCTTTTTTCCATCCAAATTTGGAACTATTTCCTCTTGTTTAGCATTTTTTAACTTATTTTTTAATGATAGATATGGTTTTTCCTCTATAACATTTCTTGACCTAAATGTACTATAGGTCACACGAATCTCCGCCTCAAATTTCTCCATTATAATATATTTTTTGTTAAATTTAATGTTTTTATATTACGATTAGAATAATCATTTAAAATATTCCATATTTGCGCTCCACCATTTTTCTTTATTTCATAGATGAGTTTAAATGTATAAATAGTTTTATCTTTTAAAATTTCAATTAGAATATCTACATCTTCAGGTGTACCATCATATAGTCTCTGGAATTTTTTTCTTTGTTCATCAGAGAATTGCGATAATTCTTTTTGAATAACTTCATATGCTAAATTTGGTATGTCTACTATATGTGGCATCACATTAATGGTTGCTGTAGTTGTTATAGTTGTTGCATTTCCTAAAGTAGTATCACCATTAAATATAGTGTTCAAGGAATACAAATCATCGGTATTAGTTTGAGAATGAAAGTTTGATAAATCCATATTTTAAAATTTAAAAAGTAACCCCCTGGAAATAGTCCAGAGGGTTACAAAAGTACGAAATTAAATATAAATTTCCATCAACTTTGGTCTGTGAGTTATAGGTTTCAACTTCTGAACCTGTACTACTTTTCTCATAAGTAAATGGGTGATATCCTTCGTAAATACATCACTTTCAAGGATTAATGCAAAGTTTTCAACTTGATTATCAGTTAAATCCTTTTCGTTTGCAATACAATAGTTAATCAACCTTTTACTTAAAATACTAGCCAAATCATTCCTTTTCTTCTCTTTTGTACCAGTAATTTCAGTAAGTTTTTTAATAACTTCCTTACTCTTACCATTCAACATTTCTGTTGGACTGATAAGCTTATCCAGTTTATTTTGAACAAATTGAGAGAACAAAAGCATATGTTCTTCTGGAATAGAGCCAGAACCCATAAGCATTACCTTTCCCAATTGTTGTTCAAAGTTTGCAATACCAGAAATAGTGTCAAAAAACTTAGTCCAAATCCTGATATTAGCTTTTTTAAGCTTATTTCCTTTATTATCAACATCTCTTGTACCAGTTACCACTTCTGGATTCTTTAAGATAAAGTTTATACAACGACCATCAACTCCTTCTTTTTCAGCCCATTCACTCCATACATCAACATCAAATTTCATAAAGAAATTCAGATATCGTGTTTTTTGAGCTTGGTCTTCAGTAGTAACCATATATTCACCATCATCTGGGTTATTACTCAAAACAACAGTACTTCCAGAAGGAAGAGACCATGATACATAAGACTGCTCATTTACTACCTCCATAGCAGCTTGTAGCATACCTAAGCTACCACGGTTAAAGTCATCCAAAAGCAAAAACAGAGGTTTTTCCTTACCTACAATCCACTTTGGAGCAGCATATCCCATGTGATTTTTACCAGTGTAACGATAACCTAAATCTGTATAAACAGATATAGATTTTTCACTTACAAAGATTTTTTCATCACCTTTTTGCATTTCAAACTCTGAAATTGGAAACCCAACGAAGTCCTCAATAGAAATCTGTGAAAGATTCAATTTAAGAAACTCCATTTCTTTTTCATGAGCCAGCTGACGCAATGTACTTGTTTTACCAATTCCACTCTCACCTTCGAGACCAATGGCAATTGGTGTTTTACCTTCTTCTGCCAATCTTTTGTTGTTATCAACAATGTAGCCAAATACTTCTTTAACCTGATCTGCCGTTAAACTTGTTTTTTTAATATTCATACTTTTTATTTTTATTTGTTATTTACTAATTGAAAACATTCAATTCTGTCTCTTACACTGTTAAATTCTTGTCTTGATTTATTAAAATATTTACATTCAATTGTAACATAAAGAGATTTAGATATAGAACTATTAAATCTATCTATTTCAATTTTACTTATTACCATTTCAGGGGAGTTTGGTAAACCTCTATAAGTAACAATACTTCCGATACCCATTCCTGTATCTGCTAAATTCTTATCAATTGTTGAAATTGCTTCATCAAATGATACTAAAGCTTTATTATCTATTCCAGTAGTTGGAATTTTAATATCAATAAGAGCTGCATATACAAATGGATAAGCTTTTTTACATATTTCAAGTCCTAGTTTTACATCTTCAGTGTTAGGTGATGTTAGTAACTTTCGGACATGTCCCAAGTTTTTCTCCATTTAATATAAATTTTATTTTTCCATAGAGCATCCATACCCCCAACATACTTAATAAAGGTTTCTTGAAATTCATGTGATTTTCTACCAAAAAAACAATCTAGATATGGAAGCCAGTCCTCATCTTTCTGTGGTAAATTTTGGGGTGAGATTAAAAGCTCCCACCCCAAAAATATATCACTTTGATTATCAGACGATAATAATTTGATTATTATATCTTTCAATTCATTCTTATTATTTTGTGAATAGTATTGAGTTCTGTATTACCATTACTTGTGATAAGAATAATGCAAGGAATCTGACATCTTACTATATCTGATTCAACATAGCCATCCGTACAGAATACAGCAAAATCATACTTCCTTTTATTTTCATTTACATATTCAATAGCACAAGATAACCTGGTTCCACCACCTTTTACTCTTTCAAAATCAAGTTTACCCTTATATTCTCTTGCTGGATTACACTCTGCATCCCATTCTGCTAAATCTAATTTAACACCAGCTTTCCATATATGGTAAAGCTCATTATTACCTTCATCAATATCATTTTGACTCATAGAACCACTCTGGTCAATAGCAAAAATTCCTCTAACCTTTGGTTTATTCTTTACTACTGGAGCATCTTCAAATCTTAGATTTGGGCGCTTTCTGGTTCTGTATGGATCGTATACCATTGCTGAACCTACGAATTGTCTGAAAAGCTGTTTCCATTGAACTGTTGGTTCGTTAACTTCCAATCTTTTACTCAGAAGTTCTTTAAGAAAAGCTGGGATATCACCCCTTTGTTTTTCTACAGCTTCAGCTGCTTCTTTTAATGCAGAGGTAATTTGCTTTTCAAGCAGCTTTTTCTCTAATTCTGACATATTTTGTATCATTTCATCCCATGACTTATGCCAGTTTCCAGGCTGGTTATCCAACATTTGGTCAAGAGATTTACAACCAGAACTTCCTTTTTTGTTACCTTTTGGCCCCGCTAAACTATCAGTTTTACCAGCAGAATTTTCTTTCTTCTGTTGAGCTTTTTTTAGCTCATCATAGTAATACTGAGTACCTTCCATAGGTTTTAGCTTTAATTCGCTAAAATTTTCAAGGAATTGTCCATCAGCGGGTCTTTCATATTTTTGGTCACAAAACTGGTTAATAGTAATATCACATGCGATATTATCTATTAAATGATCAGTTCTGATATCCCTAAATAGGAAATGTTCATAAATTACATGTAAAAGTTCATGCATTAAAACATACTTTCTTTGACTATCGTTTTTCAGATAATCTTTCCAAAATCCCTTGTTTATCAAGAGACTCACGTTGATGCTGTCAGGAGCTGTTGCAACACAAGCTGTTGGGATTCCAGAGCTGTCATCTACGAACCTTTTATTTAATTCTGTTAAGAATAAACCATAAAACGGTTCGTCAATAACTAATTCCCAAGCAAGCTCGGTGAGACTTTTTTCATAATCCATAATTAGAATTTTTGTATACGATTTTTAATTAAGTTTTCTGCATTTTTTCTACTTAGATCTAACCAAGCTCTAAGTAATTTAATCTCTTCTTTAGAGAAAGATTCTGGTGATTTTTTAAGAAAATGTTCAATAAATTCTTTTTTCTCTTCAAAAGAAATTTTATCACTCTCAAGTAAAAAAATAGCAAGCTCCTTGTCTTCCACATTTTCACTCTGCATCAACTTCTTTATTTTTTCACTTACACTCATTTTATTTATTTAACTCTCCATATCCTTATATTATCCTCACCTTCTATTTTTCTTGTTGAAAACTCCCATTTGTAACCTCTTACATAATTAAAGTTTCGAATACAAGACAGTATAGTATTTCTCTTGGATGCTGGTACTTTAAAGCTATCACCAACTTCCATAGGTTCAAAATTATAAATCCTCTTTCTTCCTACTGATTTTCTTGTAATTGGAATGTTTTTTTCAATATTCATACTTTTTTAGTTTTAATTCTTCTGTATTTACAAATATCTATAAATGCTGCTTTTGCTTCTTCTTTTTCTTGTTGTCTTGCTAATATAGTGTTTCTTAGGGGGTGACTTAAAAATTGTACAAAACTATATTTATCAAGTTCTGATTCTACTGCTTTAAATGTATGCCAAATAGAAAAATCATAAGTGTTTGTTTTTTCTATTAATTCTACAATACTATTTCTAAAACTATCATCCCAAATATAACCAATTGAATATTTCTTTCCATATTGTATAAGTTCTTTTATTTTAGCTATTATCTCTTCATCTACATATGTTTCTAAAACATCTACATTTGAAAATAACTTTGGATTTTTACTAATATAATTATTAATAAGATATCCAGTAACACATTTAGATAAGATATTACTTTCACCCTTTAAGAAATCATCAGCTGTCATAAAATTGTGTAAATTTAGTTTTTTAATTTTTGCATAATTTCTTTCTGATACTAACCATTGTTTAAAATTAGATTTTTGTAGTCTAAATATTTTATCTAATGTAGATCTTTCTGTATGAAATATATGGAAATATGGTTCTTTATAGAGATTTCCAAGATTTACTGTTTTTAAGTTTGTAGCAGTTTTATTTCTAACAGATGAATGTCTAATCTCATATACGGTAATCTCTTCAGAAGTTCTAGTTCTTCGTACTGAAGTTGTTTTAGTTTTAATCTTTTCAACTTCAGGGATTTCAATATCTTCAAATGGTTTAAACATTTCTTTTATATACAAATCCTCAATTTCTTGAAAATCTTTTATTTTAGATCTCCATAGGTTCTTTTCAGTTGATTTAAGATTTAAATTAGCTATATACCTCTTTAAACTCCGTGATTTTAATTTTACTAAGTATGCAGTATTATAAATTCCGGAAAGAGATTTCTTTAAAGCACTTAATCTTTTTCTATCTACTTTATCCTTAACTAGATAATAAGAAGAATTTACTGGCATGTTTAAAGAAATATTTCCATAAACAGTTTTTGACATTCTATATGTATCTGTATAACCTATAATATTTAAATTAGTTTTAGACCAATAATCAAAATTTTTAAAAAACTTCTTTAAAAGTGATGAATTTATTCCTTTTATTCCAGGCTCTTTAACTTCATATCCATCAAATAAATTGGCTAGATAATCAATTTTTATATTATGGTTAGCTAATCTCACAAGCTTCGCCATATTATAATTTTTGATGCAAGTTAGCATATCAGCATCTGCACAAGTCTCATTCCATCTATTAACAAGCCATTCAATTGATGCTTTCAACTTGTTCATAATCAATTCTACTACATGATCTGTATATCTTATTGATTCTCTTGTAATTGTGGGTTCTAATCCTTCTTTTGCCGCAAATCTAAGTGCTAATTTTTCATATATTGGTGGAATTCCAAGCTTTGACCAATTTATAGGATAAACCACATCATCTAAAGTTAAATGCATTTCATCATCTTTATGTAAAGTGCTTATTTGGAAATGATCAGTTCTGATGATTTCCATTTCACTATTCATTCTAACATCATTACATATCTCAAACCATACATTTGAAAAATATGCCAATTTTTGTCTGATTTTACCAGTAAATGCACTAACACCTTCTTTACAACCAACATTAATACTAAAAAGCACACCATTTGGCTCAAAAGTATCCTCATATTCGGAAAGATCGTAAGAAATTCCATCATTGTCATCTTCCTTCATATTTGCAACAAACTTCTTTCCATCTTTAATACATGTAAATGTACACTCATTGTTATAAGCAGCCCAACTTATACTTCCAATACCCATTCTACCAATCTCTTGAAGATTATCTTCTTTATCTGAATATGCAAGCTGACCGATTTTTAAATCAAATTCATCCTTATCTAAACCTGTACCATAGTCTCTTACTTCAAAAGTAAGACTTGAATATATTGGAAATGTACTATTTGTAGGATCAAATTCTTTATAATATAACTTAACTTCTACTGGTTTTATTTGATTAGCCCTTGTATGACTGTCTTTTGCATTACTCACAATTTCCTGAATAAATGTATATTTATCCTGGTATAACCTTCCACTGAACAATTTTTGTATTTTGTTCAAATCATTCACAAGCGTCATTTGCTTCATAGTAACTTACCTTGTTTTAACTCTTTAGGAATATTCCTTTCTAAATATTGTATATATGTTATTTTTAATACTTCTAATATCTTTTCAGCAGAGTGTTCAGTATTTCTTGCTAACTCTACAGCATCTAAGATAAGCTGTTTACTCGGAACTTCTTCTGATTCTAGAAGTTTTAACTTTTCTTTCACTCTCTTTACCATTTTTTATTTCTTTTAGAAATTTATCAGCCCAATCTTTTCTATAATTTGATTGCCATGTAAACATAGATATAAAATTAGGTACTTCATCAAACCATTCGTTTTCTATTCTATAAGGGTCAGCTTTATCAGCTTTATGTACTAAAATTCTACAGGCATTTTCAAAGAAAAATAAATCTGATCTATTTTCATTATTCATTTTTCCAACAACTAAAGATTTAAAAAGTTCTCTATCCGTTTCTGTACCAAACAAGAGCTTCATTGCTTTCCTAAACTTTTCTGTTTCCATAATTAAAATGGGGCTTCTTCCAAAACCCAATTAATCTCCCCCTTTCCGAGATCTTTTAATATTTTATTTACTTTTTTAAATGTCCCATTTGTTGTCCATACTACTTTATTTCTAGCAGCAAAGGATGGATGTTCTAAACTAAAATTCCACTGCATTGGAGATAAAAATTTTGAAAATTTCTGAGCTTCTTGGCCAAGAAGTATTACTGGAATATCCCATCTTCCTAAATATTCTTCAAACAAGAACTTTGTAAATGGAAACCATAATTCTTGGTGAGCTCCAGCTTTATCTCTCTCAGTAGTAAGAGCAGAATTTAACAATAAAACACCTTGATCTGCAAGATATTTTAAATCTCCGCTTTTTTCAATATCTACTTGTGGAAACTCAATAGCTAAAGCTTCATAGTATTTTTCCAAGCTTGGTGCTAAATAATCCTTGTGATTACTACAGCTTAGTGCTAACCCATCTGCAACATATGTGCCTTTTATTATTGTATGGTATGGACACATACCTAATAAAACCACTTTTACTTTATCAGTAGGTGTTTCTTTAAAACATCTATATGTAAAGTCACTTTTTGGTACTATTTTCTTACCCCTTTCGCCATCAAATTTGAGTTTTTCATAAATTTGATCCATTGTACCATTATCAAAAAGCGGTTCAATAATAGGATACCATGTATCTAATTTTTCTTTAAATAATTCTTTATTTAACATTTTTAAAAAGGTTAATAACTGAAGCTTCAGCTATATTTCTATGTTCAGCATCATAAATAATATCTAATGCTGTATATATATTTGTTATATTATACCCACAAATTTCTGAATAATTTCTATCAAAATCAGAACTGGTATTTGTAATAAGCATATATAAATATTTATATAAGGCTTGATCTTCCTCTGAAGCTTTTGACATTAGAATTTTAGCAATTTCAATATCAGCATTATTACCAGAACTTAATAATTTTAAAATTTTTTTATCCATTCTTTTAATATTTCAATTTTAGAACTTTTTGTATAAACATATTCATCAAAAAATTCTTTAACATCTAGATATAATTCAAAATAAAAATCATAAAGTTCATAATCAGTGATATTTATTGAACCTTCATCACAAGCTAAAATGCAAAAAATCCTTTCCAATTCTGATGATAATTCTCTATTATTTGACAGCAAAGTAGCTGCAATTAATCTATCCTCATGAGTTCCCCTTATCAATTTAATCAAGGATTTCATTTGATACATTGAGTTCTGATATTGATCTTTGTCTTTCTTGTTCATTGTCTAAATAAATATTACCAAGCAGGAACCCTAAATAATAGTTACCTCTTTTATAGTATACATTATTGAATTCATCGGGGATAGTATCCGTTCTTTGCATAAGAAGATCAGTATCAATCGTATAGCAACCTCTTATATAAGAAACGCCATACATCTTCATAAATTTAATGAGAGTTTCTGGATCCATGCTTCTTACTAAGTTGAGACCTATTAATATGTCTCCTTTATCACAAGATCTTATCAATTTGATTACCTTCTCTATCATATATTTTTAATTTATAGAAAAGTTTACACATTTTTAAAACTTCATCTTTTGGATGTAAACATATACAATGATGTAAATAACCGAGATATAACTCACCAATTTTTATATAAAATTCCTCATCATAAATGTGTTTTTTAATATCTGGTACTGGTAAAAAGAACGAACTTGGCTTTTTACTTATCCTCCCAATTTGATTAAACACATCTATTAAAGTTGTATTATCTAATGATTTTAAGATTTCAAAAAGAATTTTAATATCAGAACTCTCCTTAGACAGGGATAATTTTTTTAACATTTCTATTTTCATTGGAACCAGTCATTAATTCTTGGGTCATCTTTTTTAAATATATATGGCATTAGATCGTTTTCATGAGATTTGTTTTTTTCATTTATTGAATCTAAATAAAAAGAATTACCATAAAATCCTAAATATTTATATCCCTTTCTAATGTAGAAACCATATCCCCAAACAGAAGTGTTAAATTCTGGTAATCTTATAAAATAACTATTTTCGTCTCCAGCTTCTTCACCATATTGTTTAAAAAATTCAATAAGACCTTTACTTTTCATTTCTGATAGAAAATGAAAAGCTAAACGAATATCTTCTTTTGATTTAGAATTTAACAATTTTTCTATTTTCATAATAAACCTTTTATTTTCATATGCTTTTCAACAGTTTCTAATCCATGTTGTTTAGCTACTTCAGCTATATCATTTAATGGTAAATATTTATCTTCAGTATTATAATGTTTCCAACCAAAAGTTTTAGTAATAAGATTGCTTTGTTCTTTACCTTGATCATCTGTACCAAATCCTATATAAATTTCCTCTGAATTCTTTTGGAGAAACTCAACATTTTTTTGATTAAAACAAGCTATGTTTTCTGCTTGTACTGATGCTACACATGGTAAAATTAGGGAGCTTACTAATTCATCTTTTCTACTTTTAAGTATTAAAGATTTCTTACAGTTTTTTATATTTTCTTTACCAAACATATAGTCAAATGGTATATTTGATCTGAATCTCCATATATAAAATTGATCGTCTTTGCTTACTTTCCTTAGACATGTTGGCCTATATATTTTCATTTTCCCATCTTCATTCAGATAAGCTATTACAATTTCCTTTGAATCTAATGGAAATTTCTTTCTTGAAATATATAGATTCTTTACCTGAAAGACATTTTTATTTTTTAAATAATCTTCAGAAAGATGATAACTATTCCACCACTTATGCATGTCAGCAGTAAAAATTTTTGTAGTACATTGAATATCTACTTCTCTTTCATTTTCCTTTATTTTTGGCTGTTCATAGCTAGAAACTACTGATTTCCAATCTTTTAGATCACTTTTTATACCAAGACCAAATTTCTTATCAATTATTTGTAACGCTGTAGAAAAATCTACATTTTCTATCTGCATTATAAAATCAATAGCTCCACCTCTATATTTACCATCGCCAAAATCTATATGTGAATAATCTCCATATTTATTACCTATGAGAAAAGAGGGATTGTCATCTTTTCTGAATGGAGACCTACATCTCTTATTTACAACAAATTTATAAGGATAAAACATTTTATAAATATCATAATCACTTATTAGATTCCTTATTTTTTGCAAATAGCTTAATTTCTTCTCTCCAGTTATCATTTTCTTCAATTAAATCTATAACTTTTAATCTTTCATTAGTAGCCCAAGGTAAAAAAAACCCTATAAACATAGCCTGTTTTCTAGAAAGCTTATCTAAATAATTTAAAAATAAACTTTCTAATATTAATTTGTCTTCAAAGTTACTAGACATTGCTAATTTATGTAATTTATCATAAATTTTTACTTTTTCTGAACCTTGTAGAATCATAGCTAATATTTTGTATGTTCATGATGAGTTTTTGTTACCCTATCTTCTATCCAACCAGCAAGTAATAAAATAAAACATATTGGCCAACCAAATAGCCAAAAGGGTACCAAAAACCAACCATCACCTTCTTCATTTTTGGTATGAAGTTTTCTTACACCAACATTAAACATATAATATGTTAAACCTATTAAAAAATAATATAAATATCCCATAACTTTTAAATTTAAAAAAGAACCCCCAGTATTTCTACTGGGGGCTTTTTATTATAAAAAACGCAAGCAACGAGTCATTAATAATCAGAATCTTCAGGCGAGATTTCTCTTTTACCTACAATATTCTCTTTTGGATCATAATCATGTAATGGCTTTAAACTAAAAAAGTCTTTACAGCCATACTGATCATCAACAATATTTTTGATAAATTTCTCAAAAGATTTCAAATCTCTTGGCTTTGCAGATTTTATCTTTTCGATATAATCTTCCGTAAAAGATTTAGTTCTCAGATATTTCATGTTGTACTCCTGAGTAACTGCTCCATTATAAACTTTTTGATACTCTACAACCCCATCATCTGTTTCTTTTGTTTGGATAACAGAGTTTAATACAACAGGTTTTGAATAAGCACCATTTATTTGTTCTGAAATCTCTCTTACATTACCATTCATCAGTTTTTTCCAATCTAAATGTAAAACTGTATTTGGATCTGCAAAATTCAAGTCATCCAACCAAGTTTTGAGAAAATCATAAAGATTCGCTTCTCCAACTTTAGCTACTCTATATTCTGATTTAGTAAACCAAGAAGGAAGATTTTCTTCAGTATCAGACCAAGTTGAATTACCCTGTTCATTGATATACTGCTGTTTACTTCCATCTTTCTTAATTTTATCCCTATCTTCCAAATAATAGGAAACTTTCATCAATTGTTTTGAACTCTCTTCTTCGAGATAGAAATCTAATCTTAATGTTATGACTCCTTCTTTTTCATTCAAATACTGAGTCATTTTAGAACCTTCCTTCAGTTCATAACCTTTACTTTCCAGCCACTCATTGTCTGGATTAACTGCAATCACTTTACCTACAAAAAAACCTACTTTTTTCTGGAAACTACCTTTCTCACTTTTCTCTTTCACATTTCCTGTAATCATATATTATACAATTTTAATATCCCTAACTGTTTTTACTACTGGCTTACCTACATACTCAAGCTTGACTATCGCTAATTCCTTTAAATCTTCTTCATCACCAGCATGTCTAAGATAGCTGTTTATTGTATGATTTGGATCTTTTTTGGCATCACTTGCTAAATAAATATTATTTTCCGACGCTTTAGAGTCGCTCAAAAAAGCTTTAGCATCTACTAAAGCATAACGCACCTTCACTTGTTGTTTCTTCACACTTTTCACTGTTCTTTTCTTCACACTCATGTTTTATTTTTTTAGTTCAAAATGAAATCTTTCATTTAATTTTTTAGATTTTATACCAAATCTCTGGTTTCTAGGACATGTTCCAAATAGATATTTCCATATAGACCCATTTGGAAGAAATAGCCACCTTTGGGCTTTAGATAAACTGTCAAATTCTCTAATCTTCACAAAATTAGCATTTTTTACAATTACACCAATATTTTTATTTAATACTACTGGTGTTGATTTAATTTGAGGTATCTTCATAATAACTTTTTACTGTATCAAAGATGAACTGTGCATCATTTGGAATCTCAATCTCACTAAACATCTCATGTGGAGCTTTTGCAGAAGTATCTACTTCAAACGTCTTTAAGAAATATACAGGATTGTTATTTACAACTTTTGTACCAGTATATAATACAATAGTAAAATATCTTTCTACTAAACCTTCAAACTGTTTACCATGGATTTTAGCTCTTTTTTGCTTAAATCCTTCAATCAGAAGAGTTTCATCATGTCCTGTAACAATAACATTTTTCTTTGCATCCCTGATAAGGTCTAGGAAATCAGGCACATTTTTGTTAAAATGGGTATAAATGTCATACCCCTTGAAATTCTTTTGTGCTTCCTGTAAAAGCATGTCAAAAGCCATTGTAACATCATCTATAATAATATTCTCAATATCTGGATTTTCCACATAATCCCTAAAATTTTTCATAAATGAAGCCCATGTTTTCGGCTTACCATGAAACTTAAAATTTCCTCTATAACTTAGAGGTTTTCTACTTACATTAATAAAACCTGTTGTTTCTTTGTTTGCAGTTTTACTTAAAAATGTCTTACCTTGACCACTTTGGCCCAATACTAAAATTTTACCATACTCACTTTGCATAATCATATTTAATTTTAGCAAAGATAGTACTTTTCTACCAATTAATAGTCGAGTTGAGAATACTATTTATAAAAGAATCTCCACTACACATTATGTAAGAAACATATTCAAAATTAAGGTATTCTTGTAATAAGTTGAATTTCACATTGATATAAATTAATGCAGCTAATTCCTTTGTTAAAAGTTTTTTGTCATTGCTTATAATGGTAAGTGCAATCTTTTGATCATCTGGATCACTGCTACATATTAGTTTTATTAGATTTTCCACGTTTGAAGAGATTTTTAATACCGAAGAAGATCTTTTCAAAAAATGTTAATTTGTTGGAATTCAGAATTTTATCTGTTTCATATTCGTAAGTTGTTACAAGTGATCCCATTTTAATACAATGATTACCATAATTAGTAAGTGCTGTTGCAATAATGATTTTATATTCAAATATTTTTTCTTCTGGAACACCTGAATTCCTTAAAGCTGTATCTACAGATCTAAGAATTGCTTCTAGATAAGAATCTAGTGAGCTTTGTAAGTTAGCCAATTCAATTTGAATTTCCACCTGTTGTTCTAAAATACTTTTCATATTTATGATTTTTTTTGATAAATTCATGTTCAGTTAACATCCTACATAAATTCAATGCAATTTTTACGCATTCTATTTCTCTAGTTTCAAGTAATTTTTTTATTGAATCTTTTAACTTACTTTTTGAAGTATTTTGCATATTGTGGATTTCTTTTTAAGAAATATTTAAGTATTTTTTTATTTTCAAAAAAGCATGATGGGTTATCACTATCTTTCCCTACTCTGTTTCTGACATATCTTTCAGCATCTATATATATATTGTCTAAACCGTATTCTATATAATGATTCGCAAGAATTTGCGAATACCCGTCGTTTGTGTCTTGAAAAACTTCTTCCCTAAACTCTTTATAGAAATAAACCGCACCATTTTTAGATACTGTAAAGCCATTTATATCAACTTTTTGTATACCCTGGCAGGATTTTAATATATTTCGAAACTTCATTTCTGATAAATTAGTACATAACTCTAGACCTATTAAAAAGTCTTCTTTGTTTGTAGAATCAAGCAATTTACAGATTTTCTTCTTTAATTTATACCTTTTACTTTTGCTTTCTCTAATGGAAGTAGTGCTTTTTTTAACCATTTTAATTCAATTTGTTCATTTGTACTTATTATTTTTATATCTGCAATTTTACCAGTGTATTCATAATTCATTGCTCTATTCAACTTCTGAATAAAATTTTCCTCATTACTATCAGTATAATTAAAAATAACAGTATCTAAATTTTTTATAGTTATTCCTGCTTGTGCAAGCTTTATAACTGCCATATGAGAACCTTCTCCTTGACAGAATTTTAAGAATTCTTTCTCCTCCTTTTGCTTACTATGATATACAGGTATGCCAAGACTGTCTGCAACTTCAGTTAATCCACAGAAAACCAAGGATCTATCACATTGAGATAATAATTGCTTGGTTTTTTGAACTTTAGCATAACTTTTTTGAATCAATCTCATTCTAGCTAAACGTAGATGAAATGGATCTTTTCCTGTTGATTCAAACCAATCTATGGTTTTTGTTAATTTATCAAATTTTTCCTTTTCTGTTGAGAGAATTTTTAGCTTTTTAGTACTGTAATCATTTAATATTAAATTGTCCAAAGGTACTTGAAACACCTGAATTCTGTAATCAGATACCACATTCTCCTGTATGGCTAATTCAATAGGATATCTGAAACATACTGATAAACCAAGTTCATTTTTGAGATTTATTTCAGTATAGTCACTTAAAGTACCAGTAAGTCCTAAAATATCACAACTTGGAAAATTATTCTTTAGATGGGATATCTGAGCATCACTCATAGAGTGAATTTCATCTAAAACTATTAGGTCATAGTTAGATAAATCTTCATTTTTAAGACTTAAAAATGTAGAATATTTAATATTTCCTTTATATTTCCATAAAACAACATCTTCTTCCCAGGAAGTCTTTATTGGAGTATTTGGATAGCAAACTAGTATGTTTTTATACTTGAGCTTTTCAAATATTAATATACTAGTTCTTATCTTTCCAAACCTAGGACAACAATAAAGTATTGATTTTCTGTTACTTGCACACCACTTTTCTGCCGCTTCTTTTTGTCTAATATCTCGCATTCTGCAAAGATACTATACATAATCCGAAAGTATTGAAAGTGTTTGTCTTTTTTCTCTAGAAGTTCTATATTTTGTAATTATAGCACATATAAAAGCACCAAAAAATGTTGGATGTAAAATTAATGCTGATGATTGTGGATCAAAAACATGCATACTGTCATAATCACAACAAATATATCTACTATTAGCTGAGTATCTAAATATTAAATATTCATAAGAAGAAATAAACTTAGTTCTTTTACCTTTAGTATTTTCATTTAATACAATAATCGCAAGCATTGTAAAGGGTAAAGCTATAGACATAAGAATTTCAAAAAATAGCAAAGCTTTAAACCAACCTTTGTGTTGTTTTAATGCATGTAATCCAAGTATTACATCTTCTTTTGAGCTTGATTTTAATAATTTCTTTATTTTTTTCATTATTACTGTTTTATTACTTCTACTAACACAGAACTTCCTAATTTTACATTTTCAAGTAATCCATTAATGTTTTTCCAATCCCATTCTACCCAAAAATCTTTTTGATCTAATCCTTCTGGGTATTCAACCAATAATAGATCTTTTTCATCAAATTCATCTCCTTCTTTAACCCATGTAGCATCTGATGATATTTCCCCTATTACTTTAAAACAATCTTCATCCGAAACTCTGCTTTTACCATTAAACACCCATTGATTATAGTCTTCATCCCACTTTTCAATTTGAGTTCTTTTACCTGACTCAAAGGTTACAATATCCATAGGTTTTTTATCTCTACTACAGAGAAAGAGTTTATAACGTTGTTTATTAGCTTCTGTGTATACTCTAACTCCTTCTTCAGAAGTTATAGTTATATATCCTAAAGAGTCTTTAATAACATCGCCAATCTTTATCTCTCCTTCTACAGGAAGATATTTTGCAAAATATTTTTTCATAGCTTTTTCTTTATTATTTGGAATAAAGTATAATAACATGCTATTATTATTGCTAATATACAAAGGAATAATATTCCATACCCATATTTATCTATAGACCAACCTCTGGACAGAAAATCTATATTTCCTGTACCCCATATTACGATATATGGTAAGGATATTATGATTATTGTCAAAATTGCTGCAAATAAATTTTTCATAACATAAGTTTTATTCTTTTACTCATAGGTAATATTCTTTTTTACGTTAATAATTGCATACTTGACATCATACCTTACCTTCTCAACATTCTCAGGATGACCATTTATCAACTGTTCATCAAGGATATGGCTTGACTGATTTACACACTCGTTTACCACAGCGTCTATTATCTCTTTTATTGCTTCCTGAGTATAAAAGGTATTTTTCTGCCCATACTTATAAAGAATTTGGCTTACGTTAATGTTACTCATATAAGATTTTTAAGAGTGTACAATAATGCAGCTTCTGTTGCTTCTTCAAAATAAGCTCTCTGACCAAGGTTTCTGTAGATATCTTTCATATTACTAATGAGTTTTCTTTAACTTCTCTAAATATAAATTCTTTTCCTGTAGAAGTTTTAATTCTAAATTTAGATATTCCGTTAATTCTTTCAATCTTAGAATCATTCATTGATATAACTTCTTGATATGGAAAATGTTCTTCATCAATAACCGTTGTTCTTCTTTCAATAATAATTTCTCTTTCGTCAGGTGTAATACTATGCTGCATATAGCATTCATATACCATATCATTGATAATTTCGTCAACATTATAAGATCTACCGTGAGGTTTTAAATTAAGATGTTTCGCCACCTCTAATGCATCTTCATCAAAGAGATTCATTTCTTTGATTACATTTGTTAGAATATCAAATGTACTCATACCTAACTTTTCAAAAAGTAAGTGAATACTCTCTTTATGCTTCTTATTTATTAATAAATCTTCAATAACTTCATCAATAATTTTTACATCCAGGTCTGTATAATGTTTTCTGAATTTAATTCTACCTAAACGGTTAACTAAATATTCAGAAATTGACATGTCATTAACAGTAAGTAAAAATATCAGTTTTGTAGCATAATTTCCATCAAATAATGATAAAATATCAGAAGTTTTATCATTGTCTTGTGTTTCATAGATTTTTTCAAATTCATCTATAAATACAATACTTTCTGATACCTCTGGATTTGTTAAAAAATCTATGAAATCGGAACCACAGTAAGGTTCATTTATAAGAATTACTGGTTTCTTAGAGAGAATACAGAACTTTTGAGCATCAATTGTTTTACCAGTACCCTTTAAACCAGAGAGAATAATACCCATATTTTTTTCACTGTTGTTTTCGTATGATTTTAGCCATCTGTTAGCAACATCATAATTACCATAAATCTTCTTAGGAAGTTTGAAATTTTCCTTCTGTTGGAAATAATATTCATGTCTCATCTCATCAAATTTAAGAAGATAAACTCCTGGTTTCAAAGTTGAACTTGTCTCATCAATATTAGCAATTCTTAACGTCTTTGAACTTTTTATTATCATTGTCTAATCGTTTTTTAATCTTTAAATATATTTGATATTCTTTTTTCTTTTTTTTTATTTTTTCTATTTTTTCTTCTTTCTCTCTTTGTAATTTATACCTTTTTTCTTCTAATTTTTCTTTCTCAACTTCTTTTTTTGTTTTAACTCTATAGCAATTTAAATAGATGTTTATATAATCATCTTCTGAATATGAATCTATTTCAATATGATGATATTGTTCTATAGGTGTCTTATAACTTTTAGGATATTTTTTAATCTCTTCTGCCAATCTCTTTTTTATACTAAGAAGGGTATCAACAGTTTGTTCAATAGCTTCTCCTGATAATATATCAATTGTTATAGGAGGAGCATCGTGTATTTTAACTAATTTACTATAATCTACCATAGGTCAAATATTTTCCCATATTATTAAATGATCTTCTGTAAATCCCCAACGTTTATTACTGTCTTTATCTATGCCCCACTCATCAGTAAGTGAATATACTGATCCCGGATATACATTACTTTTTATTAATGGACAAACTAGTAATTTGCGTTTTGTATGAACTATAAAATCTAAAAATTCATAGAAAGTTTTACCTGATTGTTTATATAAATAAACCCCTAGGTAAAAATCTTCAAAATTCTCAGATGCTAACAATTTTTTAATAGAAGAAAGTTCCGTCATATAAATTTTCATAATTAAAACCTTCCATTAAACCTGGTTTAGGTAGTTCTTTAAATGTGCCTGTTGCGCCATGGAATCCCATTCCCACTCTTATGGAATCTTCTCCATAAGAATTCTTTAATATTTTAACACTTCTAAAATAGTTTGCTCCAGTAGTTTGGTCTACAAATTTTTCAATATCGTAAGATGGATCTGTTGTATTATATCTCCTTGGATCCCAAATACTTACAACATTATCACTATCTTCACTTGGTCTACCTGACTCTTTAGCATTATCAATTGTGGGCTCAAAAGAACCCATTTTTTGGTATATTGGATTACTCAAATCTCTATTTACCTGACTCACAACTACTGGTGAATAACCCCAAAAATCTCTTGCTTTTTGCATATATTCAGAAGTCTTATCAATTGCTTCCTTTTTATTTTGTCCTTTTTCTGGTTTTACAAGACCAATGTGGTCAATTATTGGTATAATTATTTCTGTTGGATCTACTGGATTGTATATACTGTGAAATTCACTTACTCTATTTTTCTTACCATTTAATGGATTTTCAGCATATTGTTCAAGATATTTATAAATACCCGTAGGATTTTGAGCACCTTCTATTATATCTACATATTTTAATAGATCATCTATATAGTATTTATATTTCTTTATAAGAAGTAATTCTCCTTCTGTTAACTTATCTTTCCACCAACCCATCATCTTAGGAATAGGTATAAGTATTCCTTCAGACATAAATATCTTCCTACTTAACCATTTGGCAATAGTATATATTTTACTCCTTTCCATAGAGAAAAGGATAACTTTAAATTTACCTTTACCCCTAGATATAAAATCTTCATACGGATTTAGTATATAACTATTATGTACATAAGCAGTCTTACCACTACCTGTTGGTCCAAATACCAAAGTATAAATTCTTTTTCTTATACCAATATACTTATTTAGTCTGTCATATCCCATAGATAGACCTAGATTATTACCATTCATCCCATTTTCAATCTCTTCATATAATCTATCGAAATCACTCATTGTTATCTTTTTATATTTCTATTATCTAAGAAACCTTTATGTTCTATACAACTTCTATAAAAACTACTGTTTATAGAAGCATAAACAAGACTATTAGAAATTCTATATATAACAAAATCATCAAAAATTATCCCAGTAGTTGTAAATTTATCTTTGTATGAAACAAGATTATCAACTGTCCAAAGAACTTGACTTTCAGAATTACCTGTTTCAAACTTTCTGGGAAGATATTTTAAAAAGTCTGGAATTTCTACAAACAATGTTATTCCTAATAAAACATCTTCCTCATGCTGAGAATTTAATAATTTTAGTATTTTATCTGTCATATATCTATAGTATTACTACCTGATTTTTTTACCCTAGATGTAAATGCTTTATAATATTCTTCAATATCTTTATCTGAAAGTTCAGAACCTTCCTCTATCCAAGATAAATATTGCTTTTGTCTCAACCAAGATTCCGTATTTACAAAATATTGCATTTTATTCATATTCTGTAAAATAGATAAATCCATTTTATTAATGGCTTCTGCAATTACAGCTCTTTGTAGTTGTTCACA
>Ga0268298_10001264_pt1 | contig 30273 bp, 19 predicted proteins | sample WWTPWeurt_MetaG_FD_194462 | JGI IMG/M metagenome (GOLD analysis project Ga0268298, IMG submission 194462) | Activated sludge microbial communities from WWTP in Nijmegen, Gelderland, Netherland - WWTP Weurt | ecosystem: Engineered > WWTP > Aerobic digester > Activated sludge | place... | reverse complement strand
TTCTTATCATATCACTTCAGATGACGCGGATGAATTTCCTGGAGATGATTCACTTCAGGCTGATTTTGTAATGAGTGATACAGTAACTTCTTACACTCAACTAGAACCAGGAACATTGCAGCCAATCAGTGGTGCGTATTATCGTGCTTCAGGAACTACATCTGATAATTCAGCATGTTTTTATTTCATGGATCCAAATGCTTCAAGAGTTGCCATTAGTGGTTTGACTACTGCTGCAGCTACCCAATATCCGGATTCAGTTTTATTAGATGGACAATTTCTTGAAGTTTACCTATATGAATGGAATGATATTTTTACAGATATCAACGACGCAGTAATCAGCGATATCAATACATTAACATCTGGTGAGTATTATTATAGTGCAAATCTTCAGGAAGAAAATATCTACATCCCTTTTGAAGAACCAATTTTATTGGAAGATGATCAGAATTATTTATTCTGTGTTACTCATTATGGTGAAGATTTATTTTTAGGTTTCAATACAGTTGTTGATTATACCACCAACGTAAATTATTTCCTTACACCAAATTTCCCAATATCTGCTGATGGAGATTGGAATGTGGTTGGGTTTGGATTTGATGTAGTACCTGGTTTCTCTGCACACATGTTTACTGCTTTTGCAGGTTTGGTTGAATTACCAAATCATGATCTGACTGCGTATCCGAATCCGGCAAACAGTTACATCAATATTCCAATGGGTGCTTGTGAGGGTGATTTGAATGTAGCCGTGATTGACATTACAGGTAAAGTAGTTTCAAATCAAAATGTTTCTATGAATTCATCGATGTTGACGGTTGATGTAACAACACTTTCAACAGGCATGTATACGTTGAAACTTACTTATGCTGATGGTTCTTCCAAAGACGTAAAAGTAGTTGTAAACAGATAAACGTATTTTTTCAGAATTTGAAACCGCCGGAAGGAATATTTCTTTCGGCGGTTTTGTTTTTCTTACTGCCGTACCTATTCAACCCGAGACACTATTTTTTCGTAATTTTAAGAAATAATCGTTCGGAATGAAAAGCACATTTATCTTTCTATTTTTAATTGGTAGTTCATTGATCATTCATGCTCAGTTACCAACATGTAAAGAACTGCACCTTCATGAAGATCATTTTGTAAGTCATTTTAAGTCGGGTAATGAAAGCCTCAGAAGTGATACTGTGAATGTTCTCAACTATGATATTTACTTGGACTTTACCAATGCTGATGCAGGAACGATATCTGCAAACTGTGAAATAAAATTTTCTCCTTTACTCACTATCAATTCAATTTCCTTTGATCTGCTGCAGTTGAATATTGATTCAATTATTTATCATGGAAATCAGATAACATACAACTACAATGATACACTCATTGTTGCGCAGTTTGCTGCCACAATAAATGCAGGAGCAATTGATAGTCTGACAATTTATTATGACGGAACTCCTCAAACAGATCCATCTGGCTGGGGTGGGTTTTATATGACCGGAGGTTATTATTATAATCTGGGTGTTGGATTTGAGTCTGATCCGCATAATTATGGAAGAGTCTGGCATCCGTGCTTTGATAATTTTGTTGAACGTGCAACATATCATTTTGAAATTTTAACCGATGACGGTAATACAGCATACTGCAATGGTACAAGAAATAATGTTGTTTCGGTTGGAATAGACTCTTTGATGACTACCTGGACGTTGAACACAGAAATACCGTCCTATCTTGCTTCTGTTGCTGTTTCCTCTTACACGCATGTCAGTCAGAATTATTTTAGCACGTTACAGAGTTTAAATATTCCCGTGTGGCTTGCATCACATGCTGCTGATACCAACAACCTCAAATCTTCTTTTGTTCATTTGCCCGATGCAATGTCTTCATTTGAAAATTCATATGGCCCTTTTGTCTGGGAAAGGGTAGGGTATGTTCTTGTGCCGTTTAATGCAGGTGCTATGGAACATGCTACCAACATTGCTTATCCGCTTTTGACGGTGAACGGAACAACGGCTTATGAAGATTTGATGGCTCACGAACTTTCTCATCACTGGTGGGGTGATTGGGTAACCTGTGAAACGGCTGAAGAAATGTGGATCAATGAAGGAATGGCAAAATATTCAGAACATCTTTTTAATGAAAGTGTTTATGGTTATAATGAATACATGAATCTGGTAAGAGCAAATCATTATGATGTTTTACACAAAGCACATATCAATGACAGTGGTTATTATGCCCTCAATGCAGTTCCGGTAAAATATACTTATGGTGATCACAGTTATAATAAAGGGGCGGATGTTGTGCATACAATGCGTTCTTATTTTGGTGATGCCGCATTTTTTGATGCGCTTCAATCTATTCAGAATACCTATGGCGGTGGAAATATTTCAAGTGAAGAATTTATGAATCATTGCAATTCACTTGGTCTGGATGCAACTTCATTTTTTAATGCATGGATTCTTCAGCCAGGATTTGCAAATTTTTCTATCACTGAATATACAGTAACACCAAACGGAACCAATTATGACATCAATGTAGTTGTTGATCAGAAAATGAAAGGCGGAGCGTCATTCCACCAGAATGTGCCGATTGAACTGACGTTTATGGATGACAACTGGAACACGGTTACACAAAACATATCGATGTCTGGTGATTATGCCACTTTCAATTTTACCCTTCCCATCAATCCGGTTTTTGTAGGAGTAAATCTGAACGAAAAAATAAATGACGCAACTACAGCAATTCATGATCACATTACTGAAACGGGTGTGCTGATGTGGAATTATGCAAATGTTCGATTCACTGTTACCGATATTCAGGATTCTGCTTTTGTAAGAATTGAGCACAATTGGGTTTATCCGGATCAACCCGGTGCGCCAGATAATATTCAGATCAATCAGTCAAGATACTGGAATGTGCATGGCGTGGATCTTGACAACGTAGAGGGCACACTGAGATTTGAATACAATGGAAAAAGTATTCCTTCCGGAAATCTGGATAATAATCTGATGGTGGATGTAGCAGGTCAGACTTTTTCTGAAGACAGCTTAGTTTTACTCTATCGTCCGGATGACCACGCTGACTGGCAAATTCACACTGATTATTCTGTCAATTACTCAGGTTCCCACACAGACAAGGGTGGATTTATGACTGCCAATTTTTTTGCTGCCGGCCAATATACTTTTGGTTACCGAACCAATTCTGTCGGAATAAAAGAAATCAATCAATCAGATCGGCTTTATGCCATTTATCCAAATCCTGCTGATGACTCGTTGATTATTGATCTGACCAGCTGGGATTCAGAAAATCTGATTTTACAGATTGTCGGAATGGAGGGAAAACTGGCACTGAAAAAAAATATCCAGGGATCGTCAAAAAATATGATTGATATATCTGATCTGGGAGACGGCGCGTACCTCATTCTTATCTCTGATGCAACTGGTCAGACACTTGGAAGCAAGCGTATAATAGTTGAATAGAATCAATGTTTTCCCCAAAGCGAAACAATCGCTCTTCCTTTTTGAGTAGGCGCTGATCTGTAGTTCAGATTTACCTTACGGATAATTCTTTTGTTTCCAACCAGATCAATTACTCTGCTTTGTGAGCCCGCTTCAAAAGTTTGATCGAATACAACATTTTCATTGTCACCATTTCCGAAAATGATATTGATGTTGAGTAAATGGATGGGCGCTTTTGCGATTCTTAATTGAATTGCGGTAAAAATTCCCTCATTCGCAGTTACTACAATTTCATCATGGTCGGCTGTCATGGTAACTGTTCTTGATCCTAATCTTTCCCATGCCTGATTCATGGTGGAGGCGAATCGTGAAGCGTCGGAAACTGACAGCGATGAAAAAGAAATCAGTACGAAAGAAATAAAAACTAGTTTTTTCATAAGTGTTTTGTTTTGTCTGACTGAAATAATGCAAGAAGGTTTAATTTGTATCAGAAAGATTTATTGCATAATTCCGCTTATTCGAGTAACCCTGTGAAATAAGTCCTTCGGGAGTTTCGATTATTCTCGACGGAGAAAGCCATATATAATAATCTTCTTCATCACCCAGAATAATTTCTTCGGTAAAAACTTCGTTGTTATCAGGCGTGAAAACGCTGTGATAAAAATTTAAATCAGGCGGGAAATATGAATCTGAAAGATATCTCATGTTTGCACGTGAGCCGGTTTTTTTATGTATTTCATCTGGTGGTATTGAATAGTAAAAAAGTGAAATCGTTTTTTCATTTTTTACAACTTTTATTCCACGCGGAGTGTACGGTGTTGCAACCATCCGTTCGATTTTTTTTATGAGTTTACCTTCCAGATTCACTATCAAAATATCCCCCTGAATGTTGGAATAAACATACGAGGAACTTTTATATCTTACCGGTGTATTTTTCTGCAATATAAAGTACAAATCATTTTCAACCTGGACTGTACCTACAAGATCTATATAAACATTGACCTTGGTTTTACTTAGCAGATTCTCCCGTTGTGACGCATCAGCATATTTTGATGCGCCGGAAACTTCAATGTACGGTTCTAGTTGTGCCGGATCGAAGTCATGGATTTTGGTCTCTTGCATGTTTTCAGGATCAATTATCGAAAATCCGCATTTTTCATTGGTTTCTTCATTGTACCATGCGTAGAAAAGAACAAGTTCATTCTCTTCTTCATAAAATTTCAGTTTGAGAATAACCCTGTCGGAGTTATGGACAGACATTTTTTTCAGAGCATCGTCTTTCGAGTATTTTAGAATAGAACCCAATTCACCTTTCATCTGAAAAGAAGTCATTTCATATTTTCCTTCATTTTTCATGAAAATCATGTATACATCTCCGTTATTTGACAAATAGGCATTTTGGTAATAGATGCAGCTTTCATGATCTCCTTCTTCATTTTTTTTAGAGTAAAGAATTTTTAGGTCAGCGTCAGTCACCAGAATATTGTGGCTGTATGATGAACATAATGTTCCCGGTGCAAGAATAAATGCACGGTATTTTTTATTCTGAGATTCTAAAATCTCTACTTTGGTAAAGTCTGTTTTTTTTCCTTCAAACTGATCAACGAGTTTTGGTTCTTTGAAGTCAAGAAGATCAATATCATAGGTCCATGCAAATAATCCGGTATGGCCTTTGTCTGCTCCGCCCCCTGTTCCGGTAAAAAAAATAGTTGCCTGTCCATTCACTTCAAATGCGCCATGAAACTGTATAGATTTGATGTTTTCAGGTCCTTCTGATTTTACTGTTTTTATTTCTTTCCCTTCTTTGTTCATAATGCTGATATGAACCGACGGTGCGTTTCGGTATATATAGATATAGTGATCATCCAGCAACGCAAAAAATTCATAAAATTGTTTCTTGTTTGGATAAATACTGATCGATTCAATTTCTTTACTTGTTCCTGTATTATTGACTATTTGTGTGCGGCCATGTTCATAGCACAGCGTGAATATTAAATAAAATGTGATCAATTTAACTGCGTTGAAATGCACTGTCATAAATCAGAATTTTATTTTAAATTTAATAGAATAAATTAAACCATCTATGGAAAACAGTGTATTTAAACTGGAGTCTTCCGCAGTTAGCTATGATATAATATTTGCAGACGGATCAGTTTCAGTAAGCATGATCAGAAAACTAAAAGAATGCCGTTACGATCAGGTGACAAAAGTTATTCAAAAGCATACCACGTTTGGTGGGGGCGATGAGTTGTCATTCAGAATATTTTTCATGGAAAATGGAACCGAAAAATCTTTTCCTTGGGTGCAGGCAAGGGTGAATTCTGAAAATACCAAGGCATGTCTTGAATTTATGAAGCAGGTCTTTCCCGATACTGTTGAATGGACAGATCAACGTGCTGAATTCAAAACGGACGCTTCAGGCAGAAAGCAATATGATATGCAGTTCCTTCCACTTGGATATGCTGGAGCCGGTTTATCAAGAGGACTGCAATTGTGGATTTATATGATAGGATTGGGCGTGCTGATTTTTCCGCTGATCTATATTGCAAAAGTGCTGGCAACGGGAGGGTATCGTGTTTACACAAATAATTCAGGGATCGAAATCAAAAAATTCGGTTCTCATCAGATTGAATGGAACAATGTTGACAAGATTGATCTTACGAATGTGAAAGTAGTTGACCAGAATAATTATTCGTCAAATCACGTAATGAGATTTCAGGTTTCAGAAAAATCCGGTAAACGTTCAAAGTTTGTAATGCGACTTGATCATGCTGTTCCGTTACTGAAAGAAATGGCCGAACATCGGGTAGTTTCAGAAGAATTAATCAAGAAGTACGCCTAGAAATTGTCCTGTCCCAACCATTCAAGTAAACCTCCCTTCAAGAAGCTGACATCATTGAATTTTTTTTGTTTACGCAGATATTCAGCGCCTATTTTTGAACGATTTCCGTATTTGCAAACGACCACTGTTTTAATTTCAGGATTTAATTTTTGATCGGCCATTTCAAGGTTTTGAAGCGGGATTTCAAATTTTGATTTCAGTTGTATTTTCGGTTCTTCCCAGTCTTGTCTGATGTCCACAATCTGTATCTGATCAGAGTGAATTATTTTTTTGAATTCTTCAAGCGACAGCGAAAACCGGTCTTCGTGTTCTCCGCAAAAGTACTGGTAATCGAAAGCCAGTATTTCTTCGTCAGAGATTCGAAAAACTGAAGTAGCTGAATCAATTAAAACGATTGTAGAATAATTGGTCAGTGAATCATAAATTTCCAGTTTTCCAGACATAACTTCCCCCATTTCTGTAATCATTTTCAATACTTCATTCGCTTGTTTGGTTCCTATAATGCCGCACAAAATTCCGTTTACCCCAACATCTTCACATGATTCAGATGAAACCGGGGGCGAAGGAAAAAGGCAACGGTATGTAGGGCCGTTTTTATAATTGAAAACTGAGAGTTGTCCTTCTGTCTTGAATAGAGAGGCAAACACAAAAGGTTTGTTGTAGAAAACGCATACATCATTGATGAGATAGCGTGCGCTGAAATTATCAGTTGCATCAACAATAATTTCGTATTCCTGAAAAATTTCAAGTGCCAGTTTGTTGTCCAGCATTTTAGGAAAAGTTTCAAATGTAATCTCAGGGTTCAATTTTGAAAGTCTGTCTTTTGCTGCAAATGCTTTGTTATTGCCAATATCAGAAACAGAAAAAAGAACCTGTCTGTGCAAGTTGGTTTCATTGATTGTATCCGCATCTGCAATTCCGATTTTACCAACTCCGGCTCCCGTAAGATACATAAGCACAGGGCATCCCAAACCACCGGCACCAATCACAAGTACAGATGCGTTTTTGAGTTTTTCCTGGCCGTCCAGACCAAGTCCATGTAATTTAATCTGACGATCGTAACGGTATTTTTCTTTGGAACTCAGCATAGATTATCCCCCTGCAAATGGTGGTAGAAAAGCAATTTCAGAATCTTTATTTATTTTATAATCATTCTCTTGCAGTTTCAGATCAACTGCACACTGATACGATTTGGTTTTTAAGCCGGTGTATTTTTTTTCAAGCATTGTTCGGAGTGCTTCAACCGTAATTTCTGAATGAAGGTTCATTGTTTCTTCTTTCATACCAGTAACTTCAGACAACAATCCAAAATATTTCAATCTAAGTATCATAAATCAGCCTTTGAGTTTATGTTCTTGAAATTGGCAGAAAGAAAATCATCCATTTCAACAAATCTTGTTTTCACTTCTTCAAATAAAAGCATGAGTTTTAATTTATCAGCTTGCAGATGATTTTTAATTACCGGCAAACAGGTTTTCCGGTAGATACCTATTAATGGGTGTATTTTTCCAGCTTGAGAAGCAACGGTGACATCATTTCCGGTAGATGACTCAATTAAAAATTCAAGCACTCCCTGATGGATAAATGGAATATCACAAGAGAGAACAAGGTTATAATCTGTGTCAGATTTTTTGAGACCGCTGAAGATCCCGCCCAGTGGCCCTTTTTCAAATACCTCGTCATGCACCACTGGTAAACCAAATTGATTGTAGGCTTCTTTATTGGCAACCAGAATAATCTGATCACTGATTTTTTTCGCAACATCAATCACGTGAGCAACCATAGGTTTTCCGTTGAATTCCATAAGTCCTTTATCCTGTCCCATTCTGGTACTCTTGCCTCCGGCCAGAATCAAAACCGTCATGTTATTATAAATTGCCACTGGTACTAATTTCAGATTTAAAGGTAGAAAATATTGTTACTCTAAGACGTTTACCATATAAAGAAATATAGGCAAGAAATGCAACGTTTGTTGCGGGAAAACAGGTTCAATTAAAAAACAATTTATAGGTGGCAATCAATAAAACAATCGCCAGAATATTTTTGAGTATCTGAACATTGAATTTTTTGCTGCCAAGATACCCTCCGGCCAGGGCACCAATTAGTACGATAACTATCATCAATCCCAGATTATCTGCGACAATGAGTTTATCTGCATTTATTTGACCTGCCAGGCCAGAAACAGAATTTACCAAGATAAACAATGCTGAAATTCCTGCCGCCACTTTGACGGTGGTCCATCTTAACAGCAAGAGTATAGGCGTAAGTAAAATGCCTCCTCCAATGCCTAATAGTCCGGACAAAAATCCAATCACCACGCCGATGCCACCGGCCAGAAAAAGATTTGGCTTTTTAATTGCGTCTGCTTCATTTTTATCAGTCTTAAAATATCCAAGCAAACGCACAACTGCAAAAAGTAAAAAGATGCCCAGAATGTATTTAAAAATTTTATCATCCGTTTCAATCATTCCTCCAAAAAAAGCAGCTGGAATGGCGAACGCGGCAACACTCATAAAAATTTTAAAATCAAAATATTTTTCGCGGAGATAACTTATGAACGAAATGGATGAAACTGCAATATTCAAAATCAAAGCGATCGATTTCATTTCATTTTCAGGAAAAGAAAAAATAATCATTAAGGCCAGATATCCGCTCGCACCGCCGTGTCCGACGGATGCGTACAAAAATGCAACTACCGGAAGTACAAAATAGAATAGTGGTATTTCTGCAAAAGAAGTCATCCTTAAAAAAGATATATTTCTATCTGATCATTTTCGTTGATTAGTTCTTTTTCTTCCGGCACCACGATAAATGAATTTGATGCTGCAAATGAATTTAACATGGCTGAGCTTTGGAACGGCAATATTGAAACGGTTTCATCTGTTGCATATGATTTCAGGAAATGCGTCATTCCTTTTTTCTTTTGATAGGTAGCGTTAATTCTTCGCACCGTTTTTCTTAAGCCGGTAAATGCTTGCCCTGCTGTTTTATTTAGTGCGGGAAGCACATACATATACATACAGGTAAGCGCTGACGCAGGATTGCCTGGCAATGCAAAAATCAGTTTCTTGTCTTTCGTTCCAAACAAGATAGGTTTACCTGGTTTCTGTCTTATTTTGTGAAAGTGTTCGTTAACATTATTTTCGTTCAGTGCTTCTTTCACAAAATCATAATCACCTACAGAAATTCCTCCTGAAATCAAAAGTACATCGGCAGTTTCTAATGCAGTTTTGATTTTTGTGATAGTGTCCTCAAGATTGTCCTTCACGCGTTCAATGCAAACATCAGTATATCCTTTTTCAGAAAGTAAAGCAGAAATCATGATGGAGTTGCTTTCAAAAATCTGACCATGTGCTAGCTTTTCTCCTGGTGGAACCAGCTCTGATCCGGTGGTCAGAATTGTTATTTTGGGTTTTGAATAAACTTCTGCTTCTGTTATTCCCAATGTCGCCAGAAAACCAATTGCCGCAGGATTCAATTGTTCAGTTCTTTTTAATGCAATTGCATGTTGAGAAATTTGTTCTCCTTTGTTTCGAATATTCATGCCTGATTTAAGTTCTGCTGAAAATTTTAGATCACCATTTTCCAAAATTGCAATTTCTTGCTGTGCAATAACATTTGCACTTTCAGGTACGGCAGATCCGGTAAAAATTCGAACAGCTTCTCCTTTTTTTAAAACAAAAATTTCAGAAGAGCCTGCCGCAATTTCTCCAATGAGACGGTATGAAACGATATCTGAATCAAAATTTATAGCATAACCATCCATAGCCGATTGTCTGAAAGGAGGCATATCAATGGGCGAAATAACATCTTCTGCCAGAATATAATTTAAGCACTTTTCCAACGGCCTTTTTTCAGGCTGACAAACGGAGCAGTTCTGTTCGATGAGTTGCAATGCTTCTTCTACTGAAATCATAAATATAAAGATATCAGATTGGGTCACATTTTCATTGTGCTTTGTCAACTAAATAATGTTTAAGAATATTCAAAAAGCGATTTATATCCAGATTTGCTGGATGTTTCGAAGTGTTCTGTTTTTTTTATTGAGATTCAGAATTATCAACAAGTAAAATTTCTGCTTTAGTTCTCACTAAATTTACTCAAAAGAGATTTTTTATTTCCACTGAAAAAAATATCAAAGGTCGCGGTGCTCAGATTCAGGTAAAAAACCGGTTTGATTCACAAAATTATGTGCCTGATCAACATTTTTCTGATTTAAATCTGGATGAAGAGGAGCAAGGAATAAAAACAACTTACACCGAGATTTTTCCCAAAACAATAATCAACGAAGTGAAAAGTCCGGATATTTTTATGGACTATTCCATGAATCCATATCAGGGTTGTGAGCATGGTTGTGTTTATTGCTACGCGAGAACAACACATGAATATTGGGGTTTAAATGCCGGACTAGATTTTGAGAGAAAAATATTTTTTAAAAAGAACGCAGCTGAACTTCTCCGCAGGGAATTGAGTTCAAAATCATGGAAACCTTCGGCAATCATGCTCTCAGGCAATACTGATTGTTATCAACCCATTGAAAGAAAATTATTTCTTACGCGTTCTCTGCTTGAAGTGTGTTATGAATTCAAAAATCCAGTTGGTATTATTACAAAAAATAGTCTGATAGAAAGAGATATGGATTTGCTTTCAGAAATGGCTAAAAGTAATTTGGTCAAAGTTGTGATCAGCATCACCTCATTGGATGAAGATTTACGATCAAAATTAGAGCCCCGGACGTCAACAGGAAAAAACAAACTTCAAACAATAACACGACTGAGGGAAAAAAATATACCTGTCCAGGTTTTAATCGGACCGGTAATTCCGGGTTTGAATTCTCATGAAATTCCTTCGATCATTGAAGCTGCTTCATTGTCTGGAGCGCAATGGGCGGGTTATACAATGGTACGACTTAATGGAGCGATTGCGCCGGTATTTGAAAACTGGCTGGAGCAGACTTTTCCGGATCGCGCACAAAAAGTACTGAACCAGATCAGGGAAGTTAACGGAGGATTACTTAGTAATACGATTTCAGGACGGCGTATGTCAGGACAAGGAACTGTCGCTAAGATGATACAGCGTTTATTTAACGTTCATCGACAGAAATTCATGACTAACTCTGAAATTGATTTTAATACATCTCTTTTCAGAATACCGTCTGATCAGATGGAGCTATTCTAAAAAAAAACGATCTGCAACAGGTGCAGATCGTAATTAAGAAATTCAAAATTTATTTTATTGCGCCAGATAAATTTTCTGACTGAGTTTGGTTTGAGGTCCTGTGAAGTTCACAACATAAATTCCTGATGCTACAGAAGACACATCAATATCCATTTGCGCTTCACTGGTCAATATTTTTTGACTCGCAATAAGTTTTCCATTCATATCAACTAAGGTAGCTGTCACCTCATTGTCAAGAATGTCGTTCCAAATTATTCTAACCACTTCTGGTGAAGGCTGGTAAGCATTGAAGAATGGAACATTGATCGGATCATTTTCTACACCTGCCAGATTCCAGCTGGTAAAAGAGAAAATTCGTGTGCGGGGAGAATTATTGCCACCCATATATTCTCCTGTAAACCAGAAAGTCTGATCGTCAGATGGGTCCATAGTCATTTGGGAATAATCACCGTATCTGTTTGTGGCATCCTGATATCCATTACCATCAATGGCAATTTGTTCCTGAACGGTCATCTGATCAAGTGGATCATTTGCATATCTTCCGGTATATCTGATTCCCGGTGCATCACTTGGTCCATTAAAACAATACGCTAAAGCAATACTTCCCTGATGATCCATTGCAATTCCACCCATCCAGCGATTGTTGTCCGAATCCGGTGAATAAGTTGATTGCTGATAAATATACCATTGACCATCATTATTATCTCTCAACTCATACCAGCGAACACCTGCGCGGTTGGTATTATCAACGTCAACGGTGTGACAGAGCATCACTACGTTGTAACCTTCAAATCTTCTGTATTGAACACGATACATGAATATACCGGTAACAGCATCAAGTTTTGCAGTGGTTCCCATTTGATCTATGTCATCCCATGATGAGGTAAAAGTTGAATTGAAAGCTGCGGTATTCAGCGTTTGATGATTCACAACGGATGAATTTGAAGGGGTAACCCAATCAAGTGTTGCTTTTAAAACTTTTATGTGGTCAGTTGAAATTCCTGCTCCGCTCCATGAATTGTCCTGAACAGCAAAGAAATAACCCGGTTCATCAGCATCTGGCTCGGTAGGGCCTTCAGCGTAAGCAGGAGCAATACTGTGGAAAAACTGATAGAAATTTGGGAAGGTCAGATTAATTTTCATTGCTGAAGGATCACCCAGTAACATCGCTTCTCTTTCAAAAGCAATACAATCATTGTTTGAAGGATTGGTGTTCGCAGTCATGAAGTAGGCATTTGACCAAACAGAGAATTTAGGATAATCAGGAAATTGAGTAAAAGTGTACTCATAAAAGTAGTATGCCCCTAAAGGATCTGAAGTTTCCGAAACGGCAATCAAAATTCTGTAAGGTGTTGCAAACGGGTCAGTGAATTGACTGATAAACCAGCGATCTGCAAAGCGATCGTACATTACTATTGGATCTCCTGAACCATCCGGTTCTGAAAAAAATGTATTCAACGAAACAGAAGGGCCTGCAGTTGATCCATCTTTGTTATAAACACGATAAGAAGAGTTTCTGGCTTGAACAAAGTGGTCTGGCCCGGCTGCTCCGGTTGGATCTGGTGGAAAACTGGATCCGCTAAGTCCTTGCCAGTTTGACTTCATTCCAAATCCTTCTTTGACACCCATTTCACTTTGACGCGCTGGATCCATGTGATTATTTTCAGGAATTCCGATGTCAACTATTTTAGTTGTATCAGGTTTCCAGCGACGAACCTTTGGTGCTTCATATGCATAATTGGTTTCATCAATGATTGGCATGCCTTTAAGAATATCACGTAAGGGCAATGTTTTAAAAAATTTGGTAGGATAATCCCACGTAACTTCTGGTTGAACATCATCCGGTGTACCGGTTTGAGTCACTCCCACAAGAGGTAAAGCAAGTAAAAGTGATGAAAGAGTAACTATTTTTTTCATGGAGGTATTAAATTTATTGAAGCCTAAAGTTACAACTATTTTTTGAATATTAAAATGCTCTTATCCGGGCAATTGGTGGGTATAGGAGACTTGATTACGGTCCAAATTGCTTTTTGTATATTTGTAATTCACAAATTGAGAAATCTTCGCCCATTTGCCCATTTTCAGAAAAAACATATTCAATCAATCCATTTTTCTAAAAAAATCGACTATCCGGTTTTTTGGATCGGTTGTTTATTTCAGATTTAATTTCAGATACAAAGCAAGAATTGAAGGCGCAGAAATTTTTAACCAGTTACCAGACAAAAATGTGCTGATCATATCAAATCATCAAACTTATTTTGCTGACGTTTCTTTTTTCTTTCACGCAATTCATGCAGCAATTACCGGACATCCAAATTCAATCAGATATCCCGGTTTTTTGAAATGCAAAAAACATAATATTTATTACGTTGCCGCTGAAGAAACGATGCGAGCAGGTTTATTGCCAAAACTTCTTGCAATGTCCGGCGCGGTTACAATTAATCGATCTTGGCGCGCTGGAGGAAAAAATGTAAGAAGGAAAGTAGATAAAAGTGAAGTTCAGAATATAGACAGAGCACTCGAAGATGGATGGCTGATTACTTTTCCACAGGGAACTACTACACCCTATGCTCCTGGCAGAATTGGAACTTCGATCATCGTAAAAAAACACAAACCAATTGTAATTCCGGTAGTGATTGATGGTTTCAGAAGATCTTTTGATAAAAAAGGACTTAAAACCAAAAAGACAAATTCTGAATTACGCATGCGAATTAAGCCACCTCTGGAAATTGATTATTCAAAAACGGTGGAAGAAATTATGCAGCAAATGATGACGGCAATTGAACAAACACCTGAGTTCAATACAATGGACAAAATAAAAAAGCAGGAAATAAATTAATATTTCCTGCCATTTCTCGTCAACCCTTCACTTCAGTTTTCAGATTATTAATAGTAGGCCAGATTGACGGTTTTTGTTTTGTCATATTTGACTGTATAAATCAAGTTGAATGTTTGTGATTCGCTCGGTTTTAATCGCACATTCCAGTCAATAATTCCCGTAACCGGATCCACAACTCCTTTTGAAACGTCAAGTACTTCTATTTCAATTTCTGAATTTCTTGAAACCGGCAATTGATCTTGTAAAATCACGCGAATATTTTTTGCCTTCTGATTTTTAATTGTGATACGGTAAGAAACTGATTTTTCAATTTTATCCCCTACAACTTTTTCTTTTGATTCATCTTTCATCAGAGTTCTGCTGATAACAACTCCAGGATCTTTTCCCAGACTCAAGTTGAGTGTGTCTTCCATGGTTGTTGGGTTCAAATAGGTTTCTCCAAGATAGGCTCCGTCATGAAATAAATTTGCTTTACCCGGAATCAAATTAAGAGATGCTAGATCAGTAATACGCGCTACCAGGTAAACAGACAAATCGAGTTTTGGAACCGCGTAGTAAAGAAAATCTGTGTTGAGCGTTTTATTGTTGACCATCACCATATTCATTTGTCCGTCTGATTTAATAGAGTAGGGCAGATCAATATTATATTCAACAGATATCATGTGTTCCACCATTGTCGTGTAATTAATTGACGTTTGTGAGCTGAATGTTTCCTGATCCATGTTTGCGTCTACACTTTCTGTTCTGGCAAGACTTGGCATGGTTGTTCCATAACCACCTCCAACATCTCCATTTTTTTTGTAGTTGTCGTAGTAATTATATTGATAAGTGTAGTAGTCCAGATACCATGGATTTAATTCAGGTTTGGTTTTATTTGCATATGGATTATTAGTAGATAAACTCAGTCTGACATCACTCCAGTCAATACCTGTATTCTGATAAACATGTGCTTTGTAAGTCAATTCAATTGAACCTGTTGAAGTGGTGCTTCTGAAATCGTACATAGGAATCCAGCCTGCATTATTAACCAAATAGGTGGCTTCTATTTTTCCTGTTGCGGCTTCTTCTGCCGAAACGGTAATTTCAATTCGGTAGATTGGTTCTTTGTATTGCTGATTGGTTAGATTGTTGTTGTAATTATAATTGTATAATTCGTTGAGTCTGTTTTGCATTCTTGCCTGTTTTTTTCCAAGTTCCACTTTAATTCTTCCAAGACGCAGCAATTCTTTATTAATGGCGTTCATTTTTTCGTGATAGAATAATAAAGCATCTTTCAATAATGGAATCGAATCATTCACTTTTCCTTCTCCTTTTATTGTTCCGTTGTTTTCTATAATTCGTTTTTCACTGTTAAGAACATCAATCTGATATTGAATTGAGGCAATTTCATATTCCATTTCGAAAAGTGAATCCTGAAGCAGGGTGATTTCCTTTTGAATTTTCAACGGAATTTCATTGGTCGGATTTTCTATAGGGTCAGGTTCAGGATAGAAAATTGAATATTTTGAATCCAGCAGAATTATATTTCCTGACGCGTTGATCTGAATACTGTTTGGATCAATTTGCGGACTCACATCTTCAATGATCAGAGTAGATATTCCTTTCGGAACGGTATACGCTGCTTTCTGTTGAATTTGCGCTCCCTGCTGATATACGGTCACTTTGCTGATGCTCGATTTAATTACGGTTCCTTTGTCAGCTGCAAAAGATGTTACTGAGAACAGAGTCAGTAAAAGGATAATTTTTTTCATAGTTGTGTTTTTTATTTCTGTTGCAATTTCAAATCAGAAATAAGTGCAACATGTAATGTTTGCAGTATGTACAACAATGAAAAGAAATGGTTCAAAAAAAAATCCCGTCACCAATTTAAGGGACGGGATTTTTTAATTTTTTTTAGCGGATAATACTATCTGTATCTTCCAAGTCCTCTAGGGCTTCCAAGACGATCCATTGCACATCTGAATCCGATTGTGCAGCTTGATTGATCTTCATCCAGGAATCTGCGGTTTGAACCTACAATCCAGTATGCGCGATCTCTCCATGAACCTCCTTTGTACACACGTGATTTGTCTGAAACCATTGTAGTCGGCCATCCGGTTCTGTCATTCGGTTGAACATCGTTACCAACTAAATCGTATGCCTCGTGGTCATTCTGGTACATTACCAAAGATTCATCACGGATACCAGAATTGATTTCACTCTTACGTTTATCATCACCAAAATATTTGGAAGACTCAAAGTCACCATCAATATAGTCTCTGTAATCAGAGTTTTTATAATTGGTGCGGTCCACATTTTCTTCTGCCGTTACCTGTCTCCATTTAAGGTTACCAGGTGTGTTAACGATATAATCAGAAATTCCTTTTCTCAGCATAGGAATAATTTCCAGCGGATATTCATTACCCAGATTATCAGTTCTGATAAATCGTGGATCTACTCCGTCAAACAATCCGTCAAAAATGTTTGTCTGAATGATCTCAGATGCTTCCATGTAGAACTGCTGATTAGCCGCATCAATTGCCATGTCAACAACTCTGTTCAATTCTTTCAGCAACATCAGCTCCATTGAATCTTTTGACTTGTTTTTAGACAAATAAACTTGTTCAGGTGGACTGTTGTAATAGTCAATATCATTACGAGATTTCACATTCATACTCATACCTCTGTATAATCCGGTTGAGTCAAGTGAATCTCTTTCAGTCAGACTTTGAACGTGATCTTGCGCTGAAATTCTCTGGAAACGAACGCGTTCAAATTCGTGCAGATATTCTTTAATACCGTAGACGTCATATATCACCTGGTTGGTTTTTTCGTCAATGGCACCGTCATTTCCAAGAACTTTTGTAGTGAATACGTTACCTCTGAAAGGTCTGAATTCGTCAAAATCTTCATGCGACAAAGGACGATAAACATCCATCACCCACTCAGAAACGTTACCAGCCATGTGATACAAACCGTAATCATTTGGCCAATATGAATCAACCGGAGCGGTTACGTCAGCAGCATCATTCAAAGCACCTGCAACACCCATGTAATCACCTTGTCCACGAACAAAGTTAGCACGGATATCTCCCTGGAATTGTTCGTCATCCTGACGAACCCAGTGACCTGTCCATGGATATGTTCTTCTGTTTTCAATTACTCCGGGATCCGCTTCATTAGTCATAGCACCGATTAATCCGTAGTAAGCAAATTCCCACTCAGCTTCTGTCGGGAGGCGGTAACGCGGTAAAAGAATTCCATCTTCCATACGCACAATACGTTGTCCTAAATCTGATCTTTTTCCGCTCCATCCTTGTTTTGGATCCAGATCAAGTAATTGTTGTTCTTTATCTTCTCCAGGGTGATATTGATCAGCCATGTAAGTGTCAGTAGTAAACGGGTCACCTGATTGATCAGGATTCCAGGTTAAAACACCTTCACGAATTAAAATGAATTCGTTCACACGGTCAGTTCTCCATTTACAGAAATCATTTGCCTGATTCCAGCTCACACCAACAACAGGATAATTCTGATACGCCGGGTGTCTCAAATAATACTCAACATATGGTTCGTTGAATGCAAGTGGTGATCTCCAGCAGTTAGTATCTGGCAAAGCATTTTTATAAACCATCGGGAATTCTTCATAGGTTCTTCTTGTCCAATAAAGATATTCTAACCAGTTAAAGTTGGTTACCTCAAACTGATCCATGTAAAATGAAGAAACGGTTACACGGCGAGGTGTGTTATTCCATTCATATGTAACGTCTTGTTCACCACGTCCCATTGTGAATGTTCCACCTTCAACCAGAATCAAACCTGGACCAGTTTCCTGATCATAGTAAGGAACTTTCTGGAAACCTCCGTTCATTGGGTTGTTGTACTCCCAACCGGTTACGTTTGATCGTTCACGAGCACATGAGGCAATCAATCCTGCCACTGCTACTGCGATTACAACTAACTTTTTCCCTCTCATTGTGTATGGTTTAGTTAACATTTTAATTTTTGCAATATAATCGGTCTTTATAAAAAGGTTACAAACATAATTAAAAAGACGGACATGATATAGTCCTGAACTTTTGTGGTTTTGATGTACAATTGAAATTCAGACCAAGTGATAATTCGTGTGATCCTCCTGAGGCATTGGTGAGCGGTGACACTGTAAGGTCATAGCTGTAGCCAAATTTGAAAGTTCCGGAGTTAATTCCTATTGACATGATAAACGCATCTCTTGCTCTCAGCCAGAATCCTGCTGTAAATACCCCGTATTTCAGGTAAGTACCAACATTTAATTGCATGAATCCATCCTGATACGTGTAGATAATATTCGGTGAAATTGCAGTAACATTTTGATATTGAGACCCTTTACCAAATTCAATGTTTACGCCCATGTGTCCGGTGAAACGCATTGGAAGTCTTGAATTACCCAAGATCAAAGATTCTTCAGGTTGATTTAAATGTTTTGCAGCAAATCCAAAGTAAAAATTCTTTGAAAACCCAACAATACCGGCAGAGACATCAAAAAATCCTCTGGTTCCCCAGCCGTTGTCCATCAAAGTTCCTCTTGGAACATCTCCGGTTTGATAGATAAAACCTCTTCTCGGGTCAATCATGTCTCCAAAAGTAAGTTTGTTCCAGTCAAGAAACTTTTGGTTCCATGTTGCCTGAGCACCGAACAAAATGGAGAATTTTCTGGTTACGTGCAAATGGTAAGAATAAGCAACGTTTATCGTCGACCAGTTAATGGTGTTCTTACCAGCCATATCATTGGTAACCATAAAAGCAAGCCCGCCTTGTAACACGTTGACGAACTGATCATAAGAAATACTGTTTGTAATAAACGAACCTGAAATTGCAGGCCATTCATTTCTATGATTCATGTTTAATCTTGGACAACCATGCGTTCCTGCCAACGCAGGATTGAGATAAATAGGGTTTGCGTAGAATTGCGTGAACTCCGGATCCTGTGCATTCACATTAACAGATGAAATGCCCAGAAACATCAGTAGAAACAACGCTTTCAAGTATTTTCCAACAATTCCCATATTCATTTTTATCTCTCCCTGTTACGGTCTTGGTGTAATTAAGGTTTCAAAATTCCGATTTTTTCCCAAGTTTTGCAATAATAAGTACAATCGGGCGTTTTTTTAACATTTACACCTTGTATCGTTTGATTTTTTTATGAATTTATATTTGAAACGACCATTCATGTTCAGATTTTTATTGCTTGTTCTGCTGCTTGTAAATTCTTTGGCAACAAAGGCTTACGAAATAAAAATCACCACAAAATGGGATTCCGGAAAATCAACTTGTACTCCTTGCACCTATGCCTCGGCAACCTCAAAAGTCTATTCTAATCAAACTATTCTTTTACCTGAAAAAGGAAATTTTCAATATTCCAACGTGATTTCATCAGTAAGTTACGAAACAATTTCGCTATCTCCAAAATTTGATAAAAAGTATTTGCCGGCAAGTCCTGATATCACGGTTTCATTCGAAAAATCAAGACAGGAGAACTACCTCGTAATAGCTTATTCTCCATTAATTTTTGACGGTAACGAAGTAAAAATGGTCTCTGAAATAAGAATTGATGTCATGAATCAAGGAGTGATGATGAATGACAGATCAACCAGCTTCGCTCCCAATTCTGTGCTGAATAGCGGAACATGGTTTAAAGTTGGCGTGACAAAATCGGGAGTTCATAAGCTGGATTATTCTTTTTTACAAACAATTGGAGTATCCATGAGTGGCTTAAGCCCGAACAGCATTAACATATATGGAAATCATGTCCCAAAATTGCCTACTCTAAATAACCAGTATCACCCGGATGATCTTATTAAAAACAATATTTACATTGAGGGAGACGGTGATGGCGCATTTAATTCCGGCGATTATATTCTTTTTTATGCAACCGGACCCGATGAAATTACGGTTGGTGCGGATGATTTTTTTGCATCAGCGAACCGAATTGATTCGATGTCCTATTATTTTATTCATATTGATTCATCTGATCCTCCGCAACGAATTGGTACAACGGTGAATTCCGGTAATCCGGTAACTGACGTTGCCACAACCGGCATTAATTATTTTTTACACGAAAATGATGACGTGAACTTGTTAAAATCAGGAGACGGCTGGTTAGGGGAGCATTTTGATGTTCAGCTCACACATACATTTACAGCCAACCTTGAAAACGTTGCTGCAGGATCGTCAATTGAAATGGTCACCGCAATAGGCTCAGCCGTAAAATCCGGAACGGGAACATTTTCTGTTTCGGTCAATGGAACTCAGGTGAATCTGATAAATTGTCTTACACTTTCAGGAAGTTATACTGAAGCTAAATACGCTACTACCAATACTACATTTACAACATCGACACCAACGTTGAATTTCAGTCTGACATTTACGCGTTCCAGTGCGTCAAGTGAAGCGTGGCTGGATTATATATTGCTTAATTACAAACGAAATCTTTCTTTGGGAGCGGGACAATTGTTTGTGCATAATTTCGAAACAATTGGAGCAGGTAAAACAACGCAATTTGAAATTTCAAATGTTAGTTCGGCAACGCGCATCTGGGAAATTACTGATCCTTTAAATGTTAATCAGATTGCTGCTTCTTTGTCCGGTTCAGTCTACACGTTTATTCAGAATACTGATTCGCTGCGATCGTTTATCGCATTTAACGCCGTTCAGGCTTTAATTCCTGTGTCAATTGGATCTATTACAAACCAGGATTTGCATGCATTACCACAAGCCGATTATATTATTGTAACACACCCCACGCTTGCTGTTCAGGCAAACCGGCTCGCAGATTTACACCGTAATAAAGGATTATCTGTACATGTTGTTGACATACGTCAGGTCTATAATGAATTTGGTGGTGGAGCTGCTGATCCTGTTGCAGTCAGATGGTTAATGAAGATGTTTTATGACAGGGCGGCCGGTGATCCGCTGCTAATGCCAAAATATCTCTGTTTATTTGGAGATGGTACCTATGATCCATTGAACAGATTGGCAGATAATTTCTATCTTATTCCAACGTACAATAGTGTTGAATCGGGTGATATCGAGTATATCAGTTCATATACCGCTGATGACTTTTTCGGTTTTCTGGATGATAATGAAGGTATTTCTGCTGCAAATCTTCTGGATGTTGGTATTGGTAGAATTCCTGTAATATCCATCGAGCAGGCAGAACAGGTGGTTGATAAAATTGAACATTATATGAATTTTGGTTCTTATTTATACAGTAATGCCAACGGTGTTCAATGTAATTCAGATGGCTATTCTTCCACTTTTGGGGACTGGAGAAATCGCGTTGTACTGATGGCGGATGATGAAGATTTTGGTCAGTTCGTTGAAAACTGTGAAGCGTTAAGTGATACAACTGAGAAATATCATCCTGAAATGAATGTTATTAAAATTTATCTGGATGCCTATCAGCAAACCGTAACATCCGGAGGTCAAAGGTACCCGGGTGCTGAAGAGGCAATCAATCAAAACATGAATAAAGGCGCCCTGATTTTTAATTATGTCGGTCATGGTGGAGAAACAGGGTTGTCATTGGAAAGAGTCGTAACAATTCCTATGATTGAATCCTGGACCAATATCAATAACCTGACTGTTTTTATTTCAGCAACGTGTGAGTTCAGCAGATTTGATGATCCGGGAAGAGTTTCTGCCGGTGAAACTACTTTGATTACCCCTTATGGCGGTGCAGTTGGTTTGCTGACCACGACCAGATTGGTGCAGGTATCGGTCAATACCGAAATAGTAGAAAATTTATACACCGTTTTATTTAAAGAGGTTAATGGCCAACCACTCGCATTGGGTGAAATTCTCAGACAAACAAAAAATCTTACTGCCGGAAGTGATAACATCCGAAACTTCACCTTACTCGGAGATCCTGCGTTGAAACTGGGAAAGCCACAACCAATGATAGTGACAGACAGTATTAACGGTGTGAGTGTTTTATCAGCGACAGATACTCTGAAGGCGTTATCAAAAATCACAATTTCTGGGCACATTGAAGATGGTGCCGGAAATATTCTCACCGGATACAACGGAATTGCATATCCAACAATTTATGACAAATCGAAATTAAAATACACATTGGGTCAGGATCCTAATTCACCTGTACTCGGATTTTACGCTCAGAACAACGTAATTTACAAAGGAAAATCAAGCGTCGTGAACGGATATTTTACCTGCACGTTTGTTGTTCCAAAAGACATTGATTACAATTACGGCAAAGGTAAAGTGAGTTATTATTCCAGCAATACAAATTCAAATTCTTATGGTTTTGATACTTCCCTTGTTGTTGGTGGCGTGGATCCAAACGGTGTAAATGATCAAACAGGCCCGCTGGTTGATCTTTTTATGAACGATCAGAACTTTGCTGACGGAGGAATTACAAATTCAACACCCACTCTGATTGCCGAAATTTCAGACGAAAATGGAATAAACACTACCGGAAATGGAATCGGTCATGACATCACGGTGATTATTGACGGTAATACAGCTGCTCCCATTATCCTTAATAATTTCTATGAAGCAGATCTCGACACTTATCAGAGCGGAAAAGTAACGTATCAATTTACTGAACTGGAAGAAGGTCCGCATGATATTACTTTCAAAGTTTGGGATGTAAATAATAATTCATCCGAATCAAAATTGGAATTTGTAGTAGTGAATGAAGAAGAATTGGGAATCAGTCATGTTCTGAATTATCCCAATCCATTCACAACGCACACCGAGTTCTTTTTTGAGCACAATCAATGCTGTTCAGCACTTGAAGTGAGGATCGATATTTTTACCGTTTCGGGCAAACTGGTAAAAACAATTTTTGATAATGTGAATACCATTGCTTACAGAAGTGAAGGTATAGAATGGGACGGAAAAGATGATTACGGAGATGAGCTTGGAAGAGGGGTATACGTTTACCGGCTTCAGGTAACGTCAACTGAAGGAAAGAAAGAAGAAGTGGTGGAAAAACTTGTAATTTTTTAGACTGTACAATAATACCTCCGCTTTTACGTATATTTGTGTCAATAAATAAGGAATGAAAAAACTCTCAATAGCATTTTTACTGGTTGCAATTTCTTCAAAGGGTTTTGCTCAAAATCTTTCAAAAGATGATGACGAATTTACTATTCAGCTGAATACAATTACAACAGCAGTTCCTTTTCTGATTATATCTCCAGATTCTCGTGCTGGTGCAATGGGTGATGTTGGTGCAGCTACTTCGCCAGATGTAAATTCATTTCACTGGAACACTGCCAAATTATCTTTCTCAAAAGAAAAAGCAGAATTTGGTGTATCCTATTCACCCTGGTTAAGACAATTGGTAGAAGATATTCACTTATCCTATCTTGCGGGTTATACTAAAATTGGAAGAAATCATGCGATTGGTGGATCCTTGCGTTATTTCTCATTAGGTAACATCACGTTTACGGATATTAATGGAACTGTAACCAGAGATTTTTCACCCAATGAATTTGAAGTGCTGGGAGGATATGCCTTCAGACTTTCTGAAAGAAGTTCAATTGGATTCAATGGTAAATTTGTTTATTCAAATCTTACTGCAGGTGTGAATGTTGGTTCTACCGGAACAAAACCAGGACTTGCAGGTGCGGTTGATTTATCATACGCATATGTCAATGAAGATATTCGATTAGGTAATAAAAATGCAACACTTTCTGTTGGAACTACCATTTCTAATCTTGGAAATAAAATTGCTTACACTGTAGATTCTCATCGTGATTTTCTTCCAACCAACCTGAGAATTGGAACCGGATTAAATATTCGTTTAGATAAATACAATTCATTACTCACAACTGTTGATTTCAATAAGTTGTTGGTTCCAACACCACCCGAAAGAGGAATCGATGGTGAAATAATTTCAGGAAAAGACAATCAGGTTCCGGTAGTATCAGGAATTCTTCAATCTTTTTATGACGCGCCTGGAAATGTTTTTCAGAATGCAGACAGTACTTACGAAGTAGAAAAAAATTCACGTTTGGGTGAAGAGTTACGTGAAATAAATATTGGATTCGGACTAGAGTACTGGTATTCTACAACACTTGCCGTTAGATTGGGTTACTTCAATGAACATCCCTCAAAAGGAGCAAGACAATATTTAACTTTTGGCGCCGGAGTATACTACAGCGTTTTTGGAATTGATGTTTCTTATCTGGTTGCAAACAGAACAAATCCACTTGCAAATACAGTAAGATTTTCATTGAAATTCAAATTTGGAGGAACCGGAAAGGATGCCTCACCTTCAAATGAATAATCCCTTTTCATTTCGTATTGGTTTTGGAGTTGACATTCATCAGCTTAAAGAAGGATATGATTTATTTATTGGCGGTATGAAGCTGGATGCCCCGTTTGGCGCGGTTGGTCATTCTGACGCCGATGTTTTATTACATGCTATTTGTGATGCTTTGCTCGGTGCGGCAAATTTGAGAGATATTGGTTTTCATTTTCCTGATACAGATCCAAAATACAAAGGAGCAGATAGTAAAATTCTGTTGCGTGATACGTTTCTTCTTATTAAACAAAAGGGATTTGCTGTCGTGAATCTTGACAGTACCGTCATGCTTGAACATCCAAAAGTGAATCCGCATATTCCTTCAATGCAAAAAATCATTGCTGATATTCTGGAAGTTGATCAGGAAGTAATTTCGATCAAAGCTACACGGGGTGAAAAAATGGGATATGTTGGAAACAGTGAAGGAATTCAGGCCTATGCCACAGTGCTGATTGCCAGAAATTAATTTATTGATTTTCTTTTACTTCAAAAGTTACTGCGGCCGTAATGCCGTTTTCATCAACAACTGAAAGCAAATGTTTTCCAGGAACCGGGGTGAGTGAAACCTGATGAATATCTGTAGTAAATCCCAGATACGTTTCATCCAGATGCCAGTACACTTTTATTCCTTTTCTTCGGTGAGTGGCTTCCAGAACAATTTTTTCCTGCTGTTCTTCAAAATTGACTGGCACAAAAATTTCACTGTTGTTTTTAGGATACAAAATCACCAGTTCGTAATCTTTATTCTCATCCACACAGCCTTCCATCAAAGGTGGAATATCACTATAATCCGGATTATGATTTTTATAATAATAAGCTGCCTCAGCCGGCAAACTGAACCAGGATTTTTTTTGAGATTTATTCAGGTCATAACAACTTGCATTAATCGAAAACTGGCCGGTCTCATCCAAATAAACAAGTTGGTGATATGGACACGCAAGTGTATTTAGACACGGATCCGGAATCCATTCTTTTTTTGTCTGTTCACAATATTCACCAGCACGATAGCCGGTTTGAACACAAATATCAACTGATTCCATTGCATCAAATGGTTTACTGAACCAATCTGAATTTGGCAGTGCTGAAAAAACATCAAACATTATTGGTGCTGCCACTTCGCGTCCGATTAGTCCGGGTCGGCCTTCTCCGTCGGCATTTCCAACCCAAACTCCAACCACATATTTTGGAGTAACTCCAACCGCCCAGGCATCTCTGAAACCAAAACTTGTACCTGTTTTCCAGGCAATTTTTTGAGATGTTGAATACATTTCCCAATTGGCATCTTCTTCTGGTCGTGCCAGTTCATTCATGGCCTCAAACGTAAACCAGCATGATGCTGGATCGATAATTGGCATTTCTGTTTTTTTGCTGGTATCGCTGTTTGAATAATGTGCTTTTTGGTTGAGATTAAATTCATAATCTGGATATCTGATAAGGGTCCTGGCCATCATTCCGTAAGCAGAAACTAAATCCCACAAAGTTGCTTCAGCACCTCCAAGAATGAGTGACAATCCGTAATGATCAGGCGATTTATTAATGGTAGTAAATCTCAGTTTATGCAAGAGAAATTGAAATTTGGCAACACCATGTTTTGTGAGCATTCTTACCAGAGGAACATTTAAAGACTTTGCCAATGCTTCATCTGCGGGAATTACGCCATCGTATTTGAGATTGTAATTTTTCGGGCTGTAACCAGACATCACGGTGGGAATGTCCTGGATTAACATTTGTGGTGTGATTTCGCCGGCCTGTAACATGGCGGCATATAAAAATGGTTTGAGAATACTTCCCGTGCTTCTGGGTGCTGTTATCATATCTACGTCTTTACCATGTTCAGATTCAAGTTCGGGTACATTTCCTGTATAAGACAGTACTTCGCCACTTTCAACATCCATCACCAGCACTGCAGCATTGAATATTTGATTTGAACTGAGATGCTCGTGATGTAATTGCACAATGTCATTGACTCTTTTCTGAAGATTTGCATCGATGGATGTATGTATGATTTTTCCTTTTTGTCCATCATTAATAATGCGCGTCATAAGCTGTGGAGCAATAGAAGGCATTGGATGCGGTTCGTCAGGAAGTGGTTCTGATTTTGACAATTGCCAGGTGGTTGAATCCATTTCACCAATTTCAAACAAACGATCCAAAAGTCTGTTTCTTTTTGCCAGCAGCTCATCTCTGTTTTTACCCGGATGCATTAATGAAGGGGCATTCGGTAGTACGGCAAGTGTTGCACTTTCTGCCCATGTAAGTTCATGAGATGGCCTGCCAAAATATCGCCAGCTGGCGGCTTCAAGACCAACAACATTTCCACCCATGGGTGCATTGGCTGCATACATGGTGAGTATTTCTTCTTTTGAATAGCGCCATTCAGCCCGGGTTGCCCAAAATATTTCTATCAGTTTCTGCCATATGTTTCTGCTTTGTCCTTTGCGTGACATACGCATCAGCTGCATGGTAATCGTACTTCCTCCGCTTACTTTTCTTCCTCCTTTTAAATTTTGCCACATGGCACGTGAAAGTCCTCTGATACTAACTCCCCAGTGACTTTCAAAGTTGCGGTCTTCAAACTGAATAAGCGCCGTTTTAAATCGGTAAGGGATTGAATCAGATTGTGGAAATCTCCACTGTCCGTCATCTGCAATGGATGCACCAAGTAAATTTCCATTTCTGTCGTAAAGAACGGTGGAGGTAGGATCTTGAAATAATTTTTCAGGCAAACAGAATAACCAGATGAAAAAAATCAATAAAAAAAATCCGGCAATCAGGTACCGGAACTTTTTCATCCATACCCAGAAGCCTGACATTATTTTTTTTATCCGATTCAATTTGTATCTTTAATATTCGAAACTACTAATAAAATCAGGATAAATCGGTACAAACTATTAACTGAACGGATTCATTTTTTATGCGTGAATTATTGCATTTATTTCGAACATCGATGCTGGCGATTATGTCTCTGTTTCTGTATAAACCGGTATTTGGACAAGCGTATAATTTCAATCAGGTTTCGCTCAAAGAAGGTTTGCCACAGTCACAGGCCTTTGCAATTACATTTGATTCATTTGAAAGAGCGTGGATAGGAACACAAGGCGGCGGTTTATGTATTTATGACGGTTCTGTTTTTAAATACATCACCAAAAATGATTCGTTGATTTCAAACCGGATTTTTTGCATAAAAAAAAATGACAAGGAAATATGGATAGGTCAGCGTGGTGGTGTTTCTGTTTACTCAGAGAATGGAAAATGGCGTGGAAATTATAGATTGGATTTTGCTTCTCAGATAATCAACGACATCTGTTTTAATAATGATCAGACGCTGCTTGCAACGGATGCCGGATTGTATGTTGTCAGAAATAATCAGATAACAAAGTACACCGATAATTCAAATTTAACTGAAGCCAATTGTCAGAGTTTTTTTATGGATGAAACGGAACAGGTTTGGGTTTGCACTTCAGATGGAATGTTAAGTCTGAATGACCCTTTTAATAAGATAAACAAGGCCAGAGGTTTGCCCGTGAATGAAGTGAATTGCGCTTTTTTGTTCAATGGGAGCTGGTTAATCGGAACATACGGAAGTGGTCTCGTTATCTATGATAAAAATCACGGAATCCATCAGCCCGATTATCTTGAATTTCTTTCAGAGGAAATTATTACTGCAATCAATATTTTTGAAAACAAAGAAATCTGGATTGGTACCCAAAATAATGGTGTTTACGTGCTCAATACTGAAACATTAGTATCCAAAAATTATCGTACTGAAAATGGTCTTGCAAATAATCATATTCGTACCATCGTCGCTGATAGATGGAATAACATTTGGATTGGAACAAGCGGAGGCGGAATTTCGATTTTTCAAAATAGCCCGTTTATAAAATATTCCACTGAATCTGGTCTGAACGGGAATTACATTTATGCCGTTTTGAATGATGATCAGAATAATTTATGGCTGGGTACTGAAGGAACTGGAGTGATGAGAATCAATGATACTTCTGCTACCTTGTTTGATGAAGAATTTGGTTTCTGTTCTGATAAAGTACGCTCCATTTTTCAAGACAAAGATGGTGACATTTGGTTTGGGACAGAAAGCAGTGGTTTTGGAGTTTATGACCGAGACGCAGCTAAAGATACCATATTGCATTTCACACAGCAGAAAGGAGCTTTAACTTCCAATTGGATAAAATGTTTTGCAGAAAATAAAGAAACGGGAGAGATTTTTATTTCGACGGTGAATGGAGGAATTTTACGTGTGACAAAATCGAAAACGGTTCCTTTAACATTAAGTTTTAATAAGATTAAAATTTCTGAGGGAAAATATGCCGATCGGATTTCGTGCATGTTTTTTTTTAATGATAAACTCTGGTTCATTGGTGAGGATAATTCTTTTGGATTTATTAATGGAAAAAATGTTGTCATTAAGCACAAGGAGGATGTAAGTTTCAGAAATGCAGCTTACGGCGATAATGTCATATGGATTGGAACTACGGATAATGGTATTCTTCAATTAAAAATGAACGGTGATTCCGTTGAAAATGAAACTTGGATTACCGCCTCAGATAGACTCAGTTCCAATAATATTTATCAGCTTATTTATCATAAGAGTGAACTATGGGTAGGAACTGAAAAAGGTCTGGATAAACTTGAGTTTGATGATGATTACAAAATTTCTCAGGTCACACATTTTGATTCTGATGAAGGATTTGAAGGCGTAGAAACAAATTCAAATGCGGCGTATGCTGATGATTTTGGAAATCTCTGGTTTGGCACAGTGAACGGGTTGTTTGTTTACAAAGGTGGTGAAGTGAATTACTCCCGGTCTGAACCTCCATTTCTAATTCTGGAGGATTTCAGAATTTTTTATGAGTCAATAGAAAAAACGGAGTTTGCTGATTTTTTTGAAGATGGAAGGATGACCAAAAATCTATTGTTGCCGCATGATCAGAATCACATTGGATTTAGTTTTAATGCTATTCATTACACGCACGCAAATAGTATCAGATACCGCTGGAAACTCAGTGGTGTTGATAAGGACTGGACTCCGTCTTCAACAAGCCATGAAGCAACATATGGTAATTTATTTCCTGGTAAATATTCATTCAGTGTGCAAGCATCAATTGATGATAACTGGGAGGTTGAACCAATCACCATTTATTTTGAAATTGATCAACCCTATTGGGAAAAATGGTGGTTCAAGTTCATGTATTACTCAGTTATTTCTCTGCTGATAATTATAGTGTTTATTGTCGTTGTTGTAAGGTTAAAAAGAAAGAACATAAGGCTCAGAGAGAAATTTGAAATGGAAAAAAATCTTATTGAACTGGAGCAAAAAGCGTTAAGACTCCAAATGAATCCGCATTTCATTTTTAATGTGCTTAATTCAATTCACAATCTGATAATTCTGAACGACAGTGACAAGGCAAGGTATGCGCTTGCAAAATTTTCCAAATTAATGAGACAGGTGCTTGAAAATTCAAGAGAAAAAGCCATTTCCATCGACAGTGAAATCGAAACACTTGAAAACTATGTTCAGCTTGAAAGGTTGACTTCGGGTGTTGATGTTGATCTTGAATTTGAAATTGATCCTGATCTGGTTTCATCAGAAGAGGTTTTGCCACCGTTACTTATTCAGCCATTTGTTGAGAATGCTCTGATTCACGGACTTAAAAAA
>Ga0268298_10001262_pt1 | contig 30279 bp, 32 predicted proteins | sample WWTPWeurt_MetaG_FD_194462 | JGI IMG/M metagenome (GOLD analysis project Ga0268298, IMG submission 194462) | Activated sludge microbial communities from WWTP in Nijmegen, Gelderland, Netherland - WWTP Weurt | ecosystem: Engineered > WWTP > Aerobic digester > Activated sludge | place... | reverse complement strand
GGGCACTTCAGTCCCCGCGATATATGAAATTCCTTCCATCATCAAACTCACACCCGGACTGGAGGAGGATGACATGACGCGCACGCCTGTGCAGGCAGCGCCGTAGACCATGTTGATCGCGCCAAGCTCGGATTCGGCTTGCACGAAAGCGCGTCCCAATTCGGGCATACGCCGTGAAAGATATTCAAGCACTTCTGTTTGAGGAGTGATTGGGTAACCGAAGTACGCCTCAAGCCCCGCGCGAACGGCAGCTTCGGCAATCGCTTCGTTCCCTTTCCATAATTCTTTTGGCATTTGATTCTCCAAAAATAAATCACCACCAAGTACGCTAAGAGCGCAAAGATTTTCTTAGCGACCTTTGCGGTTTAATGTTTCTTAAGCAGGTATAGGTACTGCCTTCGTCACTTCACGATAGACCGTGATCGCGGCATCGGGACAAACAACCGCACAAATAGCACACCCCGTGCAACCGTCCTTGAACGTGTGCGCGGGGTGGTAGCCCTTGGGTGTCAGATGTGACATATTTAGCTCTATCACATCCTGTGGACAGGCACTTATGCAAAGTTCGCATCCTTTGCAATATGTATCACTGACTTCGATCCAACCTTTAGCTGGCATTCAGTCTCCTTGTTTTATTCTCTTATTTGAGAAGTTAGACAGTAATTAGCGGGAATTCCCGCCTCTCTGATTATGTCGTTTTCCTACAATTGCGAGTAGTGCCAAGCGTCATAGACAAGAACGCCAAAGGTCATTGCTTTTTTTGTTGGATGATTTTGAGGTTTAGAAGGATTTCCTTCGTAGATTCTTCAAAATTGTACCGCCATCGTTAAAGCCAAGCGGGAGGAAAATTTGCAAAGTGTAAACGAATAAGTTTTCAATAAAGGCAAACATGCCGATCCAAAACCAATTTCCGCGCCAGAGAGGGAGAAGGAAGTAGAAAACAATGGAGAGTAATCCATTGATGATCGGTCCGCCCAATGCGCGGCGGATGTGAATAGATGGACTTAATTCAGGCTCGTCTTTTGGATAATGTGTGAGCGCAAAGACAGCCATTGCCCCGAGTGTGATGCCTGTCATTGGGTGGCCGGTCCGCTTGGCAGCGTAGGCATGACCCAGGCTATGGATCAGCTCAAAGGTCCAGTGCAGAAGCGTGGCAATGAATCCCATCAGAAGCGATTGGCTAAAAGGAATATTGAGTCCAGAACGTGCAATGACGGTGAACACGATCCACAGAACCAAAGTCCCAACAAACGCCAGCGGCAGGATGCTTATCTGTAAGCCAAATAATTTTCCGAGGTGAATTGATTTCATCTTACATCCCGAGTAATTTCATTTCATGCTTCAAGGTTTCAGCAAGGCCTTCCTTGAGCGGACGCGGATCGTATCCAAGTTCGCGTTTGGCTTTGGCGTTGGTTCCAATATAAGTAACTCCCGCGATGATACGCAAGCCTTCGCCAGTATAACTTTCTGGCACGGGAATGAATTTATCAAAGACATACATCATCTCAGACATGGCGCGGATCATACCGGCTGGCACGGCCATCGGCAAGGGTACCCCTGTGAGTTCCTTGGCAACTTCCAGCGCATTGATAAATGTGTGCGTCGGTCCGCAGATATTGTAATTCTCACCGACCTTACCTTTCCCCATTGCAAGCCAGTGTGCATGAGCGATGTCATCCACATGCGCCCAGGAGAAAGCAGTTTGCTTGGGCATGACCGGCAATTGCTTTTTTAGATATTGAATGAACGAAGTGCGGACACTACTTGTATCGCCGGGACCGTATACAAGACCTGGCTGCACAATGACAAGCGGCAAACCGTCCTTGATCATTTTTACAGCCACGTCATGTGCCTCGGCTTTTGTAGCGTCATAGATGCTGATGTGCTTTCCGGTGAAGTGATAACTCTCATCGGCTTCCACACCATGCGTATCTGAATTAACTGCCAATGTGCTGGTATACACGCCCTTTGGGATCTTCAGTTCCTTCATCAACTCGAGCACATTACGCGTCCCTTCCACATTGATGGCGTACGCCTGACTCTTATCCCGCACGCCGACTTTATACCAGCCCGCCACGTGGAAGACTCCGTCCACGCTTGTCATCGGCTTGCGCATGGATTCCTTCTCGATCACATCCCCCTGATGCAGGGTCACACCCAATTGAGCAAGGTCCTGTGCCTTGGCAGGATTCCGCACAACAGCGATCACTTCATGTCCCGCTCCCCGTAGTTGACGCGCCAATCGCCCGCCGATAAAACCTGTTGCGCCAGTGATAAAGTATTTCATGTTATTTTCCTTTAGCTTCTTTTCAAGAATTCTCGAATTGAGATGGCTGCCGCGGCACCTTCACCGACGGCAGAAGCGACTTGTTTAATACTTTCATGCCTTACATCACCTGCGGCAAACACACCTGTCACACTTGTTTCGAATGCAAGACGTTCTCCAAATTGCTCATCGGATTGATGCGTGAGCTCATGACCTGTAAGAATAAAGCCATATGGGTCTGTCTTTACATAATTTTTTGCAAATTCAGTATTGGATTTCTGTCCAATGAAGATAAAAGCTGCATCAAGCTCGATTGCGCTTTTCTCACCTGTGACGGAGTTATGATAATTGATCTTCTTTAGCTTGGAGTTTTCGCCTTCAAACGAGTCAACCGCCACATTGAATTTTACTTCCACCCGTGAAGTTGGCTCGTTGATCTTATCGATCGCAACCTGACTGGCGGTTAATGTATCTCCGCGCACAAGAATAGTGACCTTCTCTGCAAAAGTCGTAAGATGCAATCCCTCTTCACACGCAGAGTTGCCCCCGCCAACGACAATAATATTTTTTGCACCCTTATAAAATGGACCATCGCAAGTGGCGCAAAAATGAATCCCTGCGCCGATAAAATCATCTTCACCGGGAATATCCAACCTGCGGTAGGATGCACCTGATGCGATCAATATAGCGCGGGCGTGGTAATGCTTTCCATCGGAGGTATAAACTTCGTTGTATCCATTTTCAGCTTCGAGTTTTTCAACATCCTGAGCCTGTAAAATTTCCACGCCGAAGCGTTTCGCCTGCTGAGTGATGCGCTCCGCAAATTCCTGTCCGCTGATGCCTTCGGGAAAGCCAGGGAAGTTGTCCAACCCAACGGTAATGCCAGCCTGTCCACCTAGCCCCGAGCGTTCGATCAGCAATGTGTCGGCGCCTTCCCTTGAGGCGTAGATGGAAGCGGTCAACCCTGCTGGTCCGCCTCCGATAATGATCAGGTCATAATAAGTCTTTTTTGCTTCTGTCTTTAAGTTGAGTTTTTTGGCTAATTCTGCATTCGATGGTTCCACCAAAAATGAACCATCTTCGAAAACAATGGTTGGAATGATTCTCTTGCCGCCATTCTTCGCAATCACAAACGCTTCGCCCTCCTTGTTCTCTTCAATATCTACCCAATTAAACCGGATAAAGTTCTCACCCAAAAACTTTTTCGAGCGGCGACAATCAGGACACCAATAAGCTCCGTAGACAGTAAGTTTCGCTTCCATGTTTTCTCCTTTAGACAGTGTAATATAACCAACTATACAGTGAACTCATCAGTTGACGGGGTAGAGGTTTTATTTATTACACATTCTGCAGGCGTACCCTGGATTTCAAGGCTTGCCGATCATGCCAAGATGGGTATGCTGAAATGAATCTGTGTATTTCAAGCCGTAGCCCATCACCCGATCCATGCTGGAGTGACCGAAGAGGATCAGCCCCGTCAGCTGGATGGGCTGGCTTAGGAGAATGATCCCAACCACAAAGATGCTGAGTCCCAAGGCTTTGTGGTGGACGAAGTTATACGTCCACGCGCCGATCTGCGGATTGACGAGATAGCCGAACATACTGAAGTCAGGTGTAAATAAAAGTACGGGATACCACCACCAGGCAAAATCCAGCTTGGCGAAAAAGAAAATGCTGAGGGCGAACATAAAGATTTCTTCGAGTTTGAGTAAGTTTTTCATTGTTATCCTTTGGGTTGCGGACTTCAGTCCGCAATTTCCGATACAGAAAAGCGGACTGAAGTCCGCGCTCCGAATTTATCCGATCACCTGATCCAACCCACGGCGTGGGCTGAGCAAGGCTTCAACAGTTAGGTAGCCAAGTCGAAATGGCATGATGACGTTCCACTGCTCATCACCGACCAAGTCCGCAACGGCATTCCCAATGACAGGCTCAATGCCGAGTTGACGTTCACGGTCTGCACGTTCACACATTTGATTGAGTGGCTGCATGGCGAGTCCCTGAGTGGTTCCCCACAAATGAATTCGCTGCCAGATTTGTCCGCATTGCAAGCGCTGGGTAAAGTCCATGCCGTCGGGGACGGCGAGGATGCCAAACGCGGCAGCGGTGGGAACCATAGTCTCACGTACATTTTTTACAAAGGACTCGTCATTTGACTTGCGGGAAAGGTCGGGCAGGAATTTCGCCATACCAGAAATGAACGGACTGAGTCCCTGCGCATCGAGAGTAATACCATCAGCTGATTCCTGCAATTGATCCCAATCCTGCCGCCACCAGAGGTGACTGTCCATGCTTTGCTGGTCATCAGCGATCAAGGCTTTAGCGGCGGCGATGGCGACGTCACCAAATTTGGCGCGAGACGATTCATCTTTCAGCCAGAATAAACGGACATTTGATTCAGTGACGAGAGAATCGATTCCTTTGAAAATGTCTTCTGCAACAGCGCGGGTCATATCATACGCGGCGCGGTTGGTGTGTCGGTTTGGAATGGCGGAATAAAGCTCGGAAGCAAGTGGAGTGCTAACAGCGAAGGAAATGCTTGCGGCGTGCAACTCGGTTGTCAGGTCTGGCATGAGGCGGATGGTTGGCGTGAAGCCTTCGGCCTCGGCGGCGAGTCGCATATTTTCCACCGCGCATCCAAGTCCAATGTATATCTCGCGGCGAAGGGGATCGATCACGCCAATCTGCCGTTCGGGGACGGCAAACAAATCAATCGTTGAATCAGTGACGCGAAAAAGCCACGGCTGCGAGTTGTGCGGATTGGACGCGAGAATACCCGCAGCAATAATGCGCTCAACAGGGGATTTCGCATCGCGCCAATTTTTCCACGGCTCGTAGGCAACGCCCTGCCCAACGCTGAACATCCCCTGATCGGCTGCGCGAAGCACGCTTCCACCAGCGACGGCGATCAACGTCGCGCCGCCAAGTTTTAGAAAATCACGCCTTGTTAATTTCATACATCATTCCTTTTATTATCGTGGGAACAATCATTTTATGAAATGGTTTGATTGCAAACATATAGAACCATCCAAGAGTGTTGTGAATTTTGACGAGGGTTGAAACGACGAGCAGGTTGTTTTGCCTGTCGAGAAAGAGCGAAACGCGAAAATCAAGATGGTTGTCGTCTTCGCCAAAGATAACTTCGTTCTCGGTCTTGGAAATTACGTTGAACAACGCAACTGACTCGCCGAATTCACATTTGAAATTTCGCAGCACATCTTCTTTTGTGCCTGCATTTGGAACTTTCAAGCCAACAAATGCAACAAGCCGATTACGAAGAACGAGAAGTTGGTCCACCCACGCAGGGCTGGCAGTAAAGAAGGCTTTGCCGACTTGTTCAATGGCTATGTCACTTGCATTCAGCGTGGCGGCGTAACTATCGAGATAATCCTTTGGAAGGTTTTGCAATGCGGAAGCGGCTGGAAGTGACGTCTTCATGCTTTTTCCAGGTACGGTTTGTAATGCTGCACCATCACCTCCACCGCCTCAGTCAGCGCGGCTTCGTTGATCTTTTGTCCCATGCTTTCGGCGTAGGATAACCAGGTATTTCCCAGCACCCAGCCGATGAGAACCACCTTGCGCAACTCGTCGGGATGCAGATCGCTTCGGGCCACGCCTTCGCCTGCCAACCGCTTAATGAGATTTTCCTGCTCCGTGACTCGCTGCTCCTGGATCTCACGAAATCGCTTGGCGAGAATTTTGTCGTTGCGGAGCAGAGCCGCAAATTCACGATAGAAGAAACGATACTTCCAAATGATGCCGAAATTCAAGCGCATGATCTGCCGCAGGGTATCGAGGGTGAACTGACCCTCCGCAGGCTGGTAGATCACATCGAACTCCTTGAACATCACCTCCAGAATAGAGCGGATGACCTCTTCCTTGTTGCGGTAGTGATATTGCAAATTGCCCGCACTCATCCCCACCGCTTCAGCCACAGCGTTCATCGAGATTGAAGCGGTTCCCGATTCGTTAAATAACTCGATCGCTTTTTGCAGGATTTTATTCTTAGTTTGTTCCGACGCCTTATAAACTCTTGGGGACATTGGCGCTCCTTGATTTAGTAATGTTTTACAAATTTAGTATATATTTACTAAATTGTCAAGGTGTAAATGTAGCCAAACGGTTGAATAAAAAACCAACCTAATGGCTGTCCAAACTTCAACTGCCCAGCCGATTTCAAGAAGCTGTGGATTGGGTATCCTGTAAGCATTCAACCTCACAGGAGCAATGTATGACATCCCGTTTCACCCTCAAGATTTTTTCTGCCATTTTGGCACTCATCCTTATTCTGGCCAACATCCAGCCAGCCTTCGCGCAGACGGAGAACAGTCCCAGTGACCCCGTCGAAATGGAAGCCTTCTTCGACGCCTATCTCGCCGAACAGATGGGGGCGTATCACATCCCTGGTGTGGTCATCAGTGTCGTAAAGGACGGACAGGTATTCTTCTCAAAAGGCTATGGCTATGCCGATGTGGAAAAACAAATTCCCTTTGACGAGAACACCTTGTTGACCACCGCCTCGTTGGGTAAGGCTTTTACCGCAGTGGGAATGCTGCAACTCAGCGAGCGCGGCGTAATTGACCTGCGCGAAGACATCCGCCCATATTTCAAGGACTTCACAATCAAGACCAACTTTGACGATCCGCTGACTTTTGCCAATTTATTGACCCACACCGACGGATTCGAGACGCGCACGATCGGTGTCGCCACTCAGAATGAAAATGAACTCAAACCACTTGGCGAACTGCTGGCAACTTATAAACCCAATCAAATTCTCCCCGCTGGCAAATATCTGACCTACGGTGATTACGCCGCCAATCTTGCGGGCTATCTCACGCAGGAAATTTCAGACACACCTTTCGAGCAATACATGGATGAAAACATTCTCTCGCCGCTCGGTATGTCTCACAGCACCTTCGACCAGCATTTGACTCAATCCATGAAAGACAGCCTTGCGACTGGCTACAGTTACGAAAACGGCGAATACCAGCCTGAGCCTTTCTTGTATGTCAGTTATGCCCCAGCAGGCGGACTCCGCACCACGGCAGCCGACATGAATCACTTCATGCTGGCTCTGCTCAACAGCGGAGAGTATGAGGACACACGTATTTTGAATCCCGATACTGTTCAATCGATGTTCACCCAGCAATTCACAGGGCAGGCCGATATGCCAGGAATCACCTACGGCTTGTTCGAGGATTTCAAAAATGGGCAGCGCGCCCTGCTGCGCGATGGCGACGGCATTGGCACGCGCACTCGTCTGCTTTTACTTCCCGAACAGAACACAGGCATCTTCATCAGTTACAACTCAGGCGACAGTAACCTGCGCCTCAACCTGCTCGGTGCATATCTGGATCACTACTACCCCGCAGAAAATTCTGCCCCCATTCCCGTGGACGACTATCAAGCTCGCACCAAACTCTTTGCAGGCACATACCGCCCGCTTCAAGCGGATGTGTCCACCTTTGCCAAGTCCATGTATTTTTTCTCGCAATTGGTGGAAGTGACCGCCAATGTAGACGGCACGCTCACCATCCAATCCGCTGGCATGGGCGACCACAGCAGTGTGATGGGTGGTTTTGAAGGCGCAACCCAATGGATCGAAACCTCTCCGCTTCACTTCGAGCGTGTGGATGGTGACGGTGTGATCGCCTTTATCCAAAATGAAAACGGGGAAATCGTTCAAATGATCTCAGGTCAGGGCTATCACAGCACGTTCACAAAACTGGCATGGTACGAATCGCAAAGCTTTCAGATGAACTTCATTGGTCTCGCCGCCCTCGTTCTGCTAACCTTCGGAGTCGTTGTTTTCCTCCTCATGCCCATTGGCGCGCTCGTCCGCAAACTCCGCAAGCAAACCACTGCACCGCAACCCAAATTGGAACTCGCTGCGCTCATCTGGGGAGGCGTTGTCACGCAATTGCTCGCCATGACGGTCTTTCAAAGCATTGGCATCTTATACGCCATCAACAGTATCGCGAATTTACCCAACTTCGTCTGGGGCATCAGCCCAGAGATTATCAACGCCTTGAACAGCACCTACCTGCCAGTTTTCTTGTCTCTCACACTCCCCATCTTTGCCATCGTCGCATGGGTCAAAGGCTGGTGGAAATTCAGCACACGCATCCTCTACACCGCCAGCGCCATCGCCGCCCTCATGGTCATCTGGTGGGCAAATTACAACAACCTGATCGGGTTTCATTTGTAACCAGTAGTTGACAGTCACTTTAAAAGTGACTGTCAACTACTTTGATTTATACTTCACGCATGTCCAACAAAACCTCTCTTCAATGGCTTTGGATCCTCGGCGTATCGCTCGTCGTTCTCGCGCTCATCAGCGCATCTGTATTTCTTTCCATCGCCATCTTTGCCGCCAGCGAAGCGCTGTTGGGCAGCATTCCCACTCAAGCCGAGATCGCGGATTTCACCGAAGTATTCGGGCGCATCATCGGTCCGCTTGCCACCACCGCATTGACTCTCTTTGCCACCACATGGCTCGCGCTTCGCGTCCGCAACGCGCCGCAACTGCATGGGCTCATCGTCGGGCTGATCGTTGCCATCGCCAACCTTGCCTCTGATTTATTTTTTTCACCGCCCACCGCGCCCGATGAATGGGTCACAATTTTTTTATGCATTCTCGTCGGGTGGCTTGGCGGCTCGTGGGGTCAATTCATTCTCAACAACCGCGAAGCTGTCTATCAAACCAGCCAGGCCGTCAAAGGCGCAGACCGCAAAGGCGTGGTATATGCGATTGGAGAACACCTCGCAGGCCCATCGGTCGTCCTGATCGCTTTGGTGAAAAATTCTGGGGATGTGGATTCATCCTCCGCCTGGACCACCTCCCCCAATCTGAAAATTCCCGCATCGATCGGCACGCTTCCGACTCTGCCCGAGCCTGTCACTGTTTCGACAGTGGATCATCAGCCCTGGCATTCGACCCTGCTCATCCCGCTCACCGACGATGAAAGATTATTCGTCGCATCGCGCAATAAAAACGGCTTCACCCGCGCCGACCTCCAAAACTATCTGACCATCGGCGAACAGCTCGCGCTCTCGCTCGAAAACTTAAAACTCATCGAACAAGCACGCGAGACAGGCATCATTCAAGAACGACAAAGACTCGCGGGCGAAATTCATGACGTGCTCACGCAAGGCTTCATCAGTATTGTGACGCAGCTTGAAATGGCAGAAGCAAAATTGGAGACTTCGCCCAATGCCGTGCAAACTCACATTGATCAGGCGCGCCAAACCGCGCGTGATAACCTAACCGACGCCCGCGAAATGACCTGGGCACTGCGCCCCGACTTGCAACAAGGCGAGCCGCTTTCAGCAGCATTGAAAAAACTTGCCAATCGCTGGTCTGCAACGAGCGGAACTCAACTTCTGTTCAGTGTCTCGGGGAACGAACATATCCTTCATCCCGAGATTGAGACTCTGCTCCTGCGCACTGCGCGCGAAGCGTTGAACAACATTCATAAACATGCCCAAGCCAGCAAGGTCACGATCACCCTGACCTATCTTGATTCTCTCATCGCGCTCGATGTTCAGGATAACGGAATCGGCTTTCAGCTTGAGTCGATGACAACGTCACACAATGAAAACGGCTTCGGGCTAAAATCCATCCGCGAACAAGCCGAAAGACTCAGCGGCGAACTATCCATCGAAAGCGAAGCAGGCAAAGGCACAACCATTGCCGTTTCCATTCCAACGGAATAACCATATCTCAAGATTAATCTTGCGATATCTCAAGGAACTTTTATGACCAAAATCAAAATCCTCATCGCCGATGACCACACCATCGTCCGCGCTGGCATTCGCGGACTGCTCGAAACTCAACCTGATTTTGAAGTCATCGCCGAAGTCGAAAACGGACAGCAAGCTGTGGAGCAGACTCACAAACTGCACCCCCAGATCATCCTGATGGATTTGCGTATGCCAGAAATGGATGGCGTGACCGCCATCGCCAAGATCAAAGCCCAGCATCCTGAAATCCACATCCTCGTCCTCACCACTTACGACACCGATGCCGACATTGTCCGCGCGGTGGATGCGGGCGCAACGGGCTACCTGCTCAAAGATGTGCCGCGCGAAGAATTATTCCGTGCGGTGCGCGCCACCGCCAAAGGCGAAACAGTCCTCGCGTCATCCGTCGCGGCGCGGCTGATGGGCAAGATCCGCTCGGGCGGAGATGAAGCGCTCACAGCCCGTGAGATCGATGTGCTTCTACTCGTTGCACGCGGCGCAACAAATCAAGAAGTGGCTGAGTCGCTCAGCATCAGCAAAGCGACAGTCAAATCACATCTAATTCAAATTTGCAACAAACTTGGGGTCTCTGACAGAACCGCCGCAGTCACTACAGCACTGGAGCGGGGAATCATTCGGTTATCTTAACTTCCGATTCTCTTCGCACCATTCCTTCAATGTAATTCTCGGCGCATCGAGCAGGCGATTGGCTTTATCGGGCGAGCCGTCTTCGCCCCAATTTTCATAATGCTTCATTAACACCGCCATGCCTTTCCATTCGGCGTTGAAGGTGAGCGCGCCCAGCACCGCAAGCATTCGAGTGGATATCGGCGCAACTTTCACGCCTGCATAATCTGCGTAGATTTTCATCGCCTCACCCATGGTGTAGGCTTCGGGTCCAAAAACATAAAGTTCCTTGTTCAAAGTTTCATCGGTCTGATAACTTTTCGAAACCATGCGCGCATAATCTTCGGCGGCAATCCAGTGCAGCGGGTGGACTTGATTCCCGATCAGCGACATACTTTTTCCCTGAACGAATAACGGCAGCGCCTCCATGAACCACGAAGCGCGGAATATCGTGTACGGCACGCCGCTGGATTTGAGAGCCGCTTCGCCCTTGACCTTTGACCTGCTCTCTGGCGTATCAGCCTTTTCTGCGCTGACAGCGTACGCCGAAAGAATCGTTACGCGCCCGACATTCATTTCCTTTGCGGATTTTGCGATGTCACGCGTGGCGAGATGATCCATGCGCTCAAAGTCTGCTTCGGTGGGACCGCCTTTCAGGCTGATATGGACTCCGTCCACGCCAGTCATCGCTTCTTTCAACGTAGCAGCGTTACCCACATCCCCTTTTACGATTTCGTATCCAGCACCTAAAAGTTTTTGCGCCTTTTCAGGATTGCGTGCCAACATGCGGACATTGAATCCGTCCGCTTTGAGTTGTTGCGCTACAGGCTTGCCAAGCATGCCCGTCCCGCCGATAACGAGAATGGTTTTGTTTGAGTTTGTCATATCTTCCCTTTGAGCAGAAACCACCAGCCTGTGATTAAACCGATCACCCCTCCGATAATAAATCCGATTTGTCCTGTGGCTTCATATCCACGAACACCATTGAACACGAAATCCTCGGCATAATTTCCGCCGATGTACATGGCGATGAACAAACCGATCACTCCCAAAACAAATCCAATCACGAGAGTGAAAAAAATGCCCAAGATTGTCTTACCCATTGTCAGTTCTCCTTTCCAATTTTCATTATCAACAAACAGCTAAATATTTCTGATCGCATCTGCCAGTTCGGAAGGGTTTTCTTCAGGAATGAAATGCCCCGAATTCGGAAAACGCATTACACTGGCTTTGGGAAAAGCGGACATCCATGTCTTCAGTTCTTTTTCCCGAAAGGCAATATCTTTCGCACCCCACGCAATAACGGCAACCTTATCATTTAGCAGACTTCTTTGATTCCATAACGACTCCAACCAGTCAGAAGCGCCGATGATCTGTTTGGGGAAAACCCAATTGCCCTTTCGTTCTTCGGGATTTGAAAACTGTTCAAGATAGTGTTTATGGATGTGCGGAGTGAGCTTTGATTTATCTCCAAACGCCATTGAAACGACGGTTTGAGCAAAAAAGTTTTGTCTTCGGATCAGCCAGCGCCCAATCGGACCACCCATGAACCCGCTGAATCCCTGATAGTACAGATCGTTTTTCACAGACCATAACCAGGTGTTTGTGATGATAATGGATTTTATTTTTTCGGGATGACGAATGGCGTAGGATAAGCCAATGGGACCTCCCCAATCGCCGACAACCATAGTGATCCGTTCCAGATTCAGGGATTCCAGAAGGGCCTCGAGATTTTTGGCGTGCTCCTGCGGCAGGTAGGAAAAATCCAGCGGTTTATCGGACAGTCCAAAGCCAAGATGATCCACAGCGATACAACGATACTGTTTTGAAAGAATCTTGATCATATTCCTTGCTTCAAATGACCAGGAAGGATTCCCAGGCACAAAAACAATAGGGTCACCAGTTCCTTCATCTACATAATGGATGTTTCCATACGGTGTTGAAAAGAAATTGGATGCGAAGGGATATTCGTTTTCATCCAGCCAGATTGGTCTTGTTGTGTTTTTCATTTCGCTCCTGATTTTATTTTGGTGTTGCTTTCTTCTTGCTCATCAAAATCATGGACGTGATGATGACTACATCCTGTACAAAGTGAATTGCCCACGCGATAAGAAGTCCCTGCGTTTCCACCAGCGAGAGCGCCAGCAGCCAGCCGAGGAAGCCCGCCATCAGTGCACCGACCACGCCGCTCGGCATTCCAAAATAATGCGGGGCGCCGAAGACCACGCCTGAAATCAGGACGATGACGGATACCGAGAAAATTCCATACAGCGGGGAGATGATGCCGATTCTGAAGATGGCTTCTTCTGAAAAGGCATTCGCCATTGAAAACGGGATTGACCACAGCAGGCTCAACAGGAAGTAGCGATAGTCCACACCTGCTTTTTTCAACTGGAAGAACATGAAGATCGCTGTGCCAAGTGTGATAAATAAACCAATACTTGTGGCGATCTCCAGCCAGGTTTCATTGCCTGTGACGCCGAGCCACGCGATTTTGCTGATGTGCACGTTGACATTGCCCATACGGAAGAAGCGCGCGAAGGTCTCAGGATTGAGAAAATAAACGAGCAGCAGAACAATCGCGGTCAAGACCAATTGCAGGGATTGAAATTTGATTTGCGTGTTGACGACTGGGTTGGAGTGGAACACGGTTTTGATTTTGGCGGTGACGGGTCGAAGGGCGAAAATGCCTGCGATTGCCAGTCCCACTATCAGGGCGGTGAGAAGCGGCGTCATGTCAGGCTCCAATTCGGACGATGATGAAAATCGTCTCGATCAGGTTCAATGCCAGATGCGCAGCAAATGGCGCAATGACATTTTTGCGTGAGATGCGCAGGTATGCGAAGGGGACGCCTGCGACAAGTCCCACCAACACGATGTACCAGAAACCGCCCGTCCAGTGCAGGATACCGAAAAAGAAAACCGAAAGCGCGACGGCAACTGGCTGGCTGAATTTTCCGAGTAGACGAGTCAAGCCGTAGCCGCGATAAATGCTTTCTTCGACGAAAGGCGCGAGAAGCACATCCGCGATGGCGAAGGGAATGAGCGATGCGCCGAGTGCGGTGAGCACGGAGCCTGCGGGGACGTAATCCCAGATGCCTTGCAGGCTGACGAGGACGGGGGTGAGAGCGAAAATGTAAAGCAGAGCAATGACCACGCCAGGGACGGCGCCAATGAGAATTTCACGCCAGAGTTGTTGACCGTCTTGAAGTTTCCAGCCTAAGTCTTTCCACGAGAGACCTTCACGCTTCATGGATTTCATCAGGATAAAGAGCAGCCAGATTTGCAGCGCCACCAGTTGATAGGGTGTGGAGTCCACGACCAGTTGAGGAATCGCCGTGGGGTCTTTGCCCTGCGTGACGAAGCCAAAATAAACAGATGCAAGGACAATCAGGACCAGTGCGAGAAGCGGCGCGGCGAGTAAAGTCCACCAGAGACGGGATTTATTTTCTTTCATAATTAGAACTCCTTGTTTGCAGGTGAATTTCCAGGTTGTAATTTTGCCTTTGAAGATTTCTCCCATGCCCAACTGATGAGATAAAACAATCCGCCCAACGGGAAGAGGATAAAAGGAAATGAGAAAGCGGAGAGTGGCATGGCGAAACCATCGGGCAACCCGATGGCTCTGATCCCGTAGGTAAGCAGCGCGGTCTCATCAGCAATGAAGAAGAGCAAAGTTAGCACGGCGGAGAGTCCTTCCCACTTCCAGCCGAGTCCCAAACTGATGAGCATACCTAGCAGCGCCCACATGTGAAAGGCTAGCTCGGGGTCATCATCCGCAAACAGGAAAAGCGGCAGTCCATCTTGAAGGAACAGCAAGACGAACAACAGGATCGCCAATATACTGACGATCCTTGCAGTCCAACGCAGGATGGTGATGAATGGTCTCAATTTTAGTTTTGTGCTCTATTCAACAACGATCTGCCGATGACCAGAGTTCCAATCCCGATGAGAAGAACGGGAACGAAGACTGTCGCTGAGATGATGTTATTGGTGAAGATGAATACCACTGTGGGAATGGCAAGAAAGAGCAGGAAGAGTCCAATGGCTTCCTTGATCTGTCCTTGTAGGAATTTATCCACACCCAGGGCAGTACCGATGACCAGCATAATGCCTGGCCACCACCAACCTGTGAAAATGAGGATTCCAAGCCCGATCAACATGATCCCTACGAATACGGGTGATTTTTTATTTTCCATGATATGTGTCCTTTTTATTATGGGGGCGACCCTTCGTGAGGATTGGAAAAAGCGAATCCCGAATGGCGGGTCACCCTTCTTGATTACGAAACCTTTTGCAGCAATTCCAGCGCGTGACGTTCTGGCTCATTGCCTTGGTACGTGCCCACCACGCCGCCTTGTTCGTCCAGCACGGCGAGACCGACAACTTTGCTCGTGTCACCAAGACCGAAGCCTTTGGTGGTTTTGCCATCCCAGTCGGGAAGGATGACGACGTAGTCCTGAGGATCCTGACCTTGAGGAATGGACTTGCTTGATTTTTCAAAGGATTCCCGCATGGATTTTTCAGCGAAACTACGGAATAACTTAGGCACAGAATGTAAGTCCACGACGTTGGCGATGGTGATGGATGTGCAGGCTTGATATTCGTCAACAGCGCGGACAGCCTTATTTATTCTTTCTGCGTCTTCGGAGGTATCGGCAGTGTGGAAGAGAAGCACACTGCGTTTGCCGATAGCATTGAGCGTCACTTGGCGACCAGAGCCTGCGGCTTTGAATGTCACGGCTGGGGCGGAAGTGGAAGATGTTGAGGCGCTGGTCACTACTTGTTTGACGGGAGCAGTTGTCGGCGCGGCGGGGAGCGGGGATTCATTTTCATCCATATTTGGCGCGGTCATCAATGTCACAGGTGTCCCATCCATGTAGCCGATCACCATGCGGGATGTGTCGCGGCCCGAAAGCAGCGCGGCGCTCATGCCGCCGCCGAATGTCCAAGCGCCAGTGAGGAAGAGATTCTTGATCGGTGTTTTGGCGTTCAAGCGGGTGGTGTAGGCGTTGTCCACGGTTTGCTCGGTGCCATAGATCGCGCCGCCGACGTTGCGGCTGTAACGCCAATTTGTAATTGGCGTGCCTACTTCGATGTACTTGATGGACTTGCGTAGGTTTGGAATGATTTTTTCCACGCGGTCGAGCAGCGCTTCAGTGGCTGCATTCTTCAACTCGTTGTATTGCGGGTTGTCGCTATAGTTCTCGAGGCTGCCACCCGTGCCCCACTGATTGTCTGTGTTCCAATCAGCGAGTGAAAAAATATTTAAGACTGAGCCGCCTTCAGGTGCGCAATCAGGATCGGCGATGTCGTAGTTGGTGATTGAAAGCGCAGTGCGATCAAATTTCCCATCCATGGCGGCTTGAAAATCTTTGTTGGAGTCGTAGCCTTCTGCCACAAACACTTCGTGATTCGTCCAACCTTCAGAGCGCAGGTTGCGGTCAAGACCAAGATACAAAACAAAATTCGAAACAGACGGTTTTGCTTCTTCAATGCCACGGACATAATCAGCGGGAAGATGTTCACGCCCGACGAACTTGAGCAGCGTATCGGGAGAGTTTGCGTTGCTGATGATGACATCCGCTTCGACGCGCAATCCCTTCTCGGTTTCAACTGCCACGGCGCGTCCATCCTTTATCTCGATCTTGTTGACTGTTTGCTTATAGCGAATCTCACCGCCAAATTTTTTGAACGTGGCTTCAAGCGCGCGACTCATCGCCATGCTTCCGCCTTCAGGGTAATACGCGCCAACAAGGTGATAGCTGACCCACGGAAAAATAAAGACAGCGGCGTTGAGTTTTTCTGGCGGCAAGCCGTAGTATCCCCATAAAGTGGAGAAGACCGCTTTGAGTTCAACATCTTGAATGAATTGGTTCATGTACTCATCCCAGGAGATGGACATGGCCGCAAGCATTTTCGGATACAGGGCTGGCATTTTTTCGAGCGGCGGACGAATACCCGCGTCGCCTTCCGCGGCAAAGCGGCGGACTTGCCAGTAGGTTTCGACCATATCCGCGATCAGGCCATGAATGCCTTCGCGTTCATGCGGAAAGAGGCGCACCAGTTCAGTTTCATATTGCACAATGTCCGCATGAGCAACAACTTCATGTTTTGGGAAACGCACTGTGTAAAACGGATCCATGCGATGGAAGTGAACCTGGTCAAGCACTTCCAGATCCTTCAATGCCGAATACGCCCATCCGCCTGGAGCTGCACCATCCAGTGCATGCAAGGCAACTTCGAAACGATATTTTCCGCGCCGAAATTCATGGGCATATCCGCCTGGGACGGTATGATGTTCGAGTACGAGAACTTTCTTCCCCGCTTTTGCGAGGTATCCTGCGGCGCTGAGCCCTCCCAGACCTGCACCGATGACCACTACATCAAATTTTTCCATTTTATTTTCCTGTTATTCTTTCGGTAATTCCATCTTGGGTAATTTACGGACGCGCGGCATTGTTTTTTTCAGCCACGCAATTTCATTTTCGTAATAATCCGTACCGTAATCCAAAGTCAACTGCCAAAGATCGCGCAGACGTTTGATGCCAACCTGCTTGAAGTTCTCGTCAATATTTGCCTGCGCAACTTCACATTTCTTTAAATATTCCTGAATGGCTTCGATCCGTTTTTCAAACAGGGTGACAATTTCTTCATTTGTAATTCCATGCGCGAAGAAGACTTGAATTAGCCATGCCTCGCGTGTGATTTCCAATGGAAGCGGAGTGGACACCCAGCGACGCAACTCGCCTCTTCCTTTATCTGTGATCTGATACTGTTTTCTATTCGGCTTCCCCTCCTGTTGAATGATCTCCGATTCCACGAGGTCGTCTTTTTCCAGATTCTCCAACGCCTTATAAATATGGCTCTGTGTGGCAGACCAGAAATGTGTAATGGATTGATCGAAGAATTTCTTCAAGTCATAACCAGACATGGGCTGGTATTCAAGAAAACCGAGGATGGCATGTGCGAGGGGCATGTATTTCTCCTTGTACTAATTCTTGAGCCAGTCACTCATCGTCATGGATGGTGCGCCGAGAATGGATTCCGCGCCGTTGGGCTGGCTGACCCTGGGCGACTTTTCAAAGTACGCCATCATCTGAACGAAGTCTTTCATCGGCGCACTTCTCGTCATCATCGCCAGCATTTTCCCAAACCAGATCGGCATGGACGCGGCTTTGATTCCAGGGTGGCAGGCGTCACAATATAGCTGGAGCGCGTCTGTCATCAACAAAGATTGTGGGCCATTGAGGATGAAGGTCTTGTTCGCGGCGGCTTCTGTCTGGTGCGCTTTTGAAACAGCGCGGGCAAAATCTGCAAGAGAGAGGAAGTAATAAGATTGGGTCTGTTTACCAAATACAGTGGCGCGTCCGTCGTTAACGAATAATGCAAGCGCGTCCATAAACCAACTGGGGCGAAGGATGGTGTAATCCACGCCGCTGCTTTTCAGCATTTCTTCTGCTTTGAGTTTTTCATCGATCATGGCGTATCCGCGATTCTCGGGCAGGGCAGTTGTGCCTGAGATATAGCTGACGCGAACATTCTTGCGTCCCTGCCTGGCGAGGATCTCTGTCACATCCCTTGTCACTTGAAATTCAGCCCGCCAAGGCACGCTGATGTTGACTCCGCTTACATTCGCAAGTGCTTTTTCGAGGGTGGTTCTATCTTCGAAACCGCCAGTGACGATCTCGACTTTGTCCCCGAGTAATTGACGGGCTTTGTCTGCATTGCGAACCAGCACGCGGACGGCAAATCCGTCTGCCAGAAGTTGTTTTGCTACGGGAGCGCCGACAAATCCAGCTGCGCCGATGACGAGAATTTTCTTATCCATGAGCATTTATCTCCTTACTTGATTTATATATCTATGTAGATATATTACTAAGTAGTTTTATATCTGTCAAGGGTTAAAAAGAAAACTCCCTGAGAATTCAGGGAGTTTGATATTCTGCTCTTTTGCGCCTTTTTAATAGCTTCTTCCCGCCCCGCCTTGTAGACTTTGAAAACTTTGAAAAGCCAGCAGACCGAACATGAGCGCCATGTAAGTACTTCTCAAAAATATAAAACCAGCAAATGCAAGCGCCGCGCCTGTAATGACCGAAACCCATAGCGCAGTACGATAGCCATTAAGCGGATCTGTCTGCGTCAGAATATCTCTCAAGATATGACCTCCATCCAATGGCTGGACAGGCATCAGGTTGATAAAGCCCCAAAATATACTGACCCACAACAAGTCCATAACAAGCGAATTCAAAAAATCACCGCCAATCGGTAGAACTACGATTGGAAATGGGATAAAGCCCAGGATAAAGTTTGGGATGACCATGCCGCCGAGAGCTGCAGATATAGCGACTACCAAAGCGGCGAACAAAAAACCCGCAAATGGCCCAGCCAGAGAAATGAAAATTTGCTGATTGGCCGAGACTGCTACGCTTGCATATCTTCCGCCCCAGGCGATTGATTCTGGGACGGTCAATCCCCCCCCTAAATGAAGAATAATCTGTGAGTCCTGCCCATAGCGGCGCATGGCGAACGCATGTCCCAATTCATGGATCAGAATACAAACAAAAATGGCGACGATCCAAGTCAGCAGACCGATAATACTGTTGGATGACGATCCGAACAAAAGCGCGATCACCCAAAATAACGGGTGAACGCGTACTGGAATTCCAGTGATCGAGAAGCGCAGATCGAAACGAGTTGGGGGAGGAACTTGAAGTAGAAACATAAATTTGTGTTTTCCTTTATTTAGATTGCATGATGATATAGGCGATCAATCCAAAAATAGTTAATGCAACGCCGGTCATTCCAAGCGCGCCCGGCCATGCTCCTCTTAGAAAAATGATCTCACCCAAAAGGGAAAAGATGACTTCAAGAGATTGTGTCGCATCTACTGCAGCGATCTCGTAAGGCTCGCGGCATATATGTCTTGCATATAAAAAGAGAGTGGTCGCGATCACCCCAGAGAATAATGCCACCAGCGCGGTGCTGATTAACTGTCCATTAGAAGGAGCGGGAGGAGCAGTCAAAAGTAGAGTCGCCATCCAAAACGGGAGCGAGCCCAGGGTTAAGAGAAGGACGCGTGCAAATCCATTTTCCAGAATGGGGTCTTGAATGTGCGGGATACGTTTGCTGTTTCCCATCCGCGCTTCCCAAACGAGTTGATTCCCGATCGGGTAGGCAAATGCTGCGATAAAGACAGGCAGTGCGCTGTAGATCAAAGTTTTCGGCGTGGTCAGGGAAACGTGTTCAATGTTGACCAGCACTATGCCGATAAAGATCACTCCAATTAATAACAGCCCTTTGGCTGGAACCTTTCTTCCAAAGAAAATTAGAACGATCGGGGTCGCGAGGATGGTTGTCTGCCAGGTGGTCGCCATGATCCAGCCTGCGGAGTAACTTGCGCTGAAACTGATCAGCGCATAAAAAATGCCGAATCCGATACTGCCCGCGATGATCCAGAACAGCCAGTGTTGCAGAAAAATATTCTTAACATCGATCAGCGCTTTTTTGCCTCGCGTCACAAGCAGGATCAAAACTAAAAAAATAAGCATGTAACCAAAACGCAAACTGGCTGTCCATGCCCAGTGACCGCCCGCCAGACTCATGGCGCGGTTTAAGACAAATGTGCTGCTGAAAAATAAAGCCGCCAGGCTTCCAATTGTAATGAGTCGCGCCATGTTATTTTGGTATCGGCAACGTATAGCCGCCATCCACCACAATGGTTTGCCCGACGATCATGGATGCAGCGGGCGAGCAAAGAAATGCGACAACCTCCGCAACTTCATCAGGTGTGATGAGGCGGCCTGCGGGGACTTGCGCGATAAATTTATGGAGGATGTTTTCCTGATCGCCCATGGATGCGAAATGATTCAGCGCCGCAGTCTCAACGACGCCTGGTGACACGGCATTGACGTTGATTCCCTTTGAGATCAACTCGACACCCAGATAGCGGGTCAGCGATTCTAAAGCAGCTTTGCTCGCGCCGACCACAATATAATCAGGCAGCACTCTTGTTGAGCCTGCACTCGAAATGCTGACGATCTTCCCGCCGCCGCGTTTCGCCATGAGAATGGCCGCGCGTTGCGCCGAAAACAACAGCGCGCGAGCATTGATGTTCATCGTCCAATCCCAGCCTTTGGGTTTCTGTTCCATGGCTGGGCGGTTATACCCCGAAGCCGCATTATGAACGAGGATATCCAATCCGCTAAATTCTTTCTCAATTTCATCGAACAGGCGGGTTATGTCATCCAGATCCCCAACATCCGCTTTGACCAGTAATGCGCGGCGGCCTAGTTTTTCGATTTCGCGCGCAGTTTCTTCTGCTGAGGCGCGGTTGCGAAAGAAATTGATGACAACGTCCGCGCCGTGTTGCGCGAAATGCAGGGCAATGGCTTTGCCGATGCCGCGCCCAGAGCCAGTGACAAGGGCAATCTTGTTTTGAAATAATGGTTTCATTGAATTTTTTTAGTATAACATGTGTAAACAGCACTGAAATTTCAGGAAATTTATCTCTACAATGGAACAGGGCTTCATCGCCGTTTATTTATAAATGGTAGAATCAAATTGCATGTAATTCAATTTTTCACACATGGAGTACGTGATAATGCAAAAGAGATCCATTGTCCTGTTGATTTTACTTCTCATCGGTGCGGGGTATTTTATATTGTTTTGGTTACCCAATTCCACCGGAGCGCAGGACTTCAATATGACCTTTATTTTTGAGCAGGACGAGCCTGCGCAATATCCGCATGTGATCAGACGATTGGAGATCCGCGATACGATTCCACAAACCCTTTATCGGGTCTTTGCCTATCAGCACTATTATTTCGGATTTCCTTATTATATTTATTCAGCGCTAGTTTTATTGCCGGCCAGACTCTCCGCTGGCTGGGAAAATATTTCTCTGAACATGCTGCTCCTTAGGCAGTTCGTGAATACCCTGCCGATGATCGCGGCGATTCTGATCCTGGTTTATTTGCAGACCAGATTTGAATCTTATCTAAAATCAATTTCTCTATTTGTGATTCTGATGGCTGTGCCCGCGGTTGTCTTCAACAATATGTGGATCCATCCCGACAGCCTTGTATTCCTGTTTATCGTTCTCACTTTCTTCTTCCTTGATAAGGACGATCTGCGTTTCGGGAAAAGTTTTTATCTCGCTGCATTATTCTGCGGGTTGGCAGTGGCCACTAAACTGATAGGCTTATTTTTTTTTCTTGCGATCCCCTATTATATTTTCCTCGGCTGGCGTCAAGCGCGGATTGGCACGCGCAAAGCATTGATCGTGGCGGCTTCTTTTGTAACCATCATGTTCGCAGTATTTGTGTTTGCAAATCCCTTCCTGTTTTGGGCATCTGAAAGAGCCTTCGCCTGGAAGACCCAGTCTGACCTGCACGATGCCATGGGCGGCGGCTTTATTGTCGCTTATAACAATAGTCCCTTGTTGTGGCTGCAGGTGATCAAAAAATGGTATGGCTTGCTTATTTTTGTTTTATTGGCTATTGCAGCGGTGATGATTGGTGCGTTCAAAGGCGAAAAACGGCTGCTTAATCAATTGATCGCATTTTGGGCGTTTCCGTTTATGGCGTATATCGCCATTGCTTTGGTGATCCGGGCCAAACATTTTCCTCTGCCAATCCTTCTTCCCGTATTTTCTGCCTTGCCTGCATATTTCACATTCTTTGCCCCATCACGCTTCACAAATCCGCTGGGGGATTACATAAAGAAAAATGGATTACGCCTGGTGATGTCGATTGCTGGTTTTGCCATCGTCGGTGCGCAGATTTTTTACAGCCTTGGGCGTGATATTTTCATGATTCAGGAGAATATTCATCGCGAGGAAACCAGTCCGAGCATTCAGTTTTATTCCACGCTTGAGCAGGATTATCTTTCAAAAATAGCATTGGATCGCCAACTGGTCATATTTCGGGATGTGATGATGTATATCCCAAATGAACCGCGCTATGAAGACAATTTCAAGTGGGGCGTTTCCAATTATGATATCGCGCTCAAGAATAATCCTGACGTGTTGATCATGAATAAACAGCATTTATATGATTACACACAACCCGGACAATTGGAAACAGCCTCAGATCCCGATTTTGCACTGACCGTTCAGTTCTACAATGATATTCTCAACGGAACAGTCGCTGGGTACCATCTGCTCTATGAAAATGATTTCGGCATCGTTTATGCCAGTATGCCGTTATATGAACAATTCTTTACAACACCCTAACTTGAGGATTCAAAATGTCAAATAAAACCGCTGTCATCATAGATGCAATTCGCACACCGATCGGAGCTTTGGGAGGCATCCTCGCCTCGCTTCGCCCTGACGATATGGCTGCACTGGTCATAAGGAATATTCTCGCCCGCAATCAGTTCGACCCCGCGCTGGTGGAAGAAGTCTTTTTTGGCTGCGCGAATCAGGCGGGCGAAGACAACCGCAATGTAGCGCGTATGGCCGCGCTGTTATCTGGTCTCCCGCTTGAAGTAGGCGGTGTGACCGTGAACCGTCTGTGCGCTTCGGGACTCAATGCCATCAATCAGGCAGCGCGCGCCATCAAGGCGGGCGAGGGAGACATCTACATTGCGGGTGGAGTCGAATCCATGAGCCGCGCACCTTATTCACTTCCCAAGGCGGAAGCGGGTTTTTCCTTCGGCAATATAACAGCGTATGATACTGCCCTCGGCTGGCGTTATCCGAATCCTAAAATGAAGGAAATGCACGGGACTGATTCAATGGGTGAGACCGCCGAAAATATCGCCAAAGAACGCCCGCATATCACCCGTGAGAAACAGGATGCGTTCTCGGTGCGATCGCATCAATTCGCCATCGCCGCGATCGACTCGGGCAGATTCAAACAGGAGATCGTCCCTGTTTCCATCCCGCAGAAAAAGGGCGAACCGAAGATCGTCGATACTGATGAACGCCCGCGCCGCGATACGACCATGGAATCGTTAGCGAAGCTCAAGCCCGCTTTCGCCAAAGATGGTGGAACTGTTACTGCGGGAAATTCGTCTGGATTAAATGACGGAGCATCCGCTTTGCTGATCATGAGCGAAGAAAAAGCCAAAACCTTGAATCTCAAACCATTGGCACGGATCGTAACCTCAGCATCGGCTGGCGTACCTCCGCGCGTGATGGGATATGGCCCCATTCCAGCTACGAAGAAAGCCCTTGTGCGCGCAGGGCTGAAAATTCAGGATATTGGTTTAATGGAGTTGAACGAAGCCTTTGCCATCCAATCTCTTGCTGTGATCGAAGGTCTGGGAATTGACCCTGAACTTGTTAACGTAAACGGCGGCGCGATCGCCATTGGACATCCGCTTGGTTGTTCAGGTGCGCGTCTTGTTACGACACTTGTGCATGAAATGAGATTGCGCGGCAATGTGAAATACGGTGTGGCAACACTTTGTGTCGGCGTTGGCCAGGGTGAAGCGACAGTCATTGAATGCCTTGAGTGATACTGGTCAAAGGTTGAAAGTCAAGAGTCAAGCCAACCTTCGAACTTTGACTTTTGACTGTGTTTTTATGGAGATCAAATGAAAAAAAATATTGGGTTCTCCCTCCTTCTTTTCTTATTCATCACAGCCTGCGCTGCTCCCGCAAAGACCGCCAATGTCGAAAACACAGCGACGCCCACCAGGCCTGTTCAATTTACTCCGATCCCCACGCTCACTGCAAAAGTCCAGACCGCGGTTCAACCAACCCTTACACCTCCCGCCATGCCAGTCGGTCAGTTGAATGAGATAAAGTTCAAAGCCAATGGGACGTATATCGATATCACAGACACCATTACGTTGGGTGCAAACAAAACATATTCCATCAATGCTATGAAGGGACAGATCATGTCCATCTCCATTCTCCCGCAGATTCCAGAGGGTGGCTGGGGATACATTCCCATGCAGATCCAGGGCGCGGATGGAAGTATGCTTTGCCCGCAGGTCCCAGATTCTGAATGCATGTTTTGGCGCGGCGCGCTGCCTGCTTCACAGGATTACTTTGTGACCCTCACACCCAATGGCGATGTGCCTCAGTTTACTATGCGTGTTGCAGTCAACCCGCCCGGGAAAAAGTCTCAAGATTTTCAGTATAGCAATTCCCAAACTGGTATTTCATTAACCTATCCCGATTCCTTTGTTCCCGCGATTCCTGTTGCGGGGAATTACAAAATAAGCCCCGAATTGACGCTTCACTATATTGACTCGCAATCCTATGACAAGACGAATCTTAGCGAAGTTTATTTGTTTGTCAGCTCTGCGTCAGATGCGCAAACTGTCGCGACATGCACAGACCCAAACCCCAATGGCGGCGGACCCGAACAATTGATTGGCAATGAGGTTGTCAATGGATTCGATTTTGTTCACAGCACTGCCGAAGGCGCGGGCGCGGGCAATTATTATCAGCAGGAAATTTATCGAATGGTCAATAAAAATATTTGCTATGAAGTGATCTACTTTATTCATTACACAAATATTGGCAATTACACGCCCGGTACTGTCACTGAGTTTGACAGCAATGCCGTCATGCAAAGCCTGGGTGATATTTTTGACACATTCAACATTAAATAACTGGTTGTGAAAATGTCCTGTCGAAATTTCGTTACACCTTTTTTGATCTTGACGCTGTCAACCCTCGCCTGCGGATTGATCTCGCCCGTATCCATCTCACCGACACCTGATCCCGTCCAACCAACAGTTCCAGCGCCGATGATTCCCGCTCCGGCCCTGACCGCCGATCAACTCAAGAATGCCCAATATCAACTCGGCGCGCGTGACGATCGCGCATCTGTGCAGTTGACCGATGGTCAATGGCAGCAGGGCACAGACGCCACTACGCTGGATTTTGCCCATGTAATTTTGAGCGAATTCGTCTCGCTTGGGGATATAACAGGCGATGGCGTTGATGAAGCTGCCGCAATCTTTTTTGAGAATTATGGTGGTACCGGCAACTTTGGCTTTCTTACCGTTTACACCAACATAAATGGCTTGCCGGTTTTCCTGTCCTCTGCAATTATTGATGATCGGCCGGTGATAAACAGTATCTTCATTAAAAATGGCGAAGTTTATCTTGACGCTATTACCCACGGACTTGAAGACCCGGGCTGTTGTCCCACGCTCCAAACCACCCGTAGATATGTGCTGGTCAATGATCAATTACAAGTTATCAATTACACGACCGCCACCCCTGATGGAGAGATTCGCAGCATTGAGATCATGTCTCCCGCCGATGGAACACAAGTCACTGAGTTTGTGCAGGTGAATGGAACGGTCAGTATTGCTCCATTTGAAAATAACCTGTCCTATTTCATTTACGATGAAGCTGGTAATCAACTTGGCGTTGGCCCTGTTACAGTCATTGCGCCTGATTTTGGCGCGCCCGGCACCTTCAGCGAGTTAATTCCGCTGGCAGGGATTTCCGCCGGCACAACCATCATTTTGGAAATCCACGACCTCAGCGCTGCCGATGGCTCTATATTGGCTTTGGATGCGGTGAAGTTGATCGTAAAATAGAATTCCAAAATGACCTAAAATAAAATCAGCCCCGTTCTTATACGGGGCTGATTTTATTTACCATTCATCAAATTAACTGCGGTTTGTTTCATGTGCGCCAACACGCCTCGAAACCCGTTAAGACGCTGCCCGGAGATGGCTTCCTCCAAATTCATGGGAGCAAAGAAATCTGCGGGCACTGCCAGAATTTCCGCGGGTTTGCTGCCGTTCAATCCGCTGGCGAGAATACATGCCAAACCCTGCACAGTGGGGGATTGCGGGGGAATGTCAAAGTGAAAGATCACGCCGCCGTCATCTTGTTTTTCGCCAAATAGAAACACAGGTGTCATGCACTCAGGGATGGGTTCCATCTTAGCGCGTTCTTCAGCAAAGCGCTCTGGCAAAGTGGGTAATGACTCTGCGTATCCGATCAGCGTTTCTATCTTCTCTTCGCGGCTCATGCCGGCGAAGTCATCCACGATCTCTTGTAATTTGGGAGGTAATGACATATTTCCTCATGTTGTAGGGGCGCACCATTGCTGCGCCCCTACAACAAACATTTATTTTTCGATTGGCGCATCCACAAGGTTGCCCCATTCCGTCCATGAACCATCGTAGTTCTTGACATTGGGATAACCCAGCAAATACTTCAGCACGAACCAGGTTAATGAAGAGCGTTCACCAATACGACAATAGGCGATAACTTCTCCATCAGCTGTGATATTTTTCCCTTCATAAAGAGCAACCAACTCCTCGGTCGTCTTGAACGTTGCATCAGCTTCGTTGACTGCCTGCGACCAGGGAATGCTTACAGCTGCGGGAATGTGCCCGCCGCGAGTCGCCCCTTCCTGCGGATAGTTCGGCATGTGCAGCATCTCACCGGAGTATTCTTTCGGCGAGCGCACGTCCACCAAAGCTTTTTTCGCGTTGCTGTGTACGAGGACTTCATCACGGAATGCACGGATCGATTTATCCGCATCTTTCGCGCTGTAAGCTGTTCGGGCATACGATGGAGTTTCTCTCACGAGCGGACGTTTTTCCTGCTCCCATTTGGCGCGTCCGCCGTTCATGATCTTTACGTTCTTGTGACCGTAATATTCGAAGAGCCATAAAGCATAGCAGGCAAACCAGTTGGATTTGTCGCCATAAAAAACGACAGTTGTGTCGTTGGCGATGCCGAGCTTGGAACACATTTCTGCAAACTGTTCCTTGGTGACAAAATCACGGCGGACCGGATGCTGTAGCGTGCTGAACCAATCGACCTGCACCGCGCCTGGGATGTGTCCCATCGGGTAAAGCAATGGGTCTTCGTCTGATTCAATAATGCGGACGGTTGCGTCATTAAGATGATTTGCGACCCATTCGGTGTCGACTAAATATTCGGGATGTGCGTATGACATGCGATTACTCCTGTTATAAAGTTTGTTTCAAAAATTAACCGCTTAACTTTTACCACAACCTTGTAAAAGTTCACAGCCAAAAAATCAAAACCCCTGTGCAGGCGATACTCTGTTTTATCGGTGCTTTGATGTAAAATTGATGCATGCCGAAGCCAAAATATTACGTCGTTTGGAAAGGACGCAAGACAGGCATCTTCACTTCATGGGCAGAGTGTGAGAAGCAGGTAAAGGGTGTTGTCGGCGCTCAGTTCAAGGCTTTTGACAGCGATGCCGAGGCTGAAGCCGCGTTTCTTGCCAAGTATGAAGACTATAAAGGCAAAGCCGCCACACATGGAAAGTGGAAGTCCGCGAGCAGTAAGCCCCTGCTTCCATCCATCTGTGTGGATGCGGCGTGCAATGGTGCGCCGGGCAAACTTGAATACCGCGGCGTGAATACGGAAACTGGCGAGGAGATCTTTTATGCCGGTCCGTATTCAGATGGAACGAACAATATTGGGGAATTTCTAGCCATCGTCCATGCGCTTACCTGGCAGGCAAAACATAATACGCATATTCCCATTTACTCCGATTCAGAAAACGCCATTCTATGGGTGAATAACGGCCAGTGCAAAACAAAACTTAAACACACCTCAAAAAACGCGGTCTTGTTCGCCATCATTCACAGCGCAGAGAACTGGCTTGCAGAAAACGAACTACCCGAAGATAAGATCAAGAAGTGGGAAACCGATCTATGGGGCGAGAATCCGGCAGACTTTGGAAGGAAATAAAGATTTAATGAACTGGCTTTCCTGGTCATGGTCCTTCGGCCGATTTCGCGGCGTGGATTTTCGCTTTCATTTTTCCATTTTATTCAGCATTCCCGCCGCTTATTATCTTTTCCGCCCGCTTAATATCATGGATGTGGTGGTGGCTTTGTTGTGGGTGATCGGTTTTATTTCGTGCATTTTCCTGCATGAACTTGGTCATACACTTGCCGCCAGGTTGGTGGGCGTGGAAGTAAAAAGCATCGTCATCTGGCTCTTGGGCGGATTCACCAATCTCAGCCGCAAATCGGAAAAGCCTGCTTACAACCTGGTCATCTCTGCGGCGGGTCCTCTGGTCAATTTTTTTCTTGCTTTCCTTTTTGTTCTTTTTTATATTGTTGTTTCAGTCCTCTTTATGCCCTTCATTAAGAATGTTGAAATTTTTCTCTGGGCACAAATGCTGGTCAACCTGTCTTTTTCGCTCACGCTCGTGAATTTGATCCTTGCTGTCTTTAATTTGTTCCCCATATATCCGTTGGACGGGGGCAATATCACGCATTCCATCATGGAGATATTTTTTGGCAGGACCAATGCCGACCTGATCACGCTCATTATCGGCATCCCCATGCTGGTGGGGCTGTTCCTGTTCGGTGTATTCACAAGTGATTATCTGCTGCTGGTCTCCTGCGTGTTGATCGGGTTTGCCATGACCACGCTGAATCGTTCAGCCTTGCGCTGGATCAACTTAAAGATCAATTACTTTTACCGCCGCGCAGGTTATTACTATATGCTCGAGGATTTTGAGCGCGCGGTTCAGAGCTATACCCGTGACATCGAACGCGAGCCACGGCAGGTCAATCATTATCTGGCGCGTTCTGCTTGTTATTTGAATATGCTTCAAAAGGAGCGCGCGCTGGCGGATGTGGAACGGGCATTGGGTCTTGCCCCAGCCCATGCGGTCGCTTTGGAATTGCGCGGCGAAATATACGCGCTGGATAAAGATTATGATTCTGCGCTGGATCATTTTGCGCGCGCGCAGGCAGTTAACCCAAACTGGGCGGTTCCCTACTTTGACCGCGGATCGGTTCTACTTGAAAAAAAAGAGTTTCTCCCGGCTTTGAGCGAGCTTAACAAAGGCAGTTCCCTCCAGCCGGCATATACCTTGATCTACATTATTCGATCCATGATCTATTTCAGATTGGGAAATCTGGATGCCGCGCACAAGGATCAGGATACGGCTCTTGGGCTTTCCGAAAAAGATGCGCTGGTTATGTCCGAGCCAAATCTACAGATCTATGAATCCTATCTCGATTGGGCGGAAGATTATTATGCGCGTGCTTTACATGCAAAGCCCAATTCCGGGTATGCCTATCAAGGCCGTGCCGATGCGTACCGCGTTAATAATGAATATGATAAGGCAATTGCAGATTACACCCGCGCCATTACGATAAATCCGCGTTTGGAACGCTTGTATTTGGGGCGGGGTAGGTCCTATATGGGCTTGAATGAGATCGAAAAGGCAAAAACTGACTTTCAGCAAGTAAGCACCCTCACTGATAAATTGCATCTAAAACGCCAGTCTGAAGAGTTGCTGCACAAATTGACTGCCGATTCAGAAGGGACGATGAACTGACAAGGAGATCCATGAAAACAGCATTACTGGTAATTGACATTCAAAAAGATTATTTCCCGGGCGGCAAAATGGAACTGGTCAACCCGCTCGAGGCCGGGAAGAAAGCGTACATGCTGCTTCAATGCTTCCGCGAACATGGCGGGCATCATGTCCACATTCAGCATATCGCGCTAAAGCCCGATGCCCCGTTTTTTGTAAAAGGCACAACGGGCTCTGATATTCATGATGTGACCGCGCATTTTGAAGGCGAACCCATCGTTTACAAACATTCCCCCAACTCCTTCCGTGAGACAAATCTGCTTGAAATGTTGAAGGGATGGGGAATTGAACGAGTCATTATCTCAGGTATGATGACCCACATGTGCGTGGATG
>Ga0268298_10001261_pt1 | contig 30300 bp, 30 predicted proteins | sample WWTPWeurt_MetaG_FD_194462 | JGI IMG/M metagenome (GOLD analysis project Ga0268298, IMG submission 194462) | Activated sludge microbial communities from WWTP in Nijmegen, Gelderland, Netherland - WWTP Weurt | ecosystem: Engineered > WWTP > Aerobic digester > Activated sludge | place... | reverse complement strand
GCCGGCATTGCCCAGTTGGTTGCTGCTCAGAAGAATTCACTGGGTGGTTAGATGAACAAGGCCACAGAAGCCTGCGAAGATTTCGGCTACGACAGCGATGTAAACGCCCTGCTCGCCGACCTGGAAGCATCCATCGCCAGTTTCGATGCCCGGATTGAGCAACGGCGGCGTGAGGAAATGTCGCCTCCTCGTCAGCAGTCGACGGTGAACAGTTACCCGGAAGTCGATCCGGAGGCAGTTTTCTGCAATGTCGCAAAGATGCCGGCGGCGCCTCCCGAAACCAAGCAGCCTGCATTGGTGCAGCCGGCACCTGTCGCCGGCGCACGGGATCTGCTCGCCGAGTTACGCAACGCCGTCGACTCACTGAGCGAGTCGGAAAAGCGCAGCGACGCTTCGGACCTCGCACAGCGGCAGCGCTTTTCGTCCGTATTGCGCAGCACCTTCGATTACTTCCACGAACTGACCCAGCACCTGAATGCGCTTCGGCCCGAACTGCCCTGCAGCTATGCGCTCGGCAGGGGGGCAGAGTTTGTCGCCCCGGAGTGGCAGAAGGGCAATGCCCACGCCAGAACCCCTGCGAACGACGAATTCCGTCTGGTGGAATCGGTCGTTGTTCGTGGCACCTGCATGGCTGCGACGGATCTCGCCATTGCCTGCCCGCGTCATCAGGCATCGACGCTGCGGCACGAAATGGCACTTCTGAACATTCATATTCTTGATGATGACGAGCGGAGCGATGCGACCAGGGTACGCCTCATCCTCTCTCGGGAAATCCGGATCCAGCTCCATTTTTCAAGCTGCTTCGATACCGGCAATATCCTTATTCATGCCCGCAATGTCGGGGGATTCGGACTCGCAGCGTACGCTGTCACGCCCCAGCAACTGGACCGCGAGGCATTGAACATGCTCGGCGAGCAGATTCTCGGGCGCAGGCTCGCACCGCCTGCGGCATTCCGTCCCATTCCGTTCAGCCAGGGTCTTGGCAAGTAATGCACATGCGTATCGTCCTCGCCTCGAACAACGCCAAGAAACTCAAGGAACTTGACGCGATCCTCTCGCCGCTGGGCTGGGAACTGGTCCCGCAGGGGGAACTCGACATTCCGGAAGCAGAAGAGCCGCACGTCACTTTCGTCGAAAATGCGCTCGCCAAGGCGCGGCATGCCGCCCGCCTCTCTGGCATGCCGGCACTTGCAGACGATTCCGGCCTGTGTGTCGCAGCGCTGGGCGGCGCGCCCGGCGTTCAGTCGGCCCGCTACGCCGGGGAACCGAAGTCGGACACACGCAACAACGAAAAGCTGCTCGCGACGCTCGCCAGCCATGACTCGCGTGCTGCGCATTTTGTTTCCGTGATTGTTTTCGTCCGCCACGCCGATGATCCCCAGCCCCTCATTGCCGAGGGCGAATGGCATGGCGAGATCATCACCGAGCATCGTGGCGCCGGCGGCTTCGGCTACGACCCGCTGTTCTTCGTACCGGAGTTCGGCAAGACGGCTGCGGAGCTCGACCCCGCCGTCAAGAACGGCGTTTCCCATCGCGCGCAGGCGCTGCAATCACTGCTCGCCCACCTGCGCCGCTGATCCGCTGCGATGGCCCGCATCATTCCGATTGCCCCCGCCGGCAGCCGTCGCACCGCCGGCAAGCTCGAATTCCGCTCGCAGCCGCCGCTTTCCCTCTACATCCACATCCCGTGGTGCGTACAGAAGTGCCCCTACTGCGACTTTAACTCGCACGAGGCGAAAGGCGCGATTCCCGAGGGCGATTACATCGCGGCATTGATTGCTGACCTCGAGGCGGCGCTGCCCTTGATCTGGGGACGGCGTATAACTACGATCTTCATCGGCGGCGGTACGCCCAGCCTGCTTTCCGGCGAGGCTGTGGATGCACTGCTGACCGCCGTGCGCACGCGTGTCACGCTGATGCCCGAGGCCGAGATCACGCTTGAGGCCAACCCGGGCACCGTCGAGGCCGGGCGCTTCGCCGCTTACCGGGAGGCCGGCGTCAATCGCCTGTCGCTCGGAATCCAGAGCTTCAACCCGGCACATCTCCGGGCACTGGGCCGCATTCACGATGCTGACGAAGCCAGGGCGGCGATCGCGCTCGCCGGGCGTCACTTTGAGCGTTTCAACCTGGATTTGATGTACGGGCTCCCGCAGCAGACGCTGGCTGAGGCGCTTGCCGACGTGGAGACTGCGCTCTCGTATCGGCCCAGGCATCTGTCGTGCTATCAGCTCACGCTGGAGCCCAATACGCCTTTTGCCGCTGCGCCCCCGGCGCTGCCTGAAAACGACCTGTGCGCCGACATGCAGGAGGCGATCGAGGCCAGACTCGCGAACGCCGGCTTCGAACACTATGAGACCTCCGCATTCGCGCAACCGGGCTTCCGCTGCCAGCACAATTTGAACTACTGGAGTTTCGGGGATTACCTCGGGATCGGTGCCGGTGCCCACGGGAAGTTGACGATGCACGACCGTGTGCTGCGCCAGATGCGCTTCAGGCAGCCGGCGCAGTACCTGAGGCAGGTCGCTTCCGGGCAGCCCGTGCATGAGGAGACGGACGTCGTCGCGGCGGACCTGCCTTTCGAATTCATGATGAACGCGCTGCGCCTGATCGACGGTTTTGATCCCGGCCTGTTCGAAGCGCGTACGACCCTCCCGCTTTTCGGCATCGAGCGTGAGTTGCGGCAGGCCGAAGCGGATGGCCTCATCGAAAGGACGCCGCAGCGCATTGCGCCGACCCTGCGCGGCCAGCGATTTCTCAACGAGCTGCTGCGCCGCTTCCTCTCCACATAAAAAAATGGCCGGCACCCATGAGGGCGTGCCGGCCGGAGGGGAAGTATTCGTTTTGCTCAGTAGACGTCGTTCTGCGTGTTGTACACGTTGAACTTGCCGGTTGGCGTGATCAGTTGCGGATCCTTGATCACGGCCTTCAGCTTGCGCGTCTTGTCATCGACGACGACGATCGCCGATTCCTCGCCTGCGCCGCTCCAGACCGAGAACCAGACCTCATCACCCGCCTTGTTGTATTCGGGCTGCACGACACGCTTGGCACCATCCTTGACGCCGGCCCACTCGCCGATCGGGAGCAGTTCGAAGCCCTTGTCGAGATCGTTGACGTCAAACACTGCGATCGATTGCGAGATCTTCGGATCCGGGTTCAGCGGCGCGTCGACCCACAGGTTCTTCGACTTTGGATGCGTCTTCAGGAAGAGCTGGCCACCGCCCGCCGCCTTGAGCGTCTGCACGACCTTCCAGGCATTGGCCGGATTCTTCTTCGGGTCGGTTCCGATCAGGGAGACGGTTTCGTCACCCAGGTGACCCGTGGCCCAGACCGGCCCGAACTTCGGGTGCACGAAGTTGGCGCCACGACCCGGGTGGGGGGTCTTGCCGACATTCACGACGGCGGCCAGCTTCGATTCCTTGGTATCGATGACGGCGATCTTGTCGGAGGCGTTGGCGGCGTCCATGAAGTAGCGACCGGTCGATTCCATGCCGCCATCGTGCAGGAAGCGCGGGGTCTTGATCATGGTGACCTTGAGGTTTTCAAGGTCCGAATAGTTGACCATGTGCACGACACCGGTTTCCTTGGCGTTCACCAGGAATTCGGGCTTGAAGTGCGAGGAGACGATCGCTGCGACGCGTGGCTCCGGGTGATATTCGTTGGTATCGGAGGTCATGCCGCGGGTGCCGATGATCTTGCGCGGCTTCAGCGTGTCGCCATCCATGATCACGTACTGTGGCGGCCAGTAGGTACCGGCAATCGCGATCTTGTCCTCGTAGCCCTTGAACTTCGAGGTTTCTACCGAGCGCGCTTCCAGGCCGACCTTGATTTCAGCAACCGGTGTCGGTTCCTTCATCCACATGTCGATCATGACGATCTTCGCGTCACGGCCGATCACGAACAGATAGCGGCCCGATTTCGACATGCGCGAAATGTGTACCGCATAGCCGGTATTGAGGACCTGCACGATTTTTTTCGTGGCGCCGTCGATCAGCGCGATCTTGCCGGCGTCGCGCAGCGTCACCGAGAACAGGTTCGGCAGATCGAGATTGTTCATCTGCTTGGTCGGGCGGTCCTGCGGCTTGACGTAAACCTTCCAGGTCGCCTCCATCTCTTTCATGCCGTACTCCGGCGGCATCGGCGGCTCATGCTGGACATAGCGGGTCATGATGTCGACTTCCTTCTCCGACAGCGTCCCGGAAGTTCCCCAGTTGGGCATGCCACCGGCCGAGCCGTAGTTGATGAAGGTCCGCAGGTATTCGGAGCCGCGCTCGATCGTGATGTCGGTGGTCAGGGGCTTGCCGGTCGCACCCTTGCGCAGCACGCCATGGCAGCCGGCGCAGCGCTCGAAGTAGATCTTCTTGCCGATCTCGAATTCTTCCTTCGACATCGGGGGCGATTTCGGATTGATGGCTTGAACCATGTCGATGCCGCCGACCGGCGACGGGCCACTGCTGTCCTGCATTTTCCCCTTGGCGGCGACACCGTGCACATCGACGTCGGCCTTCCTGGCCTCCTGTGCATACGCACTGCCGACCGCGATGGCCATCACGGCCATGACAGGCAGAGACAAGCGCCCCATGACTTCCCTCATCGTTCTCATTCAATTTCTCCTTTGGATTGATGCAGCAGATTCGACAAACCGGAAAATCGTATCACTGCGTGATGTCATGTTGTGATGCAATAACAGAGGCGACTGTTCGGGTTTTGCCGTAAATCAAATTCGCTTGCCAGACAAAATGTCGCAGTGCACATAGCCACGCGGGACAAATTGGCGCACTGTTTCCTGGCGCAGTACTTGGACATTTCAAAAGACACCTGAATCAAAAGGGTTTTGCGAAATGGCACGGAACATGCGTCACCACCCGACGGCGGTTCCTGCAGTGCCGCCGAATATCCAAGGAGGGAATCCATGCAAATGAACAGGCGGCAGTTCTTCAAGATCTGCTCCGCCGGGCTGGGAGGGTCGTCCATTGCGGTTATGGGCTTCTCGCCGACAGCAGCTCTGGCGGAAGTGCGGGCATTCAAGCTCGCACGCGCCACCGAGACACGGAACATCTGTCCGTATTGCTCGGTGTCGTGCGGCGTACTCATCTACTCGACCGGTGACAAATCCAAGAACTCGCAGGGCGAGATCATCCATATCGAGGGCGACCCGGATAACCCCGTAAACCGCGGCACGCTGTGCCCGAAGGGTGCCGGCCTGCGCGACATGGTGCAGAGCCAGAACCGGCTGAAGTGGCCGGAAGTGCGCGAAGCCGGTTCGAAAGAGTGGAAGCGCATCTCCTGGAACGAGGCCATCGAGCGCATCGCCAAGCACATGAAGGCGGACCGCGACAAGAACTTCGTCGCCAAGAACGCCAACGGCGTCACCGTAAACCGCTGGCCGACCTTCGGCTTCCTGGCATCGTCCGCGGCTTCCAACGAAGCCGGCTACCTGACGGTAAAGACACTCCGCGCACTTGGTGTAACGCAACTCGACACTCAGGCCCGCATTTGACACGCTCCCACGGTGGCCAGTCTGGCTCCGAGTTTCGGGCGTGGTGCGATGACCAACCACTGGGTGGACATCAAGAACGCTGACGTCATCTTCGTCATGGGCGGCAACCCCGCCGAAGCGCACCCCTGCGGCTTCAAGTGGGTGATCGAGGCGAAGAAGAACCGCAAGGCGAAGCTGGTCGTCGTCGACCCGCGCTTCAATCGCACGGCTTCGGTCGCGGATTACTACGCACCGGTGCGCGCCGGCTCCGACATCGCCTTCTTCGGCGGCGTCATCAACTACCTGCTGACCAACGACAAGATCCATCACGATTACGTGAAGGCGTACACCAATGCGTCCTTCCTGATCGACGAGAACTACAAGTTCGAGGACGGCATCTTCTCCGGCTACGACGAGGCGAAGCGCAGCTACGCCAAGGACAGCTGGAAATACCAGTTCGACAAGGACGGCTTCGCCAAGGTCGACGAGACCCTGCAGGACCCGAACTGCGTCTTCCAGCTGATGAAGAAGCACTACTCGCGCTACACGCCCGAGACAGTGGAGAAGGTCTGCGGCACGCCGAAGGACGCCTTCCTCAAGGTCTGCGAGTACATCGCCAGCACCGCGGCACCGGACCGGACGATGAGCTACCTGTACGCGCTCGGCCTCACCGAGCACTCGGTCGGCTCGCAGAACATCCGCTGCATGGCGATGGTCCAGCTGCTGCTCGGCAACATGGGCATGGCCGGCGGCGGCATCAACGCGCTGCGCGGACACGCCAACGTGCAGGGCATCACCGACATGTGCCTGTACGCGCAGACACTGCCGGGCTACCTGTCGGCGCCGACCGACGCCGATCCGGATCGTGCCACCTACCTGACGAAGCGCACGCCGAAGGCCCTGCGCCCCGGCCAGATGAACTTCCCGCAGAATTTCCCGAAGTGGTTCACCAGCCTGTGCAAGGCCTGGTACGGGAACGCCGCGACGAAGGACAACGACTTCGCCTACGACTGGCTGCCGAAACTCGGCGGGGCATCCGACGTGCTGTCGATCTTCCACGCGATGTACGAAGGGAAGATGAACGGTTTCGTCTGCCAGGGCTTCAACCCGCTGGCGTCGGTGCCGAACAAGAAGAAGGTCGGCGACGCGCTGGCGAAGCTGAAATACCTGGTCGTGATGGACCCGCTCGCCACCGACACTTCGGAGTTCTGGAAGCCACACGGTGAATTCAACGAAGTCGATCCGACCAAGATCGATACCGAGGTCTTCCGCCTGCCGGCCAACCTCTTCGCCGAGCATGCCGGCACCTTCACCAACTCCGGCCGCGTCGTGCAGTGGCGCTGGAAGGCGGTGGACGGTCCGGGCGAGTCGAAGGAAGACACCGAGATCATGGCGTCCCTGTTCCTCAAGCTGAAGGCCATGTACGCCAAGGATGGCGGCGCGCTGCCCGAGCCGATCATGAACCTGACCTGGGCCTACAACCAGCCGGACAAGCCCTCGCCCGAGGAGTTGCTGCGCGAGATCAACGGCAAGGCGCTGAGTGAGCTCACCGACCCGAAGGACCCGACCAAGGTCCTGTTCAAGGCCGGCGAGCAGCTGCCCAGCTTCGGCTTCCTGCGCGACGACGGCTCGACCGCCTGCGGCAACTGGATCTACTGCGGCTCCTGGTCGCAGGCCGGCAACAACACCGCAAGGCGCGACAACAGCGATCCGTCCGGCCTCGGCCAGACGCTGAACTGGGGCTTCGCCTGGCCGGTCAACCGCCGCATCCTGTACAACCGCGCCTCGGCCGACCTCGCCGGCAAGCCGTGGGATCCGAAGCGGACGGTGCTGCGCTGGACCGGCACGGCCTGGGGTGGCAACGACATCCCGGACATGCGCCCGGACGCCGCGCCCGACCAGAACGTGATGCCCTTCATCATGAACCCGGAAGGTGTCGGCCGCCTGTTCAGCCGCGAGATCATGGCTGACGGTCCGTTCCCGGAACACTACGAACCCTTCGAGTCGCCGCTCGACAGGAACCCCATGCACCCGAACAACCCGAAGGCCAAGAGCAATCCAGCCGCACGGGTCTACAAGGGCGACATGGAGGCCTTCGGCACGGCCAAGGACTATCCGTACGTGGCCACCACCTACCGTCTCGTCGAGCATTTCCACTACTGGACCAAGCAGTCGAAGATTAACGCGATCATGCAGCCGGAACAGTTCGTGGAAATCGGCGAGGATCTGGCGAAGGAGAAGGGGATCAAGGCCGGCGACCGCATCAAGGTGCGTTCGAACCGCGGCTTCATCAAGGGTGTCGCCGTGGTCACCAAGCGCATCAAGACGCTCGATGTCGATGGCAAGAAGGTCCACACCGTGGGCATTCCGATCCACTACGGTTTCAAGGGTGCGACGAAGCCCGGCTTCATCACCAACACCCTGACCCCGTTCGTCGGTGACGCCAACGTGCAGACGCCGGAGTTCAAGGCGTTCCTCGTCAACATCGAAAAGGTCTAAGGAGAACTGTTATGGCATTGCAATCGCTAGACATCAAACAGCGCTCCGCGACCACCACGCCTGCACCGCAGGCGCGGCAGACGATCGAGATCGCAAAACTGATCGACGTCTCCGCCTGTATCGGCTGCAAGGCCTGCCAGGTGGCGTGCATGGAGTGGAACGACGTGCGCGACGAGGTCGGCTCCTGCGTCGGCGTATACGACAACCCCGTCGACCTGACGGAAAACTCGTGGACCGTCATGCGCTACGCCGAGGTCGAGGAACAGGGCAAGCTCGAGTGGCTGATCCGCAAGGACGGCTGCATGCACTGCTCCGACCCGGGCTGCCTCAAGGCCTGCCCGGCGCCGGGCGCCATCATCCAGTACGCCAACGGCATCGTGGATTTCCATCAGGAAAACTGCATCGGCTGCGGCTACTGCGTGAGCGGCTGTCCGTTCAACGTTCCCCGCATCTCGAAGAAGGACAGCAAGGCCTACAAGTGCACGCTGTGTTCCGACCGGGTTGCCGTCAACCAGGCTCCGGCCTGCGCGAAGGCCTGCCCGACCGGCGCCATCCAGTTCGGTAGCAAGGAGGACATGAAGGACTATGCCGCCAAGCGCATCACCGACCTGAAGGAGCGTGGCTACGAGAAGGCCGGCCTGTACGATCCGGAGGGCGTTGGCGGAACGCACGTGATGTATGTGCTGCACCACGCCGACAAGCCGAACCTGTACTCCGGCCTGCCGGTCAACCCGAGCATCAGCCCGCTGGTGGCACTGTGGAAGGGCGCAACCAAGCCCCTCGCCACGCTGGCACTCGCAGGCGTCGCCCTGGGCAGCCTGTTCCACTACGTGATGAAGGGTCCGAACGAGGTCTCGAAAGAGATCGAGAAGGAAGTCGAGAAGGAGGACGCACAATGATCCGCGATCCGAAAGACCTGCAGCGTTACGATGCGGGCGAACGGGCCAACCACTGGGTAGTGGGCATCTCGTTCATCCTGCTCGGCCTCTCCGGACTGGCCTTCTTCCACCCGGCGTTCTTCCCGCTGACGCAGCTGTTCGGCGGGGGCACCTGGGCGAGGATCCTGCATCCGTACATCGGCGTCTTCATGGCCTTCTTCTTCGTCCTCCTGTTCCTGCGTTTCCACAAGCTGAACAAGATGACGGATGCGGACCGTGAGTGGCTGTCGCGTGCCAAGGAAATGGTGGACGGCAACGACCACAACATGCCGGAAGCCGGGAAGTACAACGGCGGCCAGAAGATGATGTTCTGGTGGATGACGATCTGCATGGTGCTGATGACCGTCTCGGGCATCTTCATCTGGAAGGCGCAGTTCACCGTCCCCGTGGACCTCGCCCGTGTCGGCGCCGTGGTGCATGCTGCGGTCGGCGCACTGATGATCGCGCTGATCATGGTGCACGTGTATGCCGCCATCTGGACCAAGGGCACCATCCGCGCCATGTGGTACGGCACGGTCACTCGTGCCTGGGCCAAGCAGCATCACCGCGCCTGGTACCGCCAGATGACTGGAAAGTAATGACGGACGGGGCCGTTCGCACAAGTACCGCGAACGGCCCGCCTGTCTCCGGTTTTACCCCTCGCAATTGACTTGCGTTCGGCCCGCGACGACACTTCGTCGCGGGTCATTTTTTGCAGAAGCCATGGAAATCAAACCGATCGATTTCAACAAGCCGCCGGAAGAAGCCCCGGCGATCCTGCTGCCGGTCGCCGCCAGCGTCTTCGCCGACCGCGCCAGCCGCTTCGACACACTGGCCGACCAGCACAAGCTCGCCGACTGGCTGATCTTTCTCGGCCATCTGACGCGCGCCCAGCATGAAGCGCTGCAGTCGCTGCCGGAACTCCCCCCGATCCCCGCCGGCGTGTTCGAACAGGCACGCCAGCACCACATGCCGCCGCTCAACGCCACGGCCGCCGAACGTCCGCCGGTCTGGCGCGAGGTGCTGCGCCAGATCGTGGCTGCCCTGCTGCCGCACGCCCCCGAAGCCAGCGTGCCGCTCCTGACGGCGCTCGCCGCGGCCGACGACATCCGCCTCGAAGCACTGGCCGATGGCCTGCTGCACGGCGAGCCCGACCCGGCCGCAGCCGGCGAGTTGCCGGTGATTGCCGCTGCACTGCAGGTCGTCTTTACGGCCCAGGCGGCCCGGCTCGACGCAGCACAGCTGCAGAAGCTCGACACGCCCGGTGTCTGTCCCTGCTGCGGCAGCCTGCCGGTCGCCAGCCTCGTGCGCCTCGCGCCGACGGTGAACAACCTGCGTTACCTGCACTGCTCGCTGTGCAACACCGAATGGAACGTCCCGCGCGCCACCTGCACCGCCTGCGGCACGGACAAAGGACTGGCCCAGCACCAGATCGAGGGCAGCAATGGCTCCATGCGGGCCGAAACCTGCGACGGATGCAAGAGCTACCTGAAGATCGCCTACCAGGAGAAAGACCCGCGCATCGATCCGGTCGCCGACGATCTCGCGACGCTCGTGCTCGATCTGCTGGTCGACGAAGCCGGCTACGGCCGCAGCGGCCCCAACTTGCTTTTGGTCAACGCCGCCGGATAATCCGACCTATCCCTTCACTTTCTGCCCGGTCCGGGTGAAAGCCATGACACAACAAAACCTCTCGCAACTCCCCGCCGTCGACCGCCTGCTGTCCCTGCCGGAACTGGCAGCCGCCATCGGCGTTCATGGCCGCCAGCCGGTCACCGACTGCGCCCGTGCAGAACTCGCCGCAGCACGCGAACTGATCCGCGCCGGCCATGCCGCGCCCTCGGCCGACGCGCTCGCCACGAGCATCGTCGCCCGCGTCGAACGGCTGGCACAACCGAACCTGCGCCCGGTCTTCAACCTCACCGGCACCGTGCTGCACACCAACCTTGGCCGAGCGCTGCTGGCGCCGGAAGCGGTCGACGCCATGGCCATCGCCGCCACTTCACCCTGTGCTCTGGAATACGACATCGCCGACGGCGGACGCGGCGACCGCGACTCGCTGGTCGAGCCGCTGCTCGCCGAAATCATGGCCGCCTCGATGGGCGAGAAGGCCAAGGACTTCGCGGCCACCATCGTCAATAACAACGCCGCCGCCGTATTGCTGGCGCTCGACACGCTGGTGAAGGGCAAGGAAGCCGTCGTCTCGCGCGGCGAACTGGTCGAGATCGGCGGCGCCTTCCGCGTGCCGGACATCATGCGCCGTGCTGGCGCCAAACTCGTCGAGATCGGCACCACCAACCGCACGCATGCCAAGGACTACGCCGAGGCGATCACGGCGAAGACTTCGATGCTGATGAAGGTGCACACCTCGAACTACGCCGTCGTCGGCTTCACCAAGAGCGTCGATGAAGCCGAGATCGCAAGCATCGCGCACGAGCACGGCATCCCCTTCATGGTCGACCTCGGCAGCGGCACGCTGACCGACTTCGCGCGCTGGAACCTGCCCAAGGAGCCGACGCCGCAGGATTCGCTCGCCGCCGGCGCCGACCTGGTCACCTTCTCGGGTGACAAACTGCTGGGCGGCCCGCAGGCCGGCATCATCGTTGGCCGCAAGGCTCTCATCGCGAAGATCAAGAAGAACCCGCTGAAGCGCGCCCTGCGCGTCGGCAAGGTCACGCTGGCCGCGCTGGAAGCAACGCTGCGTCTCTACCGTGACCCGGATCGTTTGGCGCAGCGCCTGCCGACCTTGAAACTGCTCACGCGCAGCGAGCATGACATTGCCGCACAGGCCGAGCGCCTGTGCCCGCTCGTCGCCGACTTCGCCGGCGAGACCTCGATGGTCTCGATCGAACCGGCGATGAGCCAGATCGGCAGCGGTGCGCTGCCGGTCGAGCGGCTCGCGTCAGCAGCACTGGTCGTGCGCTATCCGGGCAAACGCCCGGGCAAGCAGCTGGCCGCACTGGAAGCGCGGCTGCGCGGCCTGCCGCAGCCCGTCATCGGCCGCATCGCCGACGACGCGCTGCGACTGGATCTGCGCTGCCTGGACGTCGCCGACGAAGTGCGCTTCGTCGAACAGTTGCAGGCAAGCATGAATTAACGGAAACGGCCTCGCGTGGTGGTCTGCGTTACCGCCCGCCGTCTCCACAACACCCGGCAACGGGTCATTAAACCTGACGGGATACTCCACTGTCGGGTGGCTTAACCAGGAGAGAAAAATGAAACTCGATCGCCGTCACTTCCTCGCCGCCAGCGGTGCACTTGCCGCCGGCACGGCCATGGCCCAGGCCACCAGCCCGCTGCCCTTCTTCATCAACACCTGGAATACGCCGCTGATGCCGCCAGCCAAGAGCAGGAAACGCGTGGTCATCGCCGGGGGCGGCTGGGGCGGCATCAGCGCTGCCAAGCACCTCAAGCTCAATGACCCGAACCTCGAGGTCGTGGTGCTCGAGCGCAACCCGGTGTTCTTCTCCTGTCCGATGAGCAACAAGTGGCTGGTCGACATCGTCAATGCCGAATACCTGACGCAAAGCTATCTCAAGACCGCCGACAAGTTCGGCTACACCTTCGTGCAGACCGAAGTCACCGGCTTCGAGCGCGACAAGAAGCGCGTCATTACCGCACAGGGCTGGATCGACTACGACTACCTGATCGTCGCGGCCGGCATCCGCTACAACTACGAAACCTGGTTCGGCAACGACCGTCGCGCCGCTGATTACACCAAGGCCAATTACCCGGCCGCCTACATCCCGACCGCAGAGCATTTCACGCTCAAGCGCGGCATCCAGGAGTTCAAGGGCGGCGATCTCGTGATGACCCTGCCGCCCCCGCCGCATCGCTGCCCGCCCTCGCCCTACGAGCGCGCCTGCCTGATCGCCGCGAAGATCAAGAAGGAGAAGATCAAGGGCCGCGTCATCATCCTCGACCCGAAGGAAAGCCCGCGCCCGATCACCGAGGGTTTCCAGGAAGCCTTCGCCAACCTGTACAAGGACCAGATCACCTACGTGCCGAAGGCCGTGATCAAGGAGGTCGATCCGTTCAACAGGAAGATCGTCACTTCCGCCGGCGACTTCAAGTTCGACCACAGCATCCTGATGGCACCGCATCAGGCGGGCGACATGGCCTGGAAGGCCGGCACCATCGGCAGGAACGCCGAAGGCAAGCCGACCGGCTGGGCCGGCGTCGATCCGCTCTTCCTGAACCTCAAGGACGATCCCGACACCTACGTCATCGGCGACGCCGTCGGTGTCGTCTCGCCGCAATTCAATTTCTACCCGAAGGCCGGCCACGTCGCCAACGCCCACGGCAAGATCGTCGCGCGCTACATCGCTGACCGCGCCGCCGGCAGGCAGCCGAAGGCCGACCTGCCCGACAACCTGTGCTTCATGATGGTCAACCTCGACCCGATCGAGGACATCGCCGTACGCTTCAAGTACCACATCAACGAGCAGGGCATCATCATCCAGGACCAGTACGACGACAACTTCCGCAGCGCCGACATGGTGCAGGAAGACTTCGGCTGGGCAGCGAAGATGTACGGCGACATGTTCGGTTAAAAAAAAACGTCCCCACTGATGCTGCCCTTCTTCGCCTACCTGCTGCGTTGTTCGGATGCCTCGTACTATGCAGGGCATACCGACGATCTGGCGCGGCGGATCGGGCAGCATCAGGCAGGCGAATGCACCGGGTATACGGCAACTCGACGGCCGGTGAGCCTGGTCTGGTCGCAGGCGTTTTCGACGCGCGAGGAGGCTCTGGCAGCGGAGCGGCGGATCAAGGGCTGGAGCCGGGCGAAGAAGGATGCATTGATTGCGGGAGATTGGAAGCAGATTCAGCAGCTGGCGTGGGGAACGAAGAATCCGTTACCGGAGCATTTGAAATGACGGACCATGCCACGCCTCCCCAGAATCCGTTCGTCCTGAGGTATCGAAGGATGAACGGATTCTGCACGCCATCACTGAACTCGGAATTCCCGCCCACCCTTCGATACCTCAGGGCGAACGGGAATTCCTGCGCCGAAGCCGAGGTGCGCACATGATCATCGGAACCGCCGGCCACATCGACCACGGCAAGACCTCGCTGGTGAAGGCGCTCACCGGCGTCGACGCCGACCGTCTGCCGGAGGAGAAGGCGCGGGGGATCACGCTCGATCTCGGCTACGCCTACACCCCCTTGCCCGACGGCAGCACACTTGGCTTCATCGACGTCCCCGGCCACGAGAAGTTGATCCACAACATGCTGGCCGGGGCCACCGGCATCGATTTCCTGCTGCTCGTCGTCGCCGCGGATGACGGGCCGATGCCGCAGACGCGGGAGCATCTGGCGATCGCCGAGCTGCTCGGTCTGCAGCGTGCGGCCGTCGCGCTGACCAAGTGCGATGCCGTCGATGCAGCGCGCGCCGACGCTGCCGAATCCGAGATACGCACACTGCTCGCGCAAGGCCCCTTTGCCGAAGCCCCCATCTACCGCGTTTCGGCCAGAACCGGCGACGGTATCGCCGCACTGCATGCCCATCTCGCGGCAGCAGCGGCGCACACGGCAACGCCGTGCGACGGCCGTTTCCGGCTCGCCATCGACCGCTGCTTCAGTCTTTCCGGCATCGGCACCGTCGTGACCGGCACGGTCTTCTCGGGCACGGTGCGTGTCGGTGACACGCTGACCGTGTCGCCCCCCGGATTTTCCGCACGGGTGCGCAGCCTGCACGCACAGGACAAGCCTGCGGAAACCGGCCACGCCGGGCAGCGTGTCGCGCTCAACCTGACCGGCGATTTTTCGCGCGAGGCGATCAGGCGCGGCATGTGGGTACTCGATCCGCGCCAGCACCTGCCGCTCGACCGCTTTGCGGCAACGCTGCGCCTGGCACGTGATGAAACACAGGCACTGCGCCACTGGACACCGGTGCATGTGCACCTCGGCGCCGAGGACATCATCGGCCGTGTTGCGCTGCTTGAAGGCGATACCGTTGCACCGGGGACCGAGGCCCTGGCCGAGATCGTGCTCGAACGGCCGCTCTGCTGCGTCGCCGGCGACCGCTTCGTGCTGCGCGACACCTCGGCGACGCGCACGCTGGCCGGCGGCCGGGTGCTCGACATCTTTCCGCCGACGCGGCACAAGCGCGCGCCGGCACGACTGGCGGCGCTGCGCCTCGCCGCACAGGGCGAGCCTGCTGCCACGTTGCGAGAGCTGCTCATCGCCAGCCCGACCGGCGTCCTGCTCGAACGCTTCGCGCAGGGCTGGAACCTCACCGATGCCGATGCCGGACACCTGTGGCAGGGGCTGGCCCCCGTTCGCATCGACACGCGCGACGGTGTGCTCGGTTTTGCGGCGGATGTCTGGGCAGGGCATGGCGAAAAACTGGTCGCCGCACTCGCCGCCGAGCACGAACGCGCCCCCGACATGCTCGGCGCCGAACACGAGCGACTGCGTCGACTGACGGCACCGACGCTCGCCCGAGCCGCCTTCGACCATCTCGTCGACGCAGCGCTGGCCGCCGGCCGCATCGCCCAGACCTCGAGCTGGCTCCACCTGCCCGAGCACCGTGTCACGCTGTCCGCCGCTGACAGCGACCTGTGGCGCAGCCTCGCACCGCTGGTTGCAGCAGAACCCTTCCAGCCACCGCGCGTGCGCGACATCGCGAAGGCAACCGCGATTCCGGAAGACACCGTGCGCGCACTGATGAAGCGTGTGGCGCGCACCGGCCAGCTCTACCCGGTCGCCCTCGATCACTACTTCGGTGACGATGCCGTCGAGCAGCTGGCCGGCATCGTCGCGGCCCTGTGCGCCGAACACGGCGCCGCACGCGCGGCCGAGCTGCGCGACCGCATCGGCGGCGGGCGCAAGGTCGCCATCCATATCCTCGAATTCTTCGACCGCATCGGCTACACTCGGCGCGTCCGCGACCTGCGCGGCACGAAGGACGAACATGTGTTGCGGGAAGCGGCAGTCCCGCGACAATGGAAGATGCAATGACGCAGTTTCAAACCACGGAAGAGATCGTTCCCCGGTGGGGCGGCCGGTCTTCAAAACCGGCAGGGGCCGTCAGACGGTCCCTGGTAGGTTCGACTCCTACTCTCTTCCGCCATTCCTCCTGAGCGACGATGGCGCACACTCCTTTCCATGGCGCCGTTCCCGACGGCCTGCTCTACGACACCGACCACGACGTGTGGGTGCGTTGCGACGGTGACGAGGTGCTCATCGGCATCACCGCCTTCGGTATCTTTCTCGCCGGCGAGATCATCGCGTTCACGGCAAAGCCGCGCGGCGCCGATGTTGCATGCGGACGCGGGCTGGGCACCGTGGAAAGCCGCAAGACCGTGCTCGCCGTGCATTCGCCGATTTCCTTCACGCTGCTCGACATGAACGAGGCGCTGGAGGAGCACCCGGCGCCGATCAACGCCGACCCGTACGCCGCCTGGCTGGTACGCGCTCGTCCGCAGGACTGGGAGGTTGACAGGGAACGCCTGGTCGATGCCGCCGCCTACCGCGCGCACATCCTCGCCATCGAACCGGAAGCGCGCTTCGCATGAGCAAGCTCGCAATCCTGCTCTGGTCGGTCGACCTCGAACGCGCCGACCTCGCCGCGGCGCCCTTCGTCTACGCGGCGGCCGCCACGGCACTCGATGCCGAAGTCGAAGTCCACTTCGCCGGCCGCTCGGTGCGCCTGCTCGTCGCACACGAGGCCGAGCGCCGCGGCACCGCCGAAAGCGGCGGGCGCAGCCTCTACGCTTTCATGCAGGATGCCGCGCACGGCGGCGCCCGTTTCCTCGCCTGCAGCATGGCCTGGGCAGCGTACGTGCGCGACGGGGAAGCCACGATTCCGGAACTGTCCGGCCACGCCGGCGCAACCGCCTTCGTGGCACGCACCCTCGATCCGGAGTGGCGAACGCTGGTGTTCTGAGCAGCACGGAAGGCATCAAACGGGTGCCCGTGCCCTGCGGAGGTGCAGCCGGCGGCGTCGCAACCAGGCGACACCCGCCTCGGCCAGATACGGTGAAATGGCGCCAAAACTCAGCGCAGCAAGGATTTCGAACGGCAACATCGGGGGCACCTCGCGGGGGATGGCTGCTGTAACGACATTCCCAGCAATCGCCGTTCCATACCCGCGATGAGCTTTCCACCCGGCGGCGCGGCGGCGCCGGACGCGCTCAGATCGAGCGCAGCAGGGCGTCGAAATCGACCGTCTTCTCGACGAAGGCGCTGCGCGGGAAATGCGCGAGGAAACCGACGCGGCGCGGCCGCTCGGGGTTGGCGGTGGAGAATTCCACCAGCCGGATATCCGACCCATCCGGCACCTCCGGGCCAACCACGATGTTCATCGCATTGAGCCGCATCTCGATCAGCTTCGGCTGGATGATGGCCTCGGCGTTCTGCAGCGCCTCGATCACCGGATCGAGATAGGCGTCGAGGCCCACACCCGCTGGCCGGATCTCGTTCAGTTCGGCTTCGTTCGCGGCCAGCTGGTTACGCAGCCGGGTGACATCGGTCGCTTCACGCGGTGCCGTTGCCAGCATCGAATCGACGCTGCTGCCGCCCTGTTCGAGCAGCCTCAGGCGCGTCTGCAGCAACTGGCGATAGGCCTCAAGCTGATCGCTGCGCTGTCGGTTCTCGGCGACATCGCGCAGGGCTGCGAGCACCAGCTGCTCCAGCACGAAATCCTCCAGCCCCGCACGCAGCACGTCCTCGGTCGCCGTAAAGCCGGCGATGCGCATGTCGCTGAAACTGACGGTGCGCTGCGCGACGTCCTGGCGCAGCATCTCGCCTTCCATGGCGTGGCCGAGCACCGTGCGCTCGACGCGTGTCGCTGCCACCACACAGTGCAGTGTCTCCATGCCGGATGCCGCCGGCGATTTCATGAAATCGCGCAGATCCTGGCTTGCCGAGAGCGCCTCGCCGACATCGCCCGGGCGCGTGAAAAAGGCGCGCAGCAGCGGCGTCCGCCCCCAGTTGTCCGGCGTCAGTTCAATGCCGGCGGGGATATGGCTGACGGCCCCGTGCGCATAGGCCAGCGCATGCTCGACCGCGGGCGACAGGCGCTCGCGCGCACCGCTCATCACCTTCAGGCGGGGGTCGGTACCTTCGATGACACGCTCGACGGCCGCCTGCAGACGCTCATTGGCCGGGGCATCGCCCTTGCTGCCGAACAACCAGTCGAAGAATCCCATCGCGCGCGCCTATTTGAGCTTCTGCATCGCATCGTCGAGCTGGCGGCGCAGCGCATCGGTCGGCCGCCCCTGTGCCTCGGCGACACGAATCTGCCGTACCAGGTCGGCAATGCGGCTCGGGCTGCTGCCCGCGTCGGGCTGCGTCGGTGTCACGCGCACGGTGCCCGGCGGCACCTGCGGCGCACCACCCGGCACCACCTCGACACGCTCGCCGCCCGCCGGGTTCTGCCGCTTCGCGGTGATGACCAGTGCCCTCGGTGGCGGCGCCGGCTTGATCACCTTCGGCCCCGCCAGCCCGAGCGGCTTGGGCGGCCCCCGGTACTCGGCGATCGCACCGTGCAGCTGCTTGCGCAGTTCGCTCGTTTCACGCCCTTCCGCATTGGCCTCGCGGATCTGGCGCAGGATGTCGTCGATGCGCGCCGGTGTCGCCGCCGAGCGACTGGCCTCGCCGTAGCTCTCCTTCGGCGCCTTGACGGCGATGTCGAACTCCTCCGGCGTCGAAATCATCTTGCCGAGGCGGTAGTGGTCGTAGCGCATCGCGAAAGTGAGCGCGCTGTCACCCCAGTCGCTCTTCAGCGACGTATCGGCACCGGATTCGAGCAGCAGCTTCGCCGCCTCCTCATGCCCCTCGCGCGCCGCCATCATCAGCGGCGTCGATCCGTTCGGCGCACGCGCATTGACGTTCGCACCGCGCTTGATCAGATCCGCCGCGAGATCAGTATGGCCGTTGAAAACGGCGTAGTGCAGCGCATCCCACTGCTTGCCGTCGCGGTTGAGCACGGCACCGCGTTCGAGCAGCCAGGCCACGGCCTTCGCGTGTCCGTTCCAGGCGGCCAGCTGAACCGCCTGTTCGCCGTTGTTGTTCACCCGCCGCGGGTTGGCGCCGCGGCTGAGGAACAGCTCCATCATCTCGATGTTGCCGTTCCAGGCGGCGATCATCAGGCCGGTGCCGATGCGGTCGGCCTGGTAATCGGCGGGCATGCCCTCGTCCAGCCACTTGCGGACCGTCCGCGCATCCCCGCGCTCGACGGCGATGCCGAAGGTAGCGGGGTCGGGCGAGGCCGCAAATGCGCTCGCCGCCACCAGCAGCCACAGCGACAACAGGATCTTCCACTTGCCCACTTACACGCTCCCGGGACGACTTGCGCCCCACTTTCTGCCAAAATGCCGCGTCCGACGCCACTGCGGCCCCGCCGCATCGCCCTCGCATCGCCGCCATCCATGTTCGACCGCCACCTGACGCTCGCCCTCGCCGCCTCACTGCTGCTGCATGCAGCCGTGCTTGGCGCCGGCGCGTTCAAGGCCCTGCTCAAGCCGCCCCCGGCACCGTCGCTCCAGGTCGTCCTGAGAGTTCCTGCACCGCCGGCACCACCGGCCGAACCGCTGCTCAAGAATACACTCGATCCGGAGCCCGAACAGCCGCGCGAAGCAGATCGCCCGAAACCCCCCGAACCGCCGCCCTCGGCCAAGCCCGTGCCGCGCCCGGCGGCCGAGCCGAAACCCGAGAAGAAGCAGGTGCAGGCGGCGCAGCGAAAGCTCGCCGAACACACCTTCTATCCGCCGGAAGCGATCGCCCGCAATCTCGAAGGCGAGGTTCGCGTCATCCTCGTGCTGACCGAGGACGGCAGCATCGCCGACGTGCAGGTCGCCGCCTCCAGCGGCCACGCCATTCTCGACAACGCGGCGGTCAAGGCCGCGTGGGCCATGGGCCGGCTGCCCGGCGCCACTGTCCGCCAGATGATCCTGCCGGTCAGCTTCCGCCTGCAGTAATCAGCGTTTTCTGAAAACCAGATCCCAGACGCCGTGCCCGAGGCGCAGGCCGCGCTGCTCGAACTTGGTGAGCGGGCGGTAATCCGGGCGCGGGGCATAGCCATCCGCCGTGTTCTGCAGGCCGGGTTCGGCCGAGAGCACTTCCAGCATCTGCTCGGCGTAGTTTTCCCAGTCCGTCGCGCAGTGGATGTAGCCACCGGGCGTCAGCTTCGACACCAGCGTCGCCACCAGCGGCGGCTGGATCAGGCGGCGCTTGTGATGGCGCGCCTTCGGCCAGGGGTCGGGGAAGAAGATGTGCACGCCGGACAGCGTTTCCGGGCCGATCATGTCGCGCAGCACTTCCACCGCATCGTGCTGGCAGATGCGCTGGTTGCTGATGCCGCCCTCGGCGACCAGCTTGCACAGGCTGCCGACACCGGGCGTGTGCACTTCCAGCCCGAGGTAGTCGTTCTGCGGATTCGCTGCCGAGATGGCATACGAGGTCTCGCCCATGCCGCAGCCGATCTCGAAGATCTTCGGCGCACTGCGCCCGAACACGGCATCGAGGTCGACCGGAGCGTTCGCATAGGGCACGCCGATCTTCGGCATCATCTCGTCGTAGTAGCGCTGCTGCGCGTTCGACACGCGCCCCTGGCGCAGCACGAAGCTGCGGATGTGGCCGGCACGACCGGCGGTGTAGACGCCCTCTTCCTTCTCTTCGCTCATCAGCCGCTCAGCTTCCAATAAGGCCGGCGGTCGGCGACGACGGGTCGGCCGAATAGAGCTTGCGCGGCATGCGGCCGGCGAGGAAGGCCTCGCGCCCGGCCTCGACCGCCTTCTTCATCGCCGAGGCCATCAGCACCGGGTTCTTCGCGTGGGCAATGGCGGTGTTCATCAGCACGCCGTCGCAACCCAGCTCCATCGCAATCGCCGCATCGGAGGCCGTGCCGACACCGGCATCGACCAGCACCGGCACCTTGGCGTTGTCGATGATCAGGCGCAGGTTCCACGGATTGACGATGCCCATGCCGGAACCGATCAGCGAGGCGAGCGGCATCACCGCGACGCAGCCGATCTCTTCGAGCATCTTGCACTGGATGGGATCGTCGGCGCAGTAGACCATCACCTGGAAGCCCTCCTTCACCAGTGTCTCCGCCGCCTTCAGCGTTTCCGGCATGTTCGGGAAGAGGTTGGTCGGATCGCCCAGCACTTCCAGCTTCACCAGCGCGTGGCCATCGAGCAGCTCGCGGGCAAGACGCAGCGTGCGCACGGCGTCGTCCGCCGTGTAGCAGCCGGCGGTGTTCGGCAGGATGGTGAATTTCGACGGCGGGATGGCGTCGAGCAGGTTCGGCTGGCTCGGGTCCTGGCCGATGTTCATGCGGCGGATGGCGACGGTGACGATCTCGGCGCCCGAGGTCTCGATGGCCGTCTTCGTTTCCGCGAAATCCTTGTACTTGCCGGTGCCGACCAGCAGGCGCGAGCCATAGGCCCTGCCGGCAATGATGAGTTGATCCATCGGGTGATGCTCCTTGTGCGCTCAGCCGCCGCCCACGGCGACGACGATTTCCAGCCGGTCTCCCTCCGCCAGCGCCGTCTCGCCATGCAGGCTCTTCGGCACGATCTCGCCATTGCGCTCGACCGCGATGCGCTTGCCGGCGTAGCCGAGCGATTCGAGCAGGGCAGCGACGGTCAAACAGGTGGGGAAATCGCGGCTTTCGCCGTTGATGACGAGGTTCATGGGGTATGGGAACGGCTGGGTATTTGAGGGGCGGATTTTATCATGTGGGAGAGTAAGGCCCGTCCCGCCGCCAGCAGCGGCCGGAATACTCATTGGACATAAATTCGGGCAGCTCGTATCCTAGGCAATTGAAGATTCCGATAGCCGTCTTCAGTTGGTTAGAAATCCGTACGTTCAGAGACAAGCCAAGGAGGCTCCTCTTTAAGCCGTGGCAATTGCACTAAAAGGACACGACATGTGTAAGGTATTTGTGACGTCAGCAATAATTTTTGCCGTAGCTACAAGTGCTTATGGCGCGAGCGATTCGATATATGTTTGTCTCGACGAGAAATCCAACAAGAAGGTCATGCAGCATACGCCCTGCGGATCCAGTGCAACGGTGCGGGAGGTAAAAGGTTCGCAGCTGTCGGCTCTTCCCCCACAAACTGGGACACGTGATGCTTATGGAAATACGGTACGCCCCGAGGTTGCCAAAAAGCTCTCTGAAGATTCACGAGAGCAAGCGGTAAAGAATGCCATTGAACAGCATCAAACGATTAGAGGCATGACAGAAGCAGAGGTGGTGTCGTCCCTAGGAAAGCCAGACAAAATCAACAATAACGGGGGATTTGTTCAATGGGTCTACAAGAGCAGCGGCGGGGACTCATACGTATACTTTGAAAACGGAAAAGTGCGGTAGTTTCTGTTCGCAAGCCCCCACAATGAGTCGGATGTCGTCTACAAAATTACCGGCTCGCGTACGAGAACGGGGCTCTCTTCTCTATTTCAGAGCTAATGAGCTAATGGGGTCAGCTTCAATTTCCATCGCATTCGGCGGTGCTAATTCTCTCCTGCGCGATGCCATCAAAGCCCGCGCCTGCATGACGAACCGACTCAGGCCCCCTCCGCATAGCGGCCAAAACCCCTAACCGACCTCATGCTCCTCATCACCCTCTACGCCCTCGGCCTCGCCGCGCTGCTCGCGGCTGCCGTCGCGATCTTCCGCACCTATTGCGAAGGTTTCGGCTGCATGGGGATCGGGGTGATGTGGTTCGGTTGGTGCGTGGTCTTTGCGGCGTGGCTCGTCTACGGCAGCATCGCCTACGCCCGCGTCAAGGCAGTGCCGGGCCGGCGGCGGCTGATGAACCGCCTGCTGGGCGGCCAGTGCATCGCCGGCGCCTTGCTCCTCGGCTACTGGGCGTATCGCCGCTTCGCCTGAACCGATTCACCCCGCCGTCACCGCCCGCTGATTCGAGAGGAACACGTTGTCCGGCTGCAGCGCCTCGCCGCGCTGCACGGCAGCCAGCCAGTCGTCGGTACTGGCGACGGCGGCGAAGCCGGTGTGCATGACGACCGTGAACACGCGGTGGATTTCCTCGGCCGTGGCGGCACCGATGGCGTTGCGGTAGGGCAGCGAGCCGCTGGCGTCGTGCAGCAGTTCGACCTTCCAGCCTTCGTGGTGCGCCTGGCGGGCCGTCGAATCGTCGCAGTTATGAGTCATGTAGCCGACGATGCTGAGTGTGTCGATGCCGCGATCCTTCAGCCAGGCGGCGAGGGGCGTGCCGGTGAGCGCGCTGGCGATGCTCTTCTCGATCCGCAGGTCGTGCGGGCGCTTTGCCACTTCCGGATGCAGTTCGGCGCTCTCGCTGCCACGCACGAAGACCGGTGCGCCGGCCGGGAAGATGTGTTGGACGACGACGACCGGGATCCCGGCCGCCACAGCGGCGTCCATCGCGCGGACGATGTTGGGCAGCGTCACGCGCACATCGGGGTATTCGATGCGCAGCTTGCCGGTGAAGTACTCGTTCTGCACGTCGATGACGATGAGGGCACGGCTGGGTTTCTGCGAGGCCTGGCTCATGACGGGGCTCCTTTGCGGTGTTCGATGGCGGCATTGTTGCACGCGGAAGACGGCGCGCCACGCACCTCGGCCGTTCCGGCTCCCATTGCTTGACACCGCCCCACACGACCCCGACAATGGTTCAAACGCTCGTTTGATTTTTTTCTGTTTCGGCTCATCGGCCGGCGAGGGGCGTTATTTGCTGCCCACCCCGAACCCAGGAACGACGATGACCGACAAGATCTGGCTGAAGCATTACCCCGCAGGCATGGCGTCCGAGATCGACGCCGACAGGTACGACTCCCTCCCCGATCTGCTAACCAAAACCGTTGGCAAGTTTGCCGACCGGCCGGCCTTCCACAATCTTGGCCGCAGCATCAGCTACCGCGAGCTGGATGCCCTTTCGCGCGATTTCGCTGCCTACCTGCAGAGCCTGCCGGGAATGGCGCCGGGCGACCGGGTGGCGATCATGTCGCCGAACCTGCTGCAGTATCCAGTGGCGCTGTTCGGCATCCTGCGCGCCGGCATGACGGTGGTGAACGTGAACCCGCTGTACACGCCGCGCGAACTGGAGCACCAGCTGAAAGACTCGGGCGCCAAGGCAATGCTGATCGTGGAGAACTTTGCGGCCACGCTGCAGCAGGTGCTGGTCAAGGTGCCGGTGAAGCATGTGATCACCACACAGATCGGCGACATGCTGCCGGCCCCGAGGCGCTGGCTGATCAACTTCATCATCAAGAAGGTGCGCAAGATGGTGCCGGACTGGCAGATCGACGGCACGGTCACATTGAATTCGGCGCTGGCGCGCGGCGCTGCCCTGTCCTTCACGCCGGTGCCGGTGGCGCGCGAGGACATTGCCTTCCTGCAATACACCGGCGGCACCACCGGCGTTTCCAAGGGCGCGATGCTGACCCACCGCAACATCCTCGCCAACCTGGAGCAGACCGGGATGTGGATCTCAGTGAGCTTCAAGGAGGGTGAGGAGATCGTCATCGCGCCACTGCCGATGTACCACATCTTCTGCCTGACCTCGACGATGTCGTTCATGAAGTGGGGCAGCCTGATCGTGCTGATCACCAACCCACGCGACATGCCGGGTTTCGTGAAGGAACTGGGGCACTGGAAGTTCAGCGTGATGACGGGTGTGAACACGCTGTTCAATGGTCTGCTGCACACACCGGGTTTCGACAAACTGGATTTTTCGGCACTGAAGGTGGTGATCGGCGGCGGCGCGGCCGTGCAGAAGCCGGTGGCGGAACGCTGGCAGCAGGTGACCGGCGCCTACCTGACCGAGGCCTACGGGCTGACGGAAACCTCGCCCGGCGCCTGCTGCATCCCGCTGAACACGCCGTGGAACGGCACGATCGGTTTCCCCATTCCGTCCACCGATGTTTCGATCCGCGATGAAAACTTCAACGCGCTGCCGGTATGGACCGGCGAGGGCGCCATCGAGAAGCACACCGGCGAGATCTGCGTGCGTGGACCGCAGGTGATGAAAGGCTACTGGAACAACCCGGCGGAGACGGCCAACGTGCTGCAGGACGGCTGGCTGAAGACAGGCGACGTCGGCTACCTCGATGCCCAGGGCCGCGTCACCCTCACCGACCGCAAGAAGGATGTGATCCTGGTGTCGGGATTCAATGTCTACCCGAACGAGATCGAGAGCGTGCTGGCCTTGCACCCCGGGGTGATCGAGTGTGCGGCGGTGGGTGTGCAGGATGAAAGAACCGGCGAGGCGGTAAAGGTGGTGATCGTCCGCAAGGACCCGGGCCTGAGCCGCGAAGCAGTGATCGAGCACTGCAAGCGGCACCTCACCGGCTACAAGCTGCCGCGGCACGTGGCCTTTGCCGAAACCCTCCCGAAGTCGCCGATCGGCAAGATCCTGCGGCGCGAAGTGCGGGATGCGGCACAAGGCTGATCAGGCAGCGGAAACCGGGGCGCTGCTTGTCATCGCCGCGTGTGGCCATGCGCAACGCGGAAAAACCGGCCGCACGATTTGCGGCATTGTGCTCGCGCTCTGTGCAATGCTGATCCTGCCTGTTGCAGTGCAGGCAGAAGATCGCCCGAAAACTGCCCTGCAGGATCACCGGCCGGGGATCTGGTCGCTACCGCCCGACAGGGGTGAAAGCCGCTGGCTGGTCATTCACGGGCTGGCGCAAAGCGCGCAGTCCGGTGTTTATCACATCGAGGTATTGCGTCGCGCCACGGGGGATCCGGTCTGGAAGATCGGCAGGCTGGCAAACCACATGGCGATCACCGAGGCGGCACTCGCCCGCAGTGTGGTGGCCCCGCTGAAAAAAGGCGCCGTGTATCCGGAATCATTCGACGATGCCTATCGCAAATGGCAGGCACAGAACGACGGTGCCGGTGGCACGGTCTGCCAGACGGAAGTGCTGCAGTGCCTGCCAGGCCGATGAATGGCGCGCCATCTCTTCTGCCGCGATTTCCGCGATAATTCGCTGTCGCCATCTTTCCAGAACGCCGCCATGACCCCTGTCCGCCTGACTGTCGCCTGCGCCCTCCTCTGTACCGCCGGCCTCGCCCACGCCGACCTGAAGATCGGTGTCATCGCCTCCTCGACCGGCGTCACCGCCGTCGTCGGCATGCCGCAGAAGAACACCGTGGCGCTGCTGCCAGGCGAAATCGGCGGACAGAAGGTCGAGTACATCGTGCTCGACGACGCCTCCGACCCGACCAACGCCGTGACTAACGTCAAGAAGCTGCTCAGCGAGCACAAGGTCGATGCGCTGATCGGCCCGACGACGACCCCGGCGGCGCTGGCGATGCTCGACTTCGTCGCCGAGTCGAAGACGCCGCTGCTGACAACCGTCGGCTCGTCGGCGCTGGTGCAGCCGATGGACGAGAAGAAGAAATGGGTGTTCAAGACGACGCAGAACGACGACCTGATCGCCGAGGCCGTGATCGACCACATGACGAAGACGGGCGTGAAGACGATCGGCTTCATCGGTTTCAACGACCCCTATGGCGAGAACTGGCACAAGGTGTTTTCCGCGATGGCGGAGAAGGCCGGCCTGAAGATCATCGCCAACGAGCGCTACACGCGTACCGACCAGTCGGTGACCGGGCAGGCGCTGAAGCTGCTGGCGTCAAAGCCGGACGCCGTCTTCATCGCCGCCACCGGCGGCCCGGCCGTGCTGCCGCAGGCGGCGCTGCAGGAGAAGGGCTACCGGGGCAAGGTCTACCAGACGCACGGCGTCGCCACCAACGACTTCATCCGCCTCGGCGGCGCCAGGGTGGAAGGCACGCTGATGGCCGGCGGCCCGATGCTGGTCGCCGACGACCTGCCGGCCGCGAACCCGATCAAGGCCGTCGCGCAGGGTTACATCAGGGCCTACGAGGCGAAGTATGGTGCCGGCACGACCTCGACCTTCGGCGCCAACACCTTCGATGCCGGCCTGCTGCTCGGCAAGGCGATCCCCGAGGCGCTGAAGAAGGCGAAGCCGGGCACGCCGGAGTTCCGCGCGGCGCTGCGCGATGCGCTGGAGGCAACGAAGGAGGCTGTCGGCGCGCAGGGCATCTTCAACATGAGCGCACAGAACCACAACGGCATGGACGCCCGGGCGCGGGTGATGATGACGGTGAAGGGCGGCAAGTGGACGCTGGTGCAGTAAAGGCGGTCGCCATGGCCTTCATGCGCCGGCAAGGCGAGGCGGCAGGCTGCGCCCGACGCCCCGAAGGAAGTCATCCTGGGGGACGCAGACAGCACGTTTTGTGCGGCCAGGAGGGCGCAGCGCAGCCAACGAAGTATTGCCAAGCAGGGAGGTCATGGTGAGCGGCTTCGAGAACTACGAGCAGGAGCTTCTCGATCTCGACCGCGAGATCCTGCATTACGCGGCGCTGTGCGGCGTGGACATCAACGACCATGCCGCCATCGAGGCCTGCATGGCCCAGCCCCAGGCCGACTGGGCCCACGACAAATCGCGCGAAACCCTGCGTGGCCTGCTCATCCTGCGCGTCAAGATCGAGGAGGAAATGCTGACACTTGGCCAGAAACCGCCGGAACTGGCAGGCTGGTAGGCGCTCACATCGGGCGTATCCTGCTGGCACAAGCCGGCGCCAGCGGCTAGAATCCCTGACTGATCAATCCCTCGGCCACGCGCGGCACAACGCGATGGGTGGCCATCCGCATGGACATAGTGCTTCTGCTGTTGCTCATCCTCCTCAATGGCGCCTTCGCCATGTCGGAGATGGCGGTCGTCTCCTCACGCAAATCCAAGCTGCAAAGCCTCGCCGAGGATGGCAGCATCGGCGCCGACGCGGCGCTCGAACTGCACCAGAATCCTTCCCGCTTCCTGTCCACGATCCAGGTCGGCATTACCAGCGTCGGCATCCTTTCCGGCGCCATCGGCGAAGCCGTGCTCGCCGACCCGCTGACCGAAAAGCTGGCCATGATTCCGCTGCTGGCGCCCTACGCGCACGGCATTGCCCTGACAATCACCGTCATCGGCCTCACCTATTTCTCGGTCGTCATCGGCGAACTGGTGCCGAAGCAGCTGGCGCTGCTGGCGCCTGAAGGCATCGCCTCGCTGATCGCGCGGCCGATGATGCTGCTTGCCAGCATTGTGCACCCGCTGGTTGCCCTCTTCTCGTCCTCGTCGGCACTGGTATTGCGGGTCTTCGGCGCGCGCCGCAAGGACGAGCCGCCGGTCACCGACGACGAGATCAAGGTGCTCATGGAACAGGGCGCCGAGGCCGGCGTCTTCCACGAGAGCGAGCAGGCCATCGTTTCCAACGTGCTGCGCCTCGACGAACAGCCGATCGCGGCCATCATGACGCCGCGCCGCGACATGTGCGTCATCGATTTCGACGATGGCGAGGAAGCCGTGCGCCAGAAGATCGTCGAGAGTGATTACTCACGCCTGGTGGTCTGCCGCGACGGCCTCGAACACATCCTCGGCGTCCTGCAGAAGGGCGACCTGCTGAAGCGCGCCGTGCCCGGCCAGCCGATCGGCATCGCCGACATCGAGGCTGTGCTGCACCCGCCGCTGTACGTACCGGAGTCGGTATCGACCACCCAGCTGCTCGAGAATTTCCGCCGTGCCCGCCTGCAGTTCGCGCTGATCGTCGATGAATACGGCGAGGTCGAGGGGCTGGTGACACTGACCGACGTGCTGTCATCGATCGTCGGCGAACTGGTCGAGCCGGAAGCGCCGGAAGATCGCGACATCATCCGCCGCGAGGACGGCTCCTGGCTGATCGACGGCGATGTCGGCATCGAGCGCCTGAAATCGCAGCTGGAGATCGACGACGACCTGCCCGGCGAAGAGGAGAACAGCTTCCATACGCTGGGCGGCTTCGTGATGCATGTGCTGGGCCGCATCCCGCAGGCAGCCGATCACTTCTCGGTGGCCGGCCTGCGCTTCGAGGTCATGGACATGGACCGCAACCGGGTCGACAAGGTGCTGGTCAGCGCCGCCCCGTTCAACGGCGAGGCGTCAGGCGGCTGAGTCGGCGACGGCCGGCGACATCGCCGCCATGCGCCGGACGGCCTGCCGCACCTCGGCAGGCAGCACCAGTTCGGCGTAGGCCAGCGGCTCGATGAGCTGCTGATCGAACTGCAGCATCCCGACCGCGTCTTCTGACAACAGCTCCGTATCGAGCAGGTTGCCGACCAGCATCGAGAACACCGAACGGTCGGTAATCTCGGCGGCGCTGAACCCGCCCAGCAAGGACAGCCGCTGCGCCAGCAGGTGGCAATCGTCCTCGAGCTGGCGGCGGCTCATCATACCGGCCCCACGTTCCTGCAGCAGCGACAGCGCCAGAAAATGGCGGCCCAGCGTCGGACGCAGCGTCTCGCCGATCAGGTGCAGTTCTGCAAATTCCCGGGTATAGGGTTCCGGTGCGACCAGCCGCGTGCTGCCATCGCTATGGCGCACCAGGCCGCGTTCGGCGAAGACGGTGATGATGCGGCCCATCTCGATCGGCAGTTCGTCGAGCGAGAAGCGCAGGAACAGTTCGGCCCCCATCAGGCGCTGGATGCCACGTACCGCGTCGAGCAGGCGGGCGGAATCGACGCTGCGGATGTTGCCGAGCAGGCACGCGATCAGCGCCGGCAGCGCGAAGAGGTGCAGCACGTTGTTGCGGAAGTAGCCGAGCAGCGGCACCTGCGCTTCCGGCACGCGCAGGAGGTCGCCCAACGGATGCGGGATGCGCTCGACGATGGCCAGATGTTCAGCCTCGGCGATGATCTCTGCCGGCGTCATGCGGCAGGAGATGCGGCGTGCGGAATAGGGTGCCGCGACGTCGATCGCCTGGTAATGCTCGATCATGCGCTGCAGGCCAGGCACGTCAGCCGTGAAGCGCGGTGTCGCCAGCAGGCCGAGCGCCATCAGGCTGACCGGATTGATCACCGCGGCATCATTGATGCGCGTGGCCAGCGTCACGGCGGCCGCGCGCGTCAACCCGCGCAGCATCGCCCCGCCCTCGCCCTCGGCGACACCCGCCTCCCGCCAGCCAGCGTGGTGCGCATCGAGATAGTCGGCGAGCGGCAGCGGTTCACCGAAATTGACATGTACGCGCCCGAAGACGCGCTTGATGTGGCGCACCGTGCTCAGCAGCTGCAGCAGCGACTCCTTGCGCTTCGGCCGCCCGGCCAGCTCGCGCACGTAGGTGTCGCCTTCGATGATGCGCTCGTAGCCGACATAGACCGGGACGAAGACGAGCGGACGGCTGTGGCTGCGGACGAAGCTGGCGATCGTCATGCCGAGGATGCCGGCCTTCGGCGCCAGCGTGCGGCCCGTGCGGCTGCGCCCGCCCTCGATGAAGTACTCGATCGGAAAGCCGCGCGCCAGCATCAGGTGCAGGTATTCGTGGAAGACCGCCGCATAGAGTGGTTCGCCCTTGAAGCTGCGGCGCAGGAAGAAGGCGCCGCCGCGGCGCAGCAGCCCGCCGATCAGTGGCATGTTGAGGTTGGCACCGGCGGC
>Ga0268298_10001260_pt1 | contig 30331 bp, 27 predicted proteins | sample WWTPWeurt_MetaG_FD_194462 | JGI IMG/M metagenome (GOLD analysis project Ga0268298, IMG submission 194462) | Activated sludge microbial communities from WWTP in Nijmegen, Gelderland, Netherland - WWTP Weurt | ecosystem: Engineered > WWTP > Aerobic digester > Activated sludge | place... | reverse complement strand
TTCTAAGTTTGGGTTACAACGTTTTTCGATATGGAATGGAAAATACCATTCCTGGTATCATGGAACTATTGAAGGGAGTGCGTTCAGATGTGGCACAAGAAATCAGAAGAATGCCCGACTTTGTAATGCAAAATCCAAAATCAAAAGAAGTCTATTTTGTAGAAGTAAAATTCAGAGCAAGCGGAGAATTCAAATTGAAACATCTGCCAAAAAATTATCCTTACGAAAATGCCTATATAATTTTAGTTTCCAAGAAACACATCAAATGTATAACCGTTGCAGAATTGCAAGAGGGTAAAGAAATAACGCCCACATCACACAATTATTTAGGCAATAGAAAGGAATTTGATCTAGACAAAGATGTTATAATTGACTTCTGCAATTTCGCAATTCAATTTTTTGAAAATGTATAAACCACAGCTGCGAAGGATCTGCGGCAAAGAATTTTCATCCTTCGCCAAACCACAATAGATCGGATATGTATCCAAATTATCTCACATTGGAAATAAGTCACGCTGATTTCCAAACAAATTTCTGATCAAACTTTTTTCTTGAGTATATTTAATAAAGATTATCGCTACTACTTTTATGCGTGATCCGTTAGAAAAAATAAAAAACCAGATGCAGGATATCTATGACTCAAAATACGTCGAAGAACTTTTTGACAAAATGAGTGGTTCATACGATAGGATGAATTATATCACCTCTTTTGGTTTTAGCTCAGCATGGCGAAAAAAGGTCGTCAGTGATATTGACTTAAGCAAAGCTGAAGTTATTGTTGACCTGATGTCTGGAATGGGAGAATGTTGGAAGCCTATCGCAAACAAAGCACCATCAACCGCTAAACTAATAGCGTTGGACTTCTCTGGTGAAATGGTTAAACATTCCAGAAACAGAATTTCTAAATTTAAACTCAAAAATATCCATGTTCTTAAAGAAGATGTGTTCAACAACTCCATTGAATCAAACATGGCAGATTGCGTAATCTCCGGATTTGGATTAAAGACATTTTCACCTTCTCAACTGAACAACCTTGCATTGCAAATTGAGCGCATGCTAAAACCAAATGGACAGTTTAGTTTAATTGATGTATCTGTTCCAAAAAACAAAATGCTGAAGTTCGTTTACATATTCTATTTAAAAAGAGTCATACCGCTGCTAGGTTGGATTTTTTTGGGTAACCCATCAACCTACAAAATGTTAGGTATTTATACGGAAAAATTCCAGAATTCAAAAGAAGTAAAACGCATTTTTGAACAACACAATTTTGAAGTAGAATACGTCGAGTATTTTTTCGGCTGTGCATCGGGTATTAGAGGAAAAAAGCTGGTAACATCATCTACTGATTAGGGTATTATTCTTTAGTCAAGTAAAATAAATCGTTTATGTAATCACAACGTCAATTCAAAAAAAATTCAAACTGACTACTCAAAGCAAAAATACATCTGCCGAAATCTTTATGTGTAAAAAGAACAGGATTATTTGATTACGGTGTTTTTAAATCCCACTTAAATGAAGTAGTTTTGATCATTCTAAAGATTTATTATCATCTCAAAAGTTGAATAAGAAATTTCATTTTTTTCTTTGTATGAAAAAATTAATAGTTGCTTTATTGAGTTTTCTGATTTGCTTTTCTGCAAGTACTCAAGCGCCGTCGATTGCCTGGCAAATATCCCTTGGGGGAACTCAATATGATCTTGCGCTCGACATTCAACAAACCTCAGATGGAGGCTATATAATTGTTGGTTTTTCCGATTCAAATGACGGTGACGTATCAGGGAATCACGGAAGCATAGATTTCTGGATTGTTAAACTTTCTAGTGGAGGCGTTCTTGAGTGGCAGAAATCTTTTGGAGGTAGCGGGATTGATGCGTGCAGTAGTGTTCGGCAAACATCTGACGGAGGTTATATACTCTGCGGCTACTCAGAATCCAACGACGGAGATGTTACATCAAATCAGGGAGCAGCAGATTTTTGGATTGTTAAGTTGACCAATTTAGGGAATCTCGATTGGCAAAAATCGTTTGGGGGATCAGGAAACGATCGTGCCGAGTCGGTTAGAGAAACATCCGATGGAGGGTACGTTATCGCTGGAAATTCCGGATCGAATGATGGCGACGTAGCAATAAGTCTGGGTTTATCCGATTTTTGGGTAATTAAGGTCAACAACGTCGGTACAATGGAATGGCAAAAATCATTGGGTGGTTCAGACATTGAAGGTGCAAAATCAATTCAACAAACAGCTGATGGTGGTTATATTGTGACAGGGTTAACTTCATCAAATGACGGTGATGTTGCGATGAATTTAGGAGTTTTTGATTTCTGGCTAGTGAAATTAACAAGTACTGGTGCACTCGATTGGGAAAAAACGCTGGGTGGTTCAGGAGCCGATGATGCAAGTTCGGTTCTGCAAACGACGGATGGCGGTTTCATTGTTGCGGGCTATTCTGGTTCAACAGATGGAGATGTAACTGGGAATCATGGAATAAATGATTTTTGGGTAGTTAAGGTCAACAGTTCAGGAACAGTAGAATGGCAAAAATCTTTAGGTGGTTCAAATAATGATTATTCAGACTCAATTCAACCAACAGCGGATGGAGGTTACATAATTGTAGGCAGAACGAAGTCAAATGACAACGACGTATCCGGTCATCATGGCAGTGATGACTTTTGGATTGTTAAACTGACCGGAACAGGTGATATAGAATGGCAAAAGTCAATCGGAGGTTCGGGAAATGACGCCGCAAAAGCGATCTGGCCAGGATCAGATGGCAGTTATATTATTGCCGGGTATTCAGACTCAAATGATGGTGATGTTTCAGGAAATCATGGATTTTTGGATTTTTACATTGTTAAACTTTCGGGATTAGTTGGATCAGAAGAAATACCCGCACTGATGGAATTTAATTTTTATCCCAATCCTTGTCATGAGAATGTTTCATTATCAATTTTAAAGGACAACAATACAAACTACAAAATCACAATATCTTCCTTGTCGGGTGAGGTAATTTTTTTCACATATATGCATTCTTCTGTCCTTTCTAAGGGAGTTTCAATTGAAACAAATGGATTGACAAAGGGCGTTTATCTGATAACTTTTTTCGACGGTGAATCAACTACAGTAAAAAAATTGGTAAAAAACTAACTTCACGGAATCCTTCACCAAACCTCAATAAATCGGATATGTATCCGAGATACTAAGCCAAAGCATCTAATTTTTGCTATTCTTATAAATCCGTAGATCTGAATTCAATTTTGATTTCAAGTTGATTATCTTTAGTTAGAAAATTCTAACATAAGATTCAATAAACAACCAAAATGAATGTTGAGCTTTTACCAATAGAATCGATCAGAGAAAGAGATATTGATTTGTTGTTACTGGAAGAATTTGCCTGTAATGATAAATTCTGCGCCTGGTTTGCTAACGAATCAGGTCTACCACCATTCATAGAAAAAATAGGCATTTGGAGAAGTATTAATGATTTTGGATTGGGTGAAACAGATTTGTTGCTCACGTATGTGTCTCAATCTGGAAAAATAATGTTACTCATTGAAAATAAACTGGACGCTTCATTTCAGGAAAGTCAGTTCAGCCGTTATGAAAAACGTGCAGTGGAATATGTAAAATCTAGACAATGTGATTTGGCATTTGTTGTTTTAATTGCTCCGGAATTTTATTGTGAGAATCAAAATGAATTTGAAAATTTCATTAGCTATGAACAAATTTCAAAAAGATTTGAAGAGCTTGGAGACACAAGAAGTTTATTCAAAAGAGATTTGCTTAAAATTGGTTCAGAAAAACTTCGTCGAGGTTACCAACCAGTAAATTCTGTAATAGTGCAGCGTTTCTGGCATGATTACTATAAGTATAAAGAGCAAAACTACCCTACTCTGTATATGAAAAAACCGGGTATTGTTCCTCAAGATAGTGATTGGCCAATGCTTTATGATGAACAATTGAAAAACATTACATTCTATCACAAATTAGCGCAAGGGAATGTTGATGCAACGTTTAAAGGATTCGATCAGTCAATGCGATCTATACTCCAAGAAATATTACTACCTGACTCAATTATTGTCAATCACGCAAAAAGTTTTTCTGTCAGAATTTTTTCTGGAAAAGTTGACAGAACGAAAGAATTCAATTCACAAATTGAAAATATTGACAAGGGATTAAAAAATTTGGTACGTTTGAGAGATTGGTTGATAAAAGAAACTCTTTGAGCAATAAAAACATGAACCGTATTTATAAATTTTCACCAGGTTTTATTTTTTTATTTGGTTACTTCTTTTGGAATAATCACTCTGTAATCATTCAGGCTGGAAATGCTATTTTCATACTTTTATTTGTTGCAATATTGGCATTAATACCTGCGCTTATCATTTATTTCAGAAACAAGCGTAAAAATCAAACCAATGTGGAAATATTGGATGAATCAAAGAAAACAATTATAACTCCTGATTTTTACCAACTGCTTTCAAAATTCATTTTCTTTATTGGAGTTTTTGTCTGTGTTGGGTTACTATTTCTAAGAATCTGGGCTTGAAAGAATTTTAAATAGATAACTATGATGAAACCAAATCTTATCGGACTTTTCGTTTTGACGTTAGTATTGACAGCATTTACTATCTCTGATGACAAAGGAAAAATTGTTACTGTGGATGAATTCCAAAAGTTTATTGACACCGTGGGACTTCAATTCACTATGCCCGCTGACTACACTGAAACTTACGTAAAAGAAAATAGAGATCTCTGGTATGGCTTTGCGATAAAAGACAAGCATGCAGATTTTGAAGTTCGTTATAGTATTTGGTCATTGATACCTACAATAAATGAATATGAAAAGTGTAAACTCGACACAAATTGTCTGATGGTAAGTCCAAATGTTATTTACAAAGGTCGTGTTCAGTCCAATGTTTTAAACATGACCGGAGGTGAGAATTGGGACATTGGACCATTTCCAACCCAGGCAGTAAAAAAAGAATTTAACGCCGACGCTGGAGGTTCTTCTTTTTTTGAGTTCAACTGTGGATTTGGTGAAGGTTACAAATATGGACAAATGGTTTATCTGCACAAAGACAACGTGGCAGACGTAATCATAACATTTATGAGTAATGACAGAGATACTCACTCAGACCTTATGATGAAATCATTTCATGCGTTGACATTTAAATGAAAGTAAAATCCACTACGTAGGACATTGACCCACTGCGAAGGATATCTCTGTCTGCTGGTCGCAGTCAGGCAAGCATCCTTCGCCCAACCACAATAAATCGGATTAGCGCTCACAACACCCATCCACATCCACCACAAACTATTTCAACTTTTCTTCACTACATTTATTCCAGGTTAGCGAATAAAGTGAGTTAATTTTTCTGGCATATTTATAATTGCCAGTTCAACAGGTTAACATGTAAAACTGTTCATGGCGCACATATGAAGCAAAAAATACAAACACTATTTATTTTTATTTTTTCAGTTGTTGTACTAACGGCTTGTAAGCATCAAACTATGACTGAAATTCACATTGATTACAAATCGTATTATGACGAGTTCAATGTTGAGGGTTCCTTTGTGCTTTATGACCCGCAAGAAAAAAAGTATATTTTTTACAACAAGTCACAATATGAACAGATGTTTTCACCTGCTTCAACTTTTAAAATTTGCAACTCACTCATTGGACTTGAAACGGGTGTAATCAAAGATGAAAACTTTGTAATTCCCTGGGACAGCGTGGTCAGAAATCCAGTTTGGGATCATGACCATGATTTGAAAACTGCTTTTGCAAATTCAACCGTTTGGTATTATCAGGAACTTGCCAGACGGGTTGGTGAACAACAAATGAAATACTGGCTTGATAAATCAGATTATGGAAACGCAGATACTACTGGTGGAATAGACCAGTTTTGGCTGACAGGCGGACTTCGCATTTCACCCAAACAACAAATCAATTTTCTTGAACGACTTCATGAAAACAAACTTCCCTTTTCTAAACGTTCGGTAGACATTGTAAAAAACATCATGATTGTAAAAGACACGCTCAACTATGTAGTTAGAGCCAAAACCGGCTGGGGTGGACACGGCAATTCAGATATTGGCTGGTATGTGGGTTATGTGGAAGTTGATGATCGAGTTTATTATTTTTCTAATTGTGTTCAAACTGAAACTGACAAACTGAACGATCTGAATCATGCAATTAATTTTGATAACGCACGAAAAGAAATTGTCTATAAAATATTGAATGATCTAAACGTTATTCCTTTAGATTAACCCAAGCTGCCAAGGATTTGCAGCCAACAAAGATCAGTCATCTTTAATTTTTGATCAATTTTACTAAGTGAATTTCCGAATTGGACCTAACTATTTTTGCCAAATAAATTCCACTTTCAATTTCTGATAAATTCAAATTTACCTGGGATTCATTTGAACAAATAATTATCTGAACCAAATCACCTGAAACACTATATAGCTCAATATATTCAATTTCATCCCCAATGAGTATAGCGTTACCATTCGCAGGGTTTGGATAGATTTTGAATCTGTTCATTTGATTTTCTGCCATTGAAGCGGAAGAAAATTTCCACTTGCAAACAAACATATCATCATTACCTTCACCGGTAAAAGTTACGTTAAGAATAGTAGGATCGAGATCGATTTCACCGGTATAAGTACCTGAGATTAATAAATCGTCGTTTTGGTCTACCATCACATTTTTCACTGTTTGATAAGGAGATGCGAAAGAAGGATCGATTGGAATTGTATTCGCCCATATGAAATCTCCATTCTCATTCAATTCACTAACAAATCCATCCAAACCAGGAGTCGCTGTTAAACTATATACCGCAGCTCCGGGGTCAAAATCGACAGTACCTGAATAATGTCCCGAAACAAAAATATTTCCCTGACTATCTATCGCCAATCCCAATCCTTTATCTTGTTGAGAACCACCAAATCCCTTTGCCCAGATAAAATTTCCCGCAGTATCAATTCTGAGTACAAAAACGTCTCCATTACCGGTAGAATTTAACAGCGTTGTATCAGAACCAAAATCAAAATCAGCAGTGATACAATATAAGCCTGTCACAATTAAATCAGATGTCCCATCAAACAAAATTTCACTCCCCATATCCATATTTCCACTGCCACCACCCAAATTTTGGGCCCATACAAAATTACCGGCTGTATCAAGTTTCAGTATGAAAATATCGGATCCTCCCTTAGCAACTAAATTATGTTGAGCCACACCCGGATCAAAATCAACTGTGTCAATAAAATAACCTGTCAGATATACCGCCTCTGTTGAATCTGAAGTGATAGAAAAAGACACTGCGTAACTCTCCGCTCCAATTTCTTTTACCCAAACAAAATTTCCTGCGGATGAAACTTTCATTACAAATACATCTCCAAATCCATTTAAGTCTCCATTAACCCAACTAGTGCCTGATCCCGGATTCCAATCTGACACATATTTTGCCATACCGGTTACATATATGTTGTTTTCTGCGTCAAATGTCAAATCACTTTCACCATAATCAGTACTTCCGTATAAATCCCCCCATACATAGTTACCGTCATTATCAAGCTTTACAATAAAATATGTTCTGGATATTGGATTTCTTATATCCGTCCCTGATCCAGGATTCAGATCAATTGCACCCGCATCAACCATGCCGCCAACAACAACATTTTGATCATTATCAATCTCAACAGTATAAGCCATATCCACCATTCCACCACCTATCTTTTTTATCCATCCAAGAGAACCATCTGAATTTATTTTCCAAATAAATACATCATAGGCACCCGCAGAATTGATAATTGCCGTTCCACCAGAAGACCCTGAATTAAAATCAACAGAAAGTTCAAACCCTCCAACAAAATACGCGTTACCGTTATCATCCAAGGCCATATCCCAAAGTTGATCACCAGCAGACGCACCAGTGGCAAATGACCAATCATGCACATAACCTTGAGTATGTGAAACCGATGCAATCGATAATAAGAGCACAAATAGTATCACTGTTTTCATGATTTCAAATTTTCTTAAAAATAATGCGATGCTATTGTTCGCAGTCTGACGAAGACTAATTACTCATATGATTAATCTCAACTTTAAGAGAATATAAACAAATACACCCGCTGAGAAGAATTTCCTTGTATGCTAGTTGCAGTCAAGCAAGCATCCTTTGCCCAACCACAACTAATCGGATAAGCATTCACAACACAAATCCACGCCGCTGCCAAGGATATTAATCCTTCGCCAAACCAAAATAAATCGGATCTGTATCCGACCCACTTCACTCAAAAAAACGTCGCGGTAATTTTCAAATGTATGTGATACATCTACTCTTTTCTTGATTATATTTATAATTGATTTGAACGCACGCTATTATGTCCATGAAACATTTATTTTTTCTGCCTCTTTTTTTTACCACCGGCTTTTCATTTGGTCAAAACAATGAACTTACACCTGAACTGAATGCAGCTTGTGAGTGTTTCACCCAGGCTATCGAAAGAGAAGGCGAAGTGGGATATGATTATAAGCGCGCTTTTGACAATTGCCTTTATGCCCTGCAGAAAGAACTGGTAAAAACTGAACCAGAAAAATACAAAGACATTCAAGCGGTTTTTGAATATGCATCAGCCGCTTTAGATAAAACCTGCACCTATTATTACCGGTCAGAATTGGTGCGAAGTGTATTGGGAAATTTTAAGTTTGTAACTACCGGCGCTAAACCTGTTGCTCAAATTGATCCGTCCACGTGGTATTGTTTTGAAGGGTTAACAGATACCGGTGATGACCTGGAAGTACAAATCCGGTTTATTGCTAAAGATACGTTTGAATATGTCATTCACATGCAGCCTTCTGGTTCAACCGAAGTCATTTATACCAATGATATTGCCTATTATGACAGTGGCGCAACCAAATTTTTCACACCGGTTTTACAGGTTTTTCTGAATAAAGATTATTCCATGAGAGAACCACTTCAAGACCATGAAGCCGGTTATACAGATTGTAAAAGATTTAATCACGTTTACCATTCACATGAAACAGATTATCACACCAATGAGCGCAGTGAAGCCATGTTCTTTTTCAATGAAGGTGCTGATATAAAAGCGGGTTTTTACATTGAACTTGAAATGGACAGATGGAACCCAACTACAAAAAAAGACGATAAAATTTATAAAGAAGAAGCCATAAACACTTCGCTCAAATTTGTTAAAACAATTCCGTTCACGACAGAATCATCAAGGTATTTTCAAAAAATAGCCATTGCTGATACCATGTGTAATTGTATTGAAAGAGCTGTTCAACTAGATAAAACTGAAAAATTTGATCTGGAAGAAAATTTAGCACGCTGCAGTCAGCAATTGGCAGAAAACCTATTTGAATATGATACTTCATACAATGAACCAGGTGATGCCAGACGTTTTGAAAACAGTGTGATTTATTATGATTGCCCATGGAAAAAAACAGCTGATTCGCTGGTCAGAAATTACACCTTATTCAATGGCACCTATGAATCAACAGCCACTGAAGAAGAGTGCAAAATCATGAATTCGGGTATATTCATGTTGCATGGAGATAAAGACAGCGCGTTGATTTCAATCGATGAAAAAAAATACACCATCACGTATGGTGACGGAACTAAAACAATCTATACCATTCAATGGCTTGATGCACGTACCTTTGAACTGACATTTATAAAATCAAACAACCACGCTTTTTCCAATACAAAAAAAGGATCCAGGTGCACGTATCAGATCCTCCGCGTAGAGAATGAATTCATTTATTATCAATGGAAAGAACAATATTTTGGATACAATAAGTGGGGAAAATTTGTGAAGTTGAACTGATTTGCCTGAATCAGGTTGATCGTGCGATTGAACGTATGATTTCTTCTGACATCTCCCTTTCACCTTGTACTTGTCCATCATTTCTTTGTACATTAACATAAAATTTGTCATCATGCGCAAACTACTTTCCCTTGTTGTTATTCTGATAACATTAGTAGCCTGTAAAAAAGAAGATCCGGATCCTCCAATTACGGATTGGTGTCTGGTGATGGAAGATGAGTTTGATACGCTGGATTTAAATTATTGGACACCAACGGTGGCACCCAACGGTAATACGTATCGAACAGATCGTCCGGAAAATGTGCGCACCGATAGCGGTTACCTCATCATGGAATTGCACAAAGAAAATTACGAAGGCTATGCCTACACCGGAGCGGATATTGTATCACCCAACATTGGTCCATATGGCAGAGTAGAATGCAGAGCACGATTACCCAAAGCAAATATTGCCTGGCCAGTATTCTGGTTGCTGGGAGATTATGAAGCGTATGGTGAATGGCCCAATTGCGGTGAGATTGATATCATGGAATACTGGGGTCATAATGCACCCAGTGTCTTTACCAATCTGCACACCAAACATTCTAATTTCAAAAACGGAAATGATCGTGACCGGCATAGTTTTTCTCATGAAATTGCAGATGCCTCGGATGAATTTCATGTGTATGGAATGCACTGGTACAACAACCGTTTGGAGTTTTATTTAGACGGAGTCAATTACTGGACCTTCAATCAGTTTTCCACCGGCTGGAAAAAATGGCCGTATGATCACCCTATGAAAATTGTTTTTCAGATGTATGCCACCGAAGATTATGACGGATCAGATGCAGATCTTCCGGATATTTTTGAAGTGGATTGGGTGCGAGTTTATGAGGGGTGTCCTTAACTGAAATGCTGCGCAGGATAGGCTGCGCAGGACATTTTGTCCTGCGCGAATACACAGCAACCTGCAAGTTATTCTATATTTGTTTATGACCAAATTGAAAAACCAATGAAAACTATTTTTATTTTCATTTGTCTAATTTTCCTTTTCTCTTCTTGTGGTACATCAAAAGAAGGTGATACCGGAGATTCTCTGGAAAAAGAAAAAATTTCAGGAGACGAGAATGATGCTGATTCAACAATTATCCAAAAAGGGATAGTAACATTTATCATTCCAACCCAAGAAGGGCTTGAGTTGGAAACTTCCGACTCACTAATTTATGTTCGTGGTTTACAAACTGGCAATGGTATCATATTTAAATATACCGTAGAAGGAGTTGCGCAGGGATCGACAAATTTACATGCAGGCAATTGCCGAGTTGAAAAAAAATCGGCTGATACCTACCTCTTGACTCCTTCAGAATCAGATAGCTTTTCTATTTCAATTTTAAAGCGTGAGGCAGGCATAGACACCGAAAATTTTGCGACTTTTAATTTCAAACTTCTGATGAACTAGTTAATGATTAATTTTAAAATGGTTCTTAGTGACATTTTACCTTTTGGTTACGCAAGACTATATTTCCTGCGAGAATGAAAAATAATGGCGACATCTCGGCTGCGCTGGACGATAAATTCTGTGCAGAAGAATTTCGCTAACATTAATACTATTTTTGATTTAAATAAAGATCGAAACCAATCTGCAATGGGATTGAACTTGAACATTATTATGCCGGCAACAATATCGTCATCCCAACCTAAAGGAATATATCTGCGTTAGTCTATTCAGGAAAACTTCCTGTTCTTTACTCACTTACAATTAATTGTTAACGCCATGAAATTTCTCTTATTTTTTGCCAGCCTTCTTTTAATTGTTTCTAATTCATACTCTCAAACGTGGCCAGTACACAACATTTCACACGATGCAGGCGGAAGTCCTTCTGCAATTGGTGATTGCGACAACGATGGTGACAATGATATCATTTATTATGAAGAAACAGGATTTCAAATCAGTGTTCTTGAAAATTTAGATCATGGCAATTTCGCCTCTGATGAACATTTTTCCTACGATTTTACTGATGCCGGCATAGGACTTTCTTACTTTAATTGGATACAGTTTGAAGATGTGGATGGAGATAATTTGGGTGATCTGATTGTTTTTTATCATTCAGACACGAGTAATACAAGAACAATTGGCTGGCTCAAAAATAATGGCAACCTTGACTTTGGAAATTTCACACCGCTTTATGTTTTTGAAAGTAATATTTTTGCTGCTGCAAGAGTTCATGATTATGACTCGGACGGTGATCCGGACCTTGCAGTAATTGACGTTACGTCACTACCAAGTACAGAAATCCTCCTACTGGAAAATACTGGTACCGGTTCATATTCGACAACAAACCTGGGCGGATTTGCAACTGCACCCAATTTATTTTACGCTCCCTATTTTGCTGATAAAGACAATGATTCTGACATCGATATTATCTATGACCAGATCTGGTTTGAAAATTCAGGATCCGGATTCAGTCAACATAATTTTTCTTACTTTATCGGGCCAACAGAGGTGTTTAGTTTTATCAATGAGCAAGCCTGTTTCTATGATTTCAATAACGATGGTTTCATAGATCTTTTAAGTCCAACGGTTGTACTTGGCGAAGAAACTTTATATCTCACATTAGGAGATTTAAGTGGTGATTTTACGCTTGCAAACTCAACAGAAATTGCCGCACCTGCAGTTGGTTTAAATCTGGAACGCTATACTTACAAAGATATTGACGGCGATTTGGATGTAGATATTATTGCCTTTCACAATGACTTTGGTGAACTTGGGTTTGGCTGGTACGAAAATTTTGGCAACGGTACTTTTTCCACATTCACCGAACTCTTTTTTATGAACTATGATAACGGTCTTTGTCTTGTCAATTTTCATTTTGAAGATTTAACCGATGATGGTTTGAATGACCTTTTTATTTCATCAACACATGAGGTCATGGATGCCTATATGGAAAATCTTGGTTCAGCCCAGTTTGATCGTTTTGTTTCGGTGATGAACTTCGACCGTCCGGTAAAATGTCTGACTGCTGATTTTAATGGTGACGAAAAAAATGAAGTGATAACCACTGGCTGGGAAAATTTAACACTCTCGGTATATCAACATCACGATCAGGGAATTTTTGGTAACCACCTGGTCTTATTTCCTTTGTTGCAAGATCTTCAATACAGCTTCTTGCCCGATACACTTGATTTTGACAATGATGGAGATCTGGATTTATTGATTGGATATAAAGGAGGCACCTATGAATCCAATCTCGCATTTTATCAGAATAATAATGGCAATATGGATACCTATGTTTTTGTTGATGATTCTCTTGATCACATAAATGATATGGATGTGATTGACTTTGACTATGACGGATTCAATGATATCTTGATTACAACAACCCATAATCCAGGAAGCACCGGTAGTACTGACAATTCCGTAATACTTTTTACAAATACCGGATTTGGAACATTTGTTCGGGACACATTAATTATCAATTCTTCTTCAGGCACAGGCGGATCAGTCAGTCAGGTATTCACCAATATTTCAGCCGCTGATTTTAACGCTGACGGCTATATGGATTTTGTAATAGGCGGAAATTTTGACGAAAATTATCACTGGTTCGAAAATGATGGCTCAGGAAATTTTGTAAATCATCAGGTAGCAAATACCACAACAGGAATAGATTTTTTTACAAGACCAGACTTAACAGAAGTCACAGACATTGATCAGGATGGAGATATGGATATACTTGTCAAGTTTACAGATATTGGAGGGGCTCCGGCTTTTATTTATAAAAACAATGGATCAGGTCTCTTCTCCGAATCGCTAATAACGTTGACGGCACTTGGAAATTTAGATCACGCAGATTTTGATTTGGACGGTGACATCGATATTCTGCTTCAGACGCCTGCGGGTCTTGAATGGTTTATAAATTCCAATGGTGATTTTACCAGTAGCACTCTTGTATGTACAAACGTACACGTTGATGTTTGTTTAGATGATTTAAATGACGACGGATACCCGGATATCATTGCAACATCAGAAATTGGAATGATGGTAAAAACAGTCGTATGGTACGAAGGTGGAGCAACTTTCACCGCTTCTCTTGATGAATTAAACAGTTTACACACGGCTATCCCTGAAATCTATCCCAACCCTGTAAATTCAGACTTGATGGTTCGATCAGAAACTAATTATACGCTTTATCAAATTTTGGATATGTCGGGCAGAGTTATTTCAGAAGGGACTCTAATGAACAACTCAATTTCAGTTTTAACGCTTGAGAATGGAACTTATATTCTTAAACTTAAAACTTCAGATGGATCTGACATCCAGAAAAAATTTATTAAGAGATAGCCAAATAAAATCAGAGAAATAAGCAACTCGGCTGCGCAGGACATTTTGTCTTGCGCGAATACACAGCAACGGCGACATATTGTCGCCTGACGCAAATCATCAAAGCAAGAAAATTTGTTTCATGAACGAAAGGAAACTGAAAATCTCCAATATTCTGCAGTGGCGCAGGACAAGATAAAGCTTTCATGTTTTTGCTTAAAACTTCAGAACAGCAACCTGAAAGTTATTCTATATTTGTTTATGATTCGCTGCGCAGGACTTGTAGTCCTGCGCCAATGCACAATAACGGCGACATGTTGTCGCCTGACGCAAGCCATCAATAAAAAAAAGACAACACATTCATGAAACCATTTTGTTTGATATTCATTTTAATTCTGACCACGTTTTCCGGTTTAAGTCAATCAAGCGGCGTGCGTGGTCATGTTATAGTGAATGCAGAAGGTGATTCAGCGGTTATCAGAGAACACATGATGATTTGGTTAGAACATGACGAAGTACAATATTGGATAACCGGACTTGACAGCAACTTCAATTTTTACTTTGGTTATGAAAATCTCAATTTAAAACCAGACACTGCTGAAATGAGATTCACCACCATCAATCGATATGCTGATACGGTTATACAACATGTAATTATTTCACCGGACAAAGAAACATACATTGAAATTTCTTACCCACCCTATTGTGAATACACCAAAACAAAAACGGACAGCATTTGTCCGGTTTGCAAAAAAAGTGATGAAGTAGTTCCGATTATCTACAGAGACTATGATTATCGCTGGTGGAGAAAAAAAGACAAAAGCAAGTTCTATTATTACAAGTACTTTGCGTACGGTTGTGATCCGCACTGGTATTGCAAAAGGGATGAGAAGAAGTTTTGAGAATGATTCCACTATGCTGCGCCGCTGCGCAGGACTTATAGTCCTGCGCAACGGGTGTTACAATTCTTGATAATCGAATCTATTTTACGTTTGTTGCCTTGACTCTAAGGATCAATTTACTCCGAAATTAGAAAGACTTTAAACTCAGGGCTTCCCCCCCCCTGGTTGCGGACTCGCATAAAATATACACCTGAATTTAGAAATGATATATCTAAAGTCTGTGTCTTTTCGTTACACGTAACAATTATTTTTCCGCTGATATCATACAAGTCAAATCCATCAATCTCGTGTGAGAAATTAATTTTTCCGGACGTTGGATTAGGAAATAAAAACAGATTGTTTTTGTTTATGTTTTCGGTCCCTAAAACAGCTGGGAATTTTATCAGATGCTTCAAAATTTTAATAGTGGAATTTGATTTTGCCGGACACCAAAATGCATAAACTATCAGTTGATTTCCACCAGTTGTTACATTCAGTGTATCTTCATAATAATAAGAAGTTCCAGTTTGGTAATAATTGATACCTGTAAGATAAAGATCACCTGTGCCTGAAAGATTTGGGCCTATATAACTGAATGTAATTAATTCGACACTATCAATTGGTAAGTTGTAATTTAAAAGACAGTTTTCAGTGTTAAGGTAGAGGGTGTCTGTTTCTGTTCCAGGATTATACCAGTCATAGTAATTTATGCTATCTGTTATGAAATATGGAACAATCAAAGAATCGCCGATATTATCAAACACTTTATAAGTATAGAAACCATAACAAATGTCGGTAGCCGAAAATTGATTGGTTAGTCCTGGGTCATGGCTCCAGACGATATCGTAAGGCTGAATTCCTCCGTTGACAAATGCAAGAGCTTCAGCGTTGCAATCTGAAAAATCGCTTACAGGAAATGGAAATACTTCTGCGGTTAGTGTTGTATAACCTGGTGTATTATAAAAATCAGCGGCAGTTATCACATAACAGGATGATGTGTCAATACAACCTGCTGAATCAATCATTACTGCAAAACTACCAGTACCTGGCGCAGAAAAGTTAGTGCTGTTCATTCCCGCCACAGGCGAAAATGCATCATCACAATCTAACCATTGATAATTAGTGCCTGCTGCACTGAGTGAGAGCAGTGTAAGATTTTGAGTGATTGTTGAAACTGGTTGTGTGCTTCCAGGATCAACAACTAATTCAAGAATAATAGTACTGTCACATCCATTGTACCCCGAAATTTGCTGTACATATGTGCCAGTTGAATTATAGGTTTGACCATTTAGCGTATAGGAATCACAGACAACAATATTTACAATCGAATCTGAAGACAAGGTGCATTCTCCATACTTCATTAGCATGCTGTGTGAAAAGGTTCCTGAGTTGACATTATAATTTCCGGCGCCTAAATTTAGATCGTGACTCCCCATATAAGTACCGACTATAATTAATGAGTCAGAGGAATCGAAAGTCATATCCGTGAATTTATCGTCGGTATCATCTCCAAACTGTCTCACCCAAATAAAATTCCCATCCTCATCGTACTTTGCAAGATATGTGCAAAACAGTCCAGAACAGATCATTTCATAGTCAGACAACGACGGATCAAAATCTGTAGTCAGTTCGAAAGTTCCTGTAACGTACAGATTTCCTAATACGTCAATTTTGATTGCTTCAGGATCTTCATTGCCTGAACCAGTCAATTGTTTGGTCCAGAGATGGTCGCCATTAGAATTATATTTGGAAATATAGTTATCAAAATTTGCGACAGGAGGGAGAGATAATGTACCTACTCCCCAATCAAAATCAGTTCCATTAGAGAGGCGACTATGTAGATATATATTATCAAACACATCTATTTGCATAAAAACCGACTCAGTTAATGTTCCACCCATTGCGCCAACCCATATAAGGTTGCCGTTCTGATCCATCGTGCTTACAAATATGTCACCAGCAGCTCCTTGAATAGCAACATTATACACACCTGCTTTACCATCAAAATCTTGAAAGGGCCCGAAATAAATACCGCACATAACAATATTGCCAGAACTGTTTGCTGTAACCTGACTAATATTTATATTTCCATAGTTATTAGCCCAAATTAAATTCCCGTCTAAATCGCATTTAAGCAACACTTGACCAGTGGTGTTGAATACACCAGGGCCAAAATCACAATCTACAATTCCGTTCACTGTGCCGAAAACATATAAGTATCCATCGTTGTCAATTGAACAATTCCAACCGGTAACACCATCAACACTGGTGTATACCCAAATAAGATTTCCGGTACTGTCAATTTTTAGAATATAATTGTCTTGAGTACCAATCGCGGTAAGGTTGGTGACACCAGGTGAAGGGTCAAAATCAATGGTTCCCCAAAAGTTCCCAGACACGTAGATGTTATCTAAAGAATCTATTGACATGCCCCAAACAGTAGACGAGCCTGCTCCATCAAAGTGTTTAACCCAAATCAAATCTCCTGATTTATTATGTCTTGTTATGTACATGTCAGGATCTCCACCAGAAGTCACTAACTCTGTGAGGCCAGTGTTGAGTTCAAAATTACATGGACCCGGGCCCATAAAATAACCACTAACATAGATACTGCTGTCTGCTCCTATCACAACTTTATTCGGTTGAGCACTGGATGTTGTTCCGCCATACAATTTTGCCCAGGCAAAAGCTGGTGATTGAGCGAATGACAATCTAAACACAAATAATAAGAAAAGTGTTGTAAATAGTTTCATATAAAGTTTTACGCACGCTTGTTTCGTGAAAATAGAAAAATTTAATGACTTTGCCTTTTTGCGTATCATTAATCTGATTTTATGATATTGATTTTATCTGCTGCGCAGGACATAATGTTCTGCGCGAAAACACAATAACGGCGACTTCCCCCTTCATTTTATTACGGGGGACAAGTTCCGTCGCCTAACGCAAATCATCATAGCAAGCAAATTTGTTTTATTAACGTAAGGAGACTGCATGTCTCCGATATACTGCATTGGCGAAGGACAGCATTTCCTTCGCAGCGGGACATAACAAAACTGCAAGTCTCCATTACGAAGGATATTAATCCGTACTTTCATCGCAAAATAACCAACATGTCAAACACAGTCATTAAAGGAAAAATTGAACATCATGAACGCACTGAAAAGTATGACGATGATGGAATTAAATTTATTCAACATGAACTCACAATAAATAGAATAAAATATAAATTCAATTTGCCGGCGAAGTATAATTTTTATTTTGAAAACCAAATAGAGGTTGTACTGGAAGTTGATGGAAATAATAATGTCATTGCAGGTTTATGTCCTAAACAAAATTACAGCTGGGGGAAAACCAAAGCATTAAAACGAGAAGTAAAAGAAAGTGACCGTTTTGAACTGGTCAAAGGATTGGTGATTGAAAAGCGAAAAGAAGTCTTCAACCAAAGCAGAGGCACCACCGGTGTTGATTCCTACACCAGCAGTAACAAAAATAGCGTTACCTACACCATTGTTTTACCCGAAAAAACATTCAGGGTAAATGAAAACGTCGGCAAGCGCGTTAAGCCCAATACTGAAATTGTTGCTTTGTTAGAAGAGAACGTTGCTTACATTATAAAAGACAAAACAAACCAGAAAATATATGGCAAACCACGCAAAGATTACCTTATTGGCCTGTTATTGTTGATTGGCTTTAACGTAGCCATGCAATATTTTGTATTTGCAGGTAAAAAAGAAATATTCACTTCATTTAATACCGTTGTAATTATTGGTAATGTGTTTTTTGGAATTGCATTTCTGATTTCCTTTTTGTCATTCTTAAGTTCTTCTAAGACATTAAAAATATTTAATCAGATGGAAGAAGAAGGGAAGTAGTTTTCACCTTTCTTTTCGTATGTCTTCTGGTTTTGCTCTTCCGGGCAGCAGCTAAATTTCATCCTACAAACTTTATTTCCATCCTCCCTCCAATTACTTTTATACGTATATCTGTCCGTTAATGTAAATACGCACACATTCTCCTGGTTTAATCCTCAATATTGTTTTAATTCTACTTAAGTCTTTTGAATTGCAGACACAAGAAGAATTTACGAATTGTAAATTATGAAACCAGGTAAATTTTACTTCACGGCTATCTCTTTTTTACTATTTCAATTTACAATTGGAAACGCTCAAACATCCGATACAATAAGTTTCAAAAACCAATTTTCAATTCACTCCGGGCTTGAACATAATCTTTATCTGGATGATCAGGCCACTCCGCTCATTTATCGAGGAAATGGAGTTCAAACAGGAATTGAATACAAAAGGTGTTCTGACGTCTCTGAAATTGAAGTTGCATTAGGTTCTGCGGCCATGCGTGAAAATGCAAAGTATCATGAGGAAAGAACATTGTATATTACACCGCTTGAATACATTCCGGAATTAGATATCACTGGTGACACACTATTGCACGCCAGAATACTTCCGGCAAAACTACCGCACTTCAGTCTGAATTTTGCCGGCTTCCGAAAAAAAGCAGTGGATCCGCAGAAAAAAATGTTTTTTTTCTTTGGTGCGGGTCTTGCAAGTAATATGCGAATTCCCACTTCCGATAATGTAATTGTTTTCACACCAATATGGCTCAATGATATCAATGCTATAATTAAATACAGTTATCAGATCAATCCTGTACTTCGCATTAAAAGCGGTGTTTCGCTCCCATTATTCGCAATGGCTGTGAGACTACCCTACTCCATCAGTCCTGTTGAACCAAATAAAGGCATTTATTCATCTGCGCTTTCCAATTGCAAATTAGTTAGCTGGAATAAATATCAATCAGCGAATCTTTTTCTGGAAATTGCTTTTAGGTTGAATAAGAAACTCGTTATCGAATTAAAAGCGAACTGCTATTATTTGCGATACAGCTCACCTGCGAGTATCCATTTTTTTCAAACTAATTCTACTCTGGGGATTACTTATCCCTTCTAACCATCAACTCAATGAAAAATAAAACTATCGCTATTGGATTTTTCTTGATTATGCTCTTTTTTCAGAGTTGTGAGAAACATTTCATTGGTGAAGAAAAATCAGATAATGCCATTAATAATTTTGAACTCGTCTGGAAAACCTTTGATGAACATTACGGCATGTTTGAAGTGAAGGGAATTGACTGGCAGCAACAGTTTGATATTTACAGGCCGCAACTAACAGAAATATCTACCAATTCCGACTTGTATAATGTGCTGACATCCATGCTTTCAGTTTTGAATGATAACCATGTAACACTCTACACAACTGATAAAAATTTAAAAACTTTCCGATCAGGAATTCTTGGCAGCGATCCGTATAAATTTCAGCAAGACTTTGATGAAGAAGTGATCAGAGAAAACTACGTCTCTAACCTCAACGAAGCTTCAAATGACTTAAGTTATGGCACCGTTGACAGTCTTAATATTGGCTACATTTTAATCTTCAGAGCGGCAGAATCACTTTCAAAAACAAAAAAAGCAATTGATGAAATTATTGATGAACTTCAAGACACCCAGGGAATCATTGTTGATATCAGAAACCATTCTGGTGGGTATGATTATTTAGGACAATACATAGCTGGAAAATTTGCGTCCAGTCAAAAACTATTTATGACCAGTAAAAGAAAAAATGGACCTGCGCATGATGATTTTACCGAAACGGTAAATTGGTATATTGAGCCTTCAGGTGACTCACAATATATAAAACCTGTAGTGCTTTTGACGTCGCGATTTTCTATGAGTGCCGCTGAAACATTTGCGCTGGCCATGAATGAAAATGTAAATGTAACGCAGGTTGGAGATACAACGTCGGGCGCTTTTTCTGATCAAATTTCGTTTGACATGTATAATGGATGGGTGTTCAGTGTTTCAGTAGGTGATTACCGGGCTGCAAATGGTGTAAGCTACGAAGGAATTGGCATAGCACCCGATTATTTTGTTGTTTCAACGAAACAAGAACTTGAAGTTGGTCAGGACAAAGCATTGGAAAAAGCAATTGACCTGTTAAAATAAGTTGCATATTTGGCACTCCAATCCAAACGATATTGATAAACTGCCACAAAAAAGTCCCGGCAAATTAATCCTATCTTTAGTGGCATTCAGTTATTGACCATGAAATTTGTATTCATCTTTTTCCTAGTTTTTGCATCACTGTTTACCAGCGCTCAGGCTGAAGACTGGAAGGGACAAATGTTTGGTTCCATCGCATCGATTGATAGCCGCATGACAACTTACGAACTGGATGATTCCGGCAACGTCTATTTTAAAAAACACGAACGTTACTACGCTGAGTTTAATAAAAACGATAGTCTTACAAAATATGTTGATTTTCAAAACATCGATAATGACAAAGTTTTTAAAACCATCATCATTACTTATAACGAGAATAATCAGATTCTGACAAAAGAAACAAAATACTCAGATGATAAAATTCTAGAAACCTATTTTTATGACTCATCAGGAATTTTGATTAAATGGGTACAAAAAAGTGACACCTACGAATCTGGCAAAATTACCTACACCATTGAACTTGAGTACAACGCTAATCATCAAGTCATCTTGAGAAAAGAATCAGACAGTGAACAGGGATATCTTGGTAAAACCACGATCAGTTATGATGAACGCGGAAACAAAATTGAAGAAAAAACCGTGGATGCAGATGAGCAGGTTATTCTATTAATAACTGATGTTTACAATGAAGGAAACAAATTAATTCTTCATGAAGAATATCAAAATGGAAGAAGAATAGCAAAAGATGAGTACGCTTATAACGATGCTGGAATGCTTCTATCATCAAGTTCAGAATACGGCGCCCTTTACACAGAAGACAAAGTTGTTGAAGAGTATGATTCATTGGGTCGTTCGGTTAAAGTGACCAACTACCAATACGGAGATTTAAAAAGTTATTACGTCATAGAATATCCAAGCGAAAATCATTCTATCTCAAAACTCTATGACAAAAAAAACAGTTACATCTGCACCGATGAAATGAAACAAGATGAATTTGGCAACATCATTTTTTCAGGCCAGTACTTTGTCAAAAAATCTGAATCGTACACCATCGTTTATGAATTTGATCAGATGAATAACTGGACGAGTTCAAAAACGTATGATCAAAATAACAAATTGCGGATGGAAATTAATCGGGTGATTGTTTATCATAATTGAGGTAATTAGTGTATGATTCATCAACACAAACTGCCAATTGGCAGCTGCATCGAAATTAAGCGGATACCAATCTGAAATGTTCATCAATCCACATTATATAGAATTGCTAACTTTATTCCTCTGACCAGATTGAATAATCAAATTCATTTATGACCCGCTTTTGGTATTTACCGATTTTATTTCTTGCCATACAAATCAATTCATTGGCATGTTTAAATGAATATCATACTCTTAAAAATGGAATGACGCTTTATGAAACGGATTATCCGGCTGAAGGCGTCGAATACTGGAAAGCGAAATTGGATATTGATCGTTTAAAAAAGAAATCCATTCAACTATATGATGCCTACACCCGATCAGATTCGTTAGAATATTTATCTGATTACGCAGTGACATTGACGTATTTAGGTCAGCTGGAAATGGCAAAAATGTTTTATCTGAAAATTGAATCCATTCAGCCAGATTTGTATAATACTGCAGCAAACCTTGGAACAGTTTATGAATTGCTCGGCCAAAATGATTCTGCTTTGTTCTGGATTAAAAAAGGAATTGGGTTGTATCCAGATTCACACGAAGGGTCAGAATGGATTCATGTAAAAATTCTGGAACACAAAATAATGTATGGAGATTCAGCCAATGATTCTGTACTGGGTTTAGATTTTGGTAATGAAGACAGACCAAAAAACATTCACAACTATGATTTGACACAGTTGATCGAAGATATTATCTATCAATTAAAAGAACGCACACTTTTTGTAAAACCACCCAATCAGATTGTAGGAAGTTTGTACGCTGATGCAGCTGCTATAAATTTTATTTTACACCCGGAAGAACAACATCAACTCTGGATAAAAAATTATTACCTGGCTGCAAAATCGTATGAGTTTACATCTGCTACTTTTGAAAAACAGTATAGCACACTGAATGATTTAATCAAAGAAAGAGCCCGGGATAAATCAGAGAAGAAATCATACCTGATTATTTTTTTAATTATCGGAAGCGTTGTTCTGGTCGGGATTATTTTCTTAGTGATTAAAAGAAAAAAACGAATTTAGTCAGCACTTCTAAAGAAATCACGACAGTTCTCAATTCACATTCCAATGAACAAACAAAAAAAGGAACTATCTCAAAACGCTTTACCGAAGCGGGAAATCAGAACTGAAAAAACTGAACTTCATTTACGCAACCAGCACCGGACACGTTATGATTTTAAAAAATTAACCGCGGCCTCTGATGGCTTGATCCCTTTTGTCACCGTCAATAAATTTGGAGATGAATCTGTTGATTTTTCAAATCCGGCTGCAGTGATTGCATTGAACAAAGCCATTTTAAAACTTCATTACGGAATTGATTACTGGGATCTTCCCTCCAATTACCTCTGCCCTCCTATTCCTGGCCGGGCTGATTATATTCATCACGTGGCAGATCTTCTGGCTGAATCAAACAATGGAAAAATTCCGCGCGGTGAAAATGTGCGGGTCTTGGATATCGGAACCGGATCGAGTTGCATTTTTTCAATTATTGGTAACAAGGAATATGGCTGGTCCTTTGTTGGAACAGACATTGACAAGACCGCTTTGGAATCAGCAGGAAAAATTATCGCCAATAATAAATCATTGCGCAATGTCATTTTACTCAGACAACAAAGTAATCCACGCAATATTCTTTATGGCATGTTCATGAAAAATGAGTTGTTTGATCTCACCATCTGCAATCCTCCTTTTCACAGTTCGATGGGAGAAGCGCAGCAGGCATCACTGCGTAAAGTGACCAATCTGAAAGGAAAAAAAATCAACAAACCCATTTCAAATTTTGGCGGACAAAGCAATGAACTGTGGTGTGAAGGAGGCGAGGCACGTTTTATTAAAGACATGATTTTTCAGAGTAAACAATTTGAAGATTCGTGTTTTTGGTTTACTACGTTGGTGTCCAAACAATCCAACCTGAAACGCATTTACGATTATTTAAAAAGAGTTGAGGCATCAGAAGTAAAGACCATTTCCATGGCACAGGGAAATAAAATTGGACGCATTGTTGCGTGGACATTTTTAACAGCTGAACAAAAGAAAAAATGGGTAAATGAGCACTGGTAATAATTCAAAAAAACAGGTTATCCCACAATAATTATACTTTCTCACGCCTCACTGGAAGCGCAGGAATTTCAGACTTGAAGTTAACCAAGGCCAATCTTCAACCAGATAAAGTTTATTTCAAGGACATAAGTTGACTGCTTGTGACCACTGTACCGCAATGGCGCAGGAATAGAAGTTCTGCGCAACGCCAGCTGCGAGAATTCTGCCCAGTCTTTTCCACAAGAGTGACATAAGTCACCAGCCGGATTTCAGCAATCAGTAACTTTATACTTTAAGATGACTATGAAAATTTTCCTTTTAGCAAACTTCATTCTATTAATTGCCTTTACTTTTTCATGCGAAGACAGTTTTGAACGCAAGATCAGCACGTATAACAGTGAGAGCAGTCACAACGCAGGGATGGATTGTCTTTCGTGTCACCAAAAAGGTGGAGCGGGTGAATATGTTTTTGGTGTGGCAGGAACCGGTTTTCAAAAAGACAGCACCTTGCCTTATCCAAATACCACTATTCAACTATACACGGGTGTACACGGTTCAGGTAAATTAAAATATGAATTGGAAGCTGATGCTTATGGCAATTTTTATACCAGCAAGAACATTCATTTTGGTGATGGATTGTTTCCGGCAATCACCAGTGATAACGGTACTTCATATATGATGGAACCTATTACAACCGGAAGCTGCAATGGTTGTCATGGCGTTACAACCGATTACCTGCGCGCAAAATAAAATTGCAGATCAAAATTCTATTGCTTTAAAATTTTCTTAAAAACGGTTCGTTTAATTATTGAAGCAAATTCATTTCAATATGAGAACATTCCTTTTTACATCTACATTCATTTTCTTTTTCCAACTCACTCCTTTTGGACAACAGATAAAAGATTTAAATATCAACTACATGTTACGTGGCTACTTTTATGCAGCGTCCAGTATAAAAGACACCCTTTCTCCCGGTGGTTTTGGAGGGTCAGACAATCTGCCTAAAAAGATTGAATCCATTTATTTGCCCGGCGGAAATCAGGTGATTCTTTACATCGATACAACACAAAAAACAATAATAAACGGAGAATACAATGGCTATAAAATTTATCTGGCAAACACCACTTCAGAACATGTGGCTTTTGCAGCTTCAGACAGCCGTCTAAGTATTATTGCCGAAGTCTATCATGAAGATGTTTGGAAGCCCATTGAATATTTACCAAGCAGCTGGTGTGGCAATAGTTATCATTTTGTTTACTTAAATAGAAATGAATACTGGGAATTCAATGTTCCTAAATACACCGGAAAAATAAATTCAAAGTTGCGATACAAACTCAAATATGGAGATAACAACTTTATTTATTCGAATGAAATTCCTGTAAGCTTCAACAAAGAGCAATTAGAAAACAAACAAGGTCATGAACCTACCGGAATTATGGATCCGTATAATGATTGAGATGGAAGTTCACCTGCTGGTTTTTAAACATCAATAAAATCAACACCATTTTGTAACTTTGATTGCATGAAATACCTTTCACTCATTTTATTTCTTTCGATTTCAACTTTTTCAACAGCTCAGGAAAAGAACAAAGAACCAGATCCAAAAATCAATTCAGATAAAAAATTTTCATTCACCGGATTTGCATCTGCAGATTATACTTACCGTACCTTGTTCATCACTGATGATGCTGACACCGGAAATATGGAAGCTTACAATGCAATTATGGATTCCAGAAATAAACTTGAAAAACCAAACTACACTTTTTCAGGTGGGTTCTCAGTTGTTTGGAACAGCGGTAAATGGTACAATCTGGAAACAGGAATTACTTATTCTGACCGCGGTTACAAAACAGACTGGATAGAAGTACTTGGATTTTCTGATCCGCTTGTGCCTGATTCTATAAAACTGAATTATCATTTCAGATATTTGGAAATACCCGCAAAATTCATAATTGGATTAAGCCAAAAAACTCTTTACGGTGGCGTAGGATTATCACCGGGATTTTTATTTCGTGCAGATGCTGATTTTCATCAGCTGTTTTCAGACGGTCATAAAGAAAAAACAAATTCAGTTGAACCTTATCAGTTCAAGCGATTTTCTTTGGCAGGCTCTGCACATTTAGGATTACGATTCAGACTGACTGAAAAATACAGTATCCGAACTGAAAGTTATTTTAAAATTGGTGCATTGGATATCATTGATGCTCCTTTGTCAAGCAGATTATGGAGCTCCGGCTTGAATGTTATTTTTCAGGTTTTCTAGTTGAAATAAGAATCTGCTCCTTTTTGTAACTTTGATTACATGAAATACCTTTCTGTTTTATTTAATATTCATCTGTTTTCAATTTCCTACAGTCAGGATATTAAAGTTTATTTCAATCAGTCAGTAGATAATTCCGCATCCATTTATACAGATGCACAAACCTCTTCAAACCTTGCTGATACCATTTGCAAATACATCGATATGGCCGAGAACAAACTGGATATTGCTGTATGGGATAATGGAAACAATCAGATTATTGATTGTATCAATGAAGCGTATAACCGGGGTGTTCAGGTGCGGTATATCACGTCGAGCAACGCACTTAATTCCGGCTTAAGTAATTTGAATTCTGCTATTCCGGTGCTTGAAAGAAATTCAGGAGTAAGCAGTGATGTCATGCATAATAAGTTTGTTATCATAGACGAACTGTATCTCATCACCGGATCCATGAATTTTAATGAAGGCGCCATTCAGGATGACTACAATAACCTTGTATTGATTCATAATCCATCCATGTGTATGAATTACCGAACTGAATTTGAAGAGATGTGGGGAGGTTCGGTTGCAAATTATAATTCCGCTGAAAGCAAATTTGGCATTGACAAAACAGATAATACTATTCATCAGATAACAATAGGAGGAGTTGATGTAGAATCTTATTTTTCACCAACAGATCAAACAACATTACACATCATTGAAGAAATTGATGCGGCTGATTATACGCTGGATATTGCCATGTTTACTTTCATCAATAATGATATCAGTGATGCTGTAATTGCAGCACATGACAGAGGTGTTGAAGTAAGATGTATTATTGAAAATGAAAATTATATCGGCTCAGAATTTAATAATCTGGTGAATGCAGGGATTCCAACTTTATCACATGATGGAGTTCCTTTTGATTTTCATCACAAATATTGTATCATCGATGCCAAACACGTTGATTCAAATCCAACGGTGATTACAGGTTCACATAACTGGACCAATTCTGCTGAAGAAGAATACGATGAAAATACTCTGATCATTCACAACCCTCTCATATCCTGGCAATATCTGGAAGAATTCAGCGAAAGGTGGGGAGAACTTGGAGGTTTGCTTGATGAAAATGAAATTCAAAATTCAGTTTCTGAAATTAAAGTAGTTCCTTTAATTAATCAAGTACAAATTGAAAATACCGGAGCAGCATCTACTCTTCAAATTGTTTCTGCCGATGGTAAAATAATTTACAGTTTAGAAATTGGAAACAATGAAACTGAGATTATTCAACTTCCGGCCGGTATTTATTTTTTGGTGAATACAACTGGAACTGAAAAGATTAAGTTTGTCACACCAAATTGATTTGAATCATCTAAATTGAATTTTCAAATCTTAATGGAATTTGTAGATATGATAAAAAGAATCAGCACATTTTTTATAGCTATTCTCATTTTTCAAAGTTGTCAGCAAGGTGCTGAAAACAACCTGATTCAATCCAATCATTTAAACGATTCCTCTATGGTCATCTCTGATAGTTTAACATCAGACTCAACTTCAATCGACCTTCTGGAAACAGCATTGGATAAAACCTGCTCATGTGAAGATAAAGTTGAAGAGTTGCCCTTTTATACGGATCTGACTTTTTCAAATAACGGCAAACCTTTTAATCTTGATTCACTTGATCGCTGGAAAAACAACCCTGACAGATTCAAAATCAAATCACTCAGACTGATAGATTTTGACACTATTCCGGCAGAAATGGCCATGTTTGAAAACGTGGAGTACATTTTTGTTGAAGCTATAAATTATAAGAACATTCAGGGGTTAGAATTATTTCCAAAACTTAAAATAATCAGAGCTGAAGAAGAACGTTTTATCATTGATAACAACTCAACATGGATTAGTAAAATTGAAATTTTTCATGCCAATAAAACAGAAATTTCTGGATTGAAATCATTCAAACAAATGCCCAATCTGAAGCAAATGAAAATCAGTTTTTCCGGTTTTGATGTTTTTCCGGCTGACTTTAGCAGTTTGAAATGCCTGAACTATTTTCAGACGGGAGCGCATACGTTTGGTGAGATTGATTTATCCAACCTTGATTTATCAGAAATGCCCTGTTTGAAGTTTGTGGAATTCCATTCCTGGCGCACAAATCTCAAGGGTATTCCAACGGGGTTGGAACATATAGAAACCGTCAAAATAAATCATGGCAATCTGACGAAGGACGAGAAAGAAAAATTGAAAACGCTGAATTGAGTGTAGGTTTGGATCGAAATAACAAATATTCCAAAAAATAAAATTTATTACATTTAGCCTACAACCCATTTAAACATGACAAAATTGAATTTGAAAGACGGTGATTTTTGCAAGGTAATAGCAGGAACACATAAAGGTAAATCAGGTTTTGTTCAGGATATCAATATCAGTAAAACAGGTCATATCACTATTACGGTTTTGCAAAAAAGCGGGGTGAGATTTAAAACACTTGGCAGAAATGTAGAAGTGTTGGTGCAATAACGACACTATATAATTGGGTATGCGAACAGTTATTGAGGAGCTGGATTGTAGAAAGAAGCCATGTGGCACGTCGCGAGATGCTAAAAACTAATTCATCAACTGCCTGTCCCAATTGGCAATCAACCGATCACTTTCTCTGATAAATTCATCGTACTCATGAAAAGATTCAGGCGTTTCACCGTTTCTGGAAACTAAAGTGAAATATACTTTTTGAATCATTCTCAGAATATCTGAATCAATGAGATGCTTAGATGCTTCAGGATTTGCATGAAAATTATCGTAAACCGTTTTGATGCGCTCTAATTTGCGCTGCTCTGATTCGCTCAAATTGGATTTGTTCACCAGATTTGAAAAAAGCGGAATCAATACACGGCTCATTCTGACAAACCGCTGCATGAGATGGACTGCTGATATTCTTTCTCCGAAAGTCATAACAAACCTCCTTTCTTTAAACTATAGACGATTAAAAATAACCGGAGGTTGGCTTACTTTTCTGAACTCTTCTGTGAATGGACGTTTTCAATGATTCTGCTGAAATCTAAATTGTTTTACCAAAATTAAAATTAATGCAATAAATACCAGGTTTTTAACTACATACTGTCCTGCCAGGGTCAATGAAAAGGCTGAATTACCCAGCATCAATTCCGGAAAAAACAAAAAAGTGGAAAAGGTCAAAATCATGTGAACCAACATGAGCCTTAGTCCCCAAAGAAGTGTCTTTTTAAAAAGCAGACTTAGTGCTAGTGCAACTTCCAGAAATGCCAGAATGAGTACCGCATCTGAATTAGTCAAAATACCGGCAGAGATTGTATTTATTGTATCTCCGGCAAGCTCTTCAGCGGGGCTCACACCGGGAAAAAACTTGAGCATTCCAAACCAGAAATAATTAATGAATAGCGCAATTCGGCCAAACCAAAAAAGTAAAACCAATGATCCATCATTTTCAGATTTCATACTTCAAAAATATTTCCCTCTGAAAAATAAAACCTGACAACGGTCATTAATGTACTATCACGATTTTAAAAACTCAAAAAACAATTCGGTATTAGCCCGGGGTTTGGCTGAATTTAAAGCGGTTTCCAGTTTTTGAATTTGAAAAGAATTACTAAAAAGTTTTTCATATTCCGCTTTGTGTCCTCCAAATGGCGGACCACCTTCAAAATCCCTGTTAAATAATACACCTGCCAGTTTACCTCCCGGTTTTAAAAGCTGAAACATTTTTTTCGCATACGCTTCTCGCTGTGTTGGATGTAAAGCACAGAAAAATGTTTGCTCCACAATCAAATCAAACTGAT
>Ga0268298_10001259_pt1 | contig 30339 bp, 23 predicted proteins | sample WWTPWeurt_MetaG_FD_194462 | JGI IMG/M metagenome (GOLD analysis project Ga0268298, IMG submission 194462) | Activated sludge microbial communities from WWTP in Nijmegen, Gelderland, Netherland - WWTP Weurt | ecosystem: Engineered > WWTP > Aerobic digester > Activated sludge | place... | reverse complement strand
CGAGCCCAGACAATCATCCGCGTTGGGCCTCGAGGAAGGAGACGACATGACCCAGCTCGCCCGTGAATTTGAAGCCTACAAAGCCCAACTCGTCGCAACCGGCGAAGCCCGTGGCGAAGCCCGTGGCAGGGCCATCGGCAAGACCCTCGGGGAGGCCCTTGGGAAGGCCAAGTCCCTGTTGGCGGTGATGGCGGCGCGGGGGTTGTTTGTGAACGACCTCGTGCGCGCCCAAATCCTACAGTGCGAGGATCTGACTCAACTGGACCGCTGGATCACCCGCGCTGTGACGGCAACCTCAGTGTCGGACGTGATGATCGCCGTCGCGTAGCCTGCCCCAACCCTGCGCGCCGTTCTAGACGTGGCGGTCTGGCTGGGCGACGTTTTGCCAGGCGGTTTTGGGGAGGTCGTGCAGGCCGGGGGGGAACGCAGGGCCGTGGGTCACGGCAAAACCGACGGCGGCGACCATGGCGGCGGCGGTCACGTCAAACGCATTCAAACTGTCGCCAGGTCCGGCTGCCAAATTCGCCATCTCTCCTTCGGCGAACAGATACACGGTCCGGCCTTGCGGCAAAGCGACCTTGCGGATGTGGGGCAAAAGGGGCTCGTTTGGGTGCGCAAGCAGGGCGGGTACGTCGATTTCGCGGTTTGCGTGGCCGACGTTCATCAGAAAAACCCCGTCTTTGAGCTTGTCAAACTGGGCGGAGGAGAGGATGTCAGTCGCGCCCGTGGCCGTGATGACGACATCGGCAGAGGGCAGCGCGTCGTCAAGGGTCGCGACGGGCCAACCGGCAAACCGGGCCAGAAGCGCGCGAACAGGGTCGCATTCAACGACAGTCACGGCACCTCCGAACGCGCGGGCGGCATCGGCGACGCCTTGCCCCACCAGCCCAAAGCCGACGACGACCACGTGTTTGGCGTGAAACGTAAGCTGTGCGTGCGCAAAAAACGTGCAGCACGCGGTCAGGCCGACCATGTGGCGGTTGTGCAACCCCTCTTTGATGGGCAAATCGTCCCAATTGAAGATGGGATAGGAAAACTTCCCAGCGAGGGCGGAAAGGCGCGTGGTGCCGCTGCCCGTGGCCTCAAGACCGGCGCGGACGGCGTGCTTTGGCGCGCCTCGTCGGGCAAGCGCGAGCGAGAGGTCGGCCCCCATTTCACAAAGATGCGTGGGCTGCCGATCGAGCACGTCTTCGAGCGACTGCGCAAGTTCCGCAGGCGACATGCCCCGATGCGCGAAGGCCTGTGCGCCCTGGTTTTTGCAAAACGCCACGGTGTCGTTGCACACAGTCGCCGGATTGCACGTCGCCAGAAATACCTGCGCGCCGCGTGACAGAAAACCCTGGATGGCGGGCACCATCTTGATTTCCAAGTGCATCGAGCAGGCCAGCCGCACTCCATCAAGCGCCGGCAACTGTTCTATCGCCCGTTTGGTGCGCGGCATGTGCGCAGACACCCAAGACAGTCTTTGCAAAAAGGCCGGACTCATGAGGCCAACCACGAAAGCCATACGTCTTTGGCATAACCCACGGTCGAGCGGGCCCCGCAACGGACGATGGGTGTCTTGAGGAGCCCCGGCTGTGCAAGCAGCAGCCGTTCGATGTCTGCTTCGGTCAAAAGCGCGTGCGCCAGCCCTTGGGACTTGAAACGCTCCCCTGTTCGATCGAGCAGATTGGACATGCCGTGCAAGGCCGCGATGGCGCGCAATTCACCGGCGCTCGGGCCGCGCTCGGCCAGGTCGATCTTTTGGAGAGGGAGGCCGCGCTCTTTGATGAAACGCTCTGCCTTGCGGGTGTCGGAACATTTTTTGTGGCCGAAGACCTGCCACACAGGCCCCTGTTTCTGCATGGGAAAGACATACCACGAACCTGGAATACCTCGGGTGGCCGCGTGAAAAGGGGTCCTTTTAACCGTGTGGTTTTGCCTGGTTGACGAAGGGGGTTCCCTTTGCCGAGAAGCGCAGTACCGTGACAACATGAGCGATGCGGTGGAGTTTCGGAAAGCGGGGCAGCAGTCCTTTGCGGTGGTTGATGATGTGTTGTGGATGAAGTTTCAAGGCGAATACACGCCGGACGAGGCACGGGAGCTGCTCGGGATTGCCGACGACATTTACCGCAAGCGGGGGCGCGTGTTTCTGTTCGCGGACCTGACCCACCTCAAGGTGTTTGGGCCAGAGACTCGCCGGGCGCTCGCCACCTGGAAATACCTGGGAACCTACACAGGCGTGGCGTTTGGGGTGAGTCTGCCGTTGCGCGCGATTGGGCAGCTTGTCCTGGGGGCACAGCGTCTTTTGGGGCTTGGCCCGGCGCTCAACGGAGAAGTCTTTTCAGACGAAGCGGCGGCGCGGGCGTGGTTGGATGCGGAACGGAAACGATTGGATCACAAATCGCCGTGAAGTTCGGCGATGGCCTGCGCTCTTTCGGCGACTTTCTGACGCAGCTCTGCCGGTTCTTGCACTTCCACCTGCGCCCCAAAACCAAGAACCCAATTCACCAGCCAATCGGACAGCGGGTTTTCAAACGACACCAGCAAACCCCCATCGCGACCGACTTCCACGCGCGCGGGATCGAACCGGGTTCGCACTTCATACGCCAGCGTTTTGTCAAAACGCAATTCGACTTGAGGGTGTTTCGCTTCGGGTTGAAACAACTGGTCCCGGCGGAACTGTTCCAAATCGAACGAGGGACGAACCGAAAACGCGGGCAGCTCGGTGTGCGTGACCACGTTCGACAGCCGTTCGACTTTGAACAGACGCGGCTCGTTGTGGCGATGGCAAAGGCCGACCAAGTACCACGCGCCTCGGTGGTTCAGCAGCGCATACGGATCGATGTGGCGCTGTTCGGTCAGACCCCGAGACGCGGAGTGATACCGCGCCGAAATCGTCCGATGGTTGCTGATGGCACGGTGCAAATCCGACAAAAGCGAAAACTTGTGATGGTCTTGGGTTTCCACGACCGATTCGCGTTCGAGCGCCAACAGCTCGGGGGACGCCTCCCCCAGCGCCGCCCGAATTTTCGCCAGCAAACGGGCCACCGCATCTTCATATGGACGCACCCCTGAACCGGCCAGCGCACGCAAACCGAGCGTAAGCGAAAACGCCTCTGCCGCCGTCAGGCGCAAAGGCCGCGTGAGTCCCTGCGGAAGTTCTGCGTACACACAGTCGTCTTCCTCATCAATCGTGAGCAGCAAAAACTCATCGGGGGCACCGGCTGGCGGTCCCACTTGCGACAACAGCTCGATGTCATCGCGGAGCGTCGCAGGGTCTACGTCGAGTTCCTTCGCCAGGTCCGCCACAGGAGTCCCCTGCCGCGCCAGCACCGCCGGAACCAAATACAGCAGCCGTTTCAAACGAGCAGACGTGTCCATGAAAAATCGCTCCCCTTTAGCTCCGGCTCGCAACCCGCGCGGGCGGTTGTTCCGTTCCGTAGCGGCTCCTGTTGCGGGAAGAAATGTTGCGCGCGGTCTCTGCAACCCTCTGTCGCCAAACGGCAGGCTCCAGGACCCGCAATCCTCCCGAAGAAGACAACACCCGGCTCACCAAATAGTCGGGATTGCCGCAGGAACATTGGACCCGGATGCCGTCTTGTCCTTGGTCTTGTCCCTCTGTGCGCGTCGCAGGGCCGAAGTCCTCGTCCGCGACCCAGGGCATCTCTGCCGTGACAAACAAGACCGTGTCCCGTTTCGGTTCCCGTTCAAACCGCCACGGAGAAATGGCCCCCTGTTCTTCCAAAGAAAAGTCTGCCGGAATCGAAAAGTCGGGCGTTTTCGGACGCGGTGCCACCGATAGTTTCAAGATGCGATCGACGCGGAAACGACGCAGCGCCTGCGCACGGTGGCAATGGCCGACCAGCAGCCACGCGCCTTGCCGATACACCAAACCATACGGATCGATTTCTCGCGTGCTTGGGCCGACCACACCCGCTTCCGCAGACGGACTTTCCCCATCCGTCATCCACCCGCTCGTGCGATGGGAATCGTATTCAAACGTGATCTGCTTGCGGTTGTGAATCGCCGTCTCGAGCAGCTCCAAATGCGCCGCCAGCGACCCCGATTTGTACGTCGTGGGCAAATGCACCAAGACCTCCGGCGGCGAAGGGGCCGTTTGCGAGGAAGCCGTGCCTTGTCGCCGCGCCCGCCGCCGGGCTGGCAAACCCGACAAATCGAACATCAGCTTTCGCACCGCCAGTTCCGCTGCATGCCGATACGGAAAATCGCTTTGGTGACGAGCCGCTGCCGCCGTGGCCACCAGCACCGCCACTTCATCCGGTGCGAGCACGACCTCGGGCAGGCGGTATTTTTGCCGGTCGATGACATAGCCCCCTTCGCTCGGCGCGTCTTCCAGGTCTTCGATCGTGACGTACCGAACCGGAACGCCCATTTCCAGCAGCGTCGCTTTGTCGCGTTCAAAAGCGCGGATTCCGGCCTCTGGTTTTGCGCTTCGGTATTCGGCAAATTGGTCGCGCAGCTCTGCGAAGGACAGGGGCCTTCGTGCATCGAGCAACATCACCACCAAATCGAGCAACCGCTTGGTCCGAGCATCCGTCGTAGCGTGCATGGTGACTCGGAAGTACTGCGCTCGACCGCCGAAAGTCAAGCACCTACGCACCAAAGGGGAAACACAATTGGCGCACAAGCTCTGCTTCGTTGTTTTCCACAAGCCCCGAAAGCGAGACGCCGAGCAGCCGAATCGGTCGTTCCCCTACCGCCGTTTTGTGGAGCAGTTCCTGACACGTTTCCAAAAACCGTGCGCCGTCTTGGCTGGCCCGGTCGAGCGTCAGGCTGCGCGTGATCGTATCGAAATTGCTGTACCTGACTTTGATCGTGACCGTGCGCGCAAAACGCCTGTGCCGCAAAAGCGAATCGCAACATTCTTCGACAAGCTCCCGCATCACCTCCCGGACCTTCCCCGCTTCCCGGACATCGTGCGCAAACGTCGTTTCGCTGCCTATCGATTTGCGTTCGCGATGTGGCTCGACTTGTCGGTCGTCTTCCCCGTGCGACAGACGCAGCAACGTCGGCGCAAAACTCCCCACGACCGCGCGCAATTCCGCCTCCGTCCGGCTGCGAATATCGACAAGCTGCGTCATCCCAGCCTCTTTCAGCCGCCCCGCCGTCACCGGACCCACGCCCCACAACGCATCCACAGGCAGGCTCGACAGGAACCGCTCCACCCGTTCGGGAGCAATCACCGTCAAGCCATCCGGCTTCCGAAAACCCGACGCGATTTTCGCCAAAAACTTGTTCGGTGCCACGCCCGCCGAGGCCGTCAAACCCGTCTCTGCAACAATCGACTGCTTCAGACGCTTTGCGACTTCCACCCCCAGCGGCTCGTTCCACGCATTGTCCGTCACATCCAAATATGCCTCATCCAGCGAAACCCCTTCCACCAGCGGGGTCGCACTCCGAAAAATCGCGAACACTTGGTCCGACGCGGCTTTGTATTTGGAAAAATCCGGCGGAACCACTTTCAGGTGCGGACACAACTTCAGCGCTGCGGTCATCGGTATCGCCGACCGAACCCCGAACCGCCGTGCCTCATAACTCGCCGCACACACGACCCCCCGATGCATTCCCCCCACCGCGACCGGCTGTCCGCGCAGAGACGGGTCATCCCGCTGTTCCACCGATGCGAAAAACGCATCCATGTCTACGTGCAAAATGCGACGAACAGACACAGGAAGACCCTTCCCTGTTACGTCGATCCATCGCGAGAGGGCCGGGTCCGTACGCCTCTGGTCAGCCGCGCTTTCACTTGGATGTGTTGGCGTTCTTTGTACGCCGCGTGGCTCGATTCCCCCTGCTCGTTCGCGAGGGCCGTTTGTGCATCCATCACCTGAAATTCCGTCAGCACATACACCACTCCCGAAGGATCAAACGGACTGTCTCGCAGACCCACCTGTTGCAAAATCGACCCGACCCGCACCGGCAAATCAGCAATGAAGTTGATCACGCGATACGAAGACGCCGAAAACGAGTTCGTCAGCGCCGCCGGCAAGTTGATGTCCGCATCCGCCTGAAGTTCCGCCCGCCACCTTTTGGTCGCTGGCTGCATCTCGAAAATCTGTTCAAACGGCAAAAGGGTGTTCAGCGATTGCCCCGGAATCACGTAGTTCCACGGAATCAGCCGGTTGCACAGCTCCCGAATCACTGCGGGCAGGTCTTCCAGCCGCCGCGTGATCAACCGAAAACGGATCTTGTCGAACACATGCGCCGCCAGCGTGTCCCGCTTGGCCAGAAGTTTCGTGATCAGGCTGTCGCGTTCTTTCCGGCTCCACGCAAACTCGACGATCGGCAGACCAATGGCCCTCATGTGGTCCACCATCCGCACCACTTTCGTTTCGACCAAACCGAACACTTGGTCGTCCGACACCGGCAGCCTGAACAGGATTTCGCGCCCATCCAAGTGCTGGAGCACGCTCATCACTTTCAGCACGATGCATGCATACGTTTGGAAACGCGCCCGCCGAGACGCCAGAAGCAGCAGTTCATACGCCGGCACGCCCTCGGCCACTTCAACCGGAATCCGATAGCCGAAGTGCCGCGTCAGGTACTCCACCGCGTCTGCCCGTACGTCTTCCAGCCGTTCCATGTCCTCAGGGCTGTCCGGGTCAAATTCGTTCAGCCGCAAGAAACGGTGTACCTGCGCCAGATCCTCGAAGGCCAGCCGGTGCCAATCCAGCACCGAGCTGCCCGCCAGCAGCAAACGCATCGCTTCCAAATCGCTTGCCGACACCGAGCTGCCATCGTCCACCGACGAATTGCGCCGATTCGCCGGAATCCGTCCCGAAGGCGGTGGTTCCGAAGGCGACACCGGCACGCCCGGCGAGGATGGAGACACAAGAGGCACCGACGCCGGCTGGTTCAAGGAAAATCGCCTCTCGTCGTTCATCGTTGTGCCCTTTGTTCGTCGTGTGCGGCCCCAAAAAAACGGTCGTCTGGCTGTTTCATCCCATCGCCACGGTCGCCTGTGTGGCCGGCTTCTTAGCCCAGGCGAGCAAGCACTTCAAGCGACAAACACAACCAGCCAGCCCGTGCCAATAGCTTGTCCGCGTCGGCAAACCCGCGTAAAGCACAGTTTTCATCCCCAAACACCCGCTCCCCGCTTGTTCAAAGAAACCACCACGATGGCCCCGCCCTGCGCCCCTTCTTCCCGCCCCCTTCGAGCACCCAAAAACCCAACCCAAAAACCCAACAAATCGCCTTTCGATCTCGATTCACCGAGATCCGAGAGATCCGATCACCACAACGTCGTGATCCGATTTTCCGATTGCCCTGCACTTTTTTGAGGGCACCGGATCGCACGATCCGACCTCCTACCAAACACGCTCGATCGCTGGCTCGCCCGAGCCATCACCGCGACCACCGACACGGAAGTCGTGGCTACCGGATGATGCCCATTCCATACCCGGACTGACCCGTGGCTTTCTACGGGCGGTTCGGTTTGAAGTCGGCCTGGCGGCGGGTTGCTTTGTGGGGGGACCGCCGCTTGTGCGTGGTTTGAGGGGGGAGGTTTTTGGTAAGATGGGTGCGGGGGTACGTCATGAAGAAACGGGGTTTGTTGGCTCGTGCGGTTCTGGCTGTTGTGCTGGCGGGTCCTTGCGCCTTGCCGACTGTCGCTTTTGCCCAGGGGGCCAAGCCGGATTCGGGCCCGGTCGAGCGCACGGTCGTCTTGAAAGACGGAAGCATGGTCCGTGGTGAGGTTTTGGACTACGTGCTGGGTTCGCACATTGCGCTGAAATTGTCTTCGGGCGAAACCAAACGCATCGTGTGGGATGACATCGAACAGGTCTCTCCGCCCAGACCCAAAGCGCCGGCTGCGGGAACCCCATCCGCTCCTCCAACGGTCCCGTCTTCGCCTCCGCAAGCACCCCCTTCTTCAGCGGTCCAGACTCCCGCACCCCCGACTCCCGCACCCCCGACTCCTGCACCCCCGTTCACCAATCCGGCCACCTTGCCCGGCACCGGTTTCGAGCGCACCGTGACCACGCGCGACAACATCACGTATTTCGGCGAGGTCATCGAATACGAAGTCGGCAGCCACATCACGTTGAGGCTCGCCGATGGCCGCAACCAGCGCATGACCTGGACGCAAGCCCGCCGCATCTCTCCCGCCCGCAAAAAAGGCGACACCGGCCACTTGGGTTCCCCCGAACGCACCATCGTCCTTCACGATGGCAAAACCCTGCGTGGCGATCTCGTCGAGTCCATCCAAGGCGTGCACACCACCATCCGGCTCGGTGCCGGGGACCTCCGCAAAGTCCTGTGGAGCGACATCCGCCGCATCACCGCCCCCCTTGCCCCCAACACGCCGTCCCCCATTCCGCAAACAGGAGAGCTGCTCGTGTACCTTGATTCCGGTTCCCGCTTGCTCGGCACCTATTTCGAGTATGTTCCTGAGCAGCAGCTCATCTTGCGCCACGCATCGGGCCGCCTCTACTACATCCCCGTGAACACCATCGTCAAAGTGACCATCGTCGAATCCAGCAACTAGTACGTACCCATCACACAGGCACAGGCCCCTGGATTTGCGCTGGGTTCAGCCGCGCGAGCGCCGCCGCAATCTCCTTCCGCACGGTTTCGTCCTCTTCCACAGAGGCCCCCTTTTCCAGAAGCTCCCTTCCTGCACAAAGCAGTTCTTTGTGCCGCAAAACAAGTTCTGCAATCGCCCATGCAATGTGTTTGCGGACAAGCGCAGGCTCCCGAAACAGAGCGATTCCCAGCGCCCCCAAATCGTCCGGGGTTCCCACATTCCCCATCGCCACCGCCACATTCCGCACAAGCGACGTTCGGTTGATCCGGCGCAGCGCCGTTTGCTTCACCCACTTCCGATATTTCGCCGCACCGATTAGCAACAGTTCCGACAACCGAGGCGAACAGAACGACGGTTTTGGGGAAAGCGCGCGATCCCCCGGTTTGGCCCGCACGTTGTACGGACAGACCGTCTGGCACAGATCACACCCGAAAATCCAATCCCCCATCTTCGACCGGAGGGAAGCGGGAATCTCCCCTGAATTTTCGATCGTCAAATAGGAAATGCAGCGTCTCGAATCCATCTGAAAAGGCGCGAACAGAGCCTGCGTAGGACACGCATCCAAACACAACCGACAGTCTCCACACCGGGCCGGTTGGGGGTCTTGGCTGGGCAACGGGACGCTCAGCAGGAGTTCTCCGAGCACCGTGTAACTTCCCACACCGGGTGTGATCAGCAGCGTGTTCTTCCCAACAAAACCAAGCCCCGCTCGCGCCGCCACTGCGCGTTCCATAAGTGGGGCTGTGTCCACGCAGGCCCGCCACAACATCGGTGCCGAACAACGTGCAGACAGACGTTCCGCAAGCACCTGAAGACGCCGCTTCAGAACCAAATGGTAGTCCTGACCTCGCGCATATCGGGCGATGTTTCCGTGGCCTGCGCGGCTGGTTTCGTCGTTTGCGGAAGCATAGGGCAGCGCCACCACGACCACCGATTTCGCCTCGGCCAGAAGCAACCGGACATCCTTTCGGGGCGCAGCATCTCGATGCAGATAGGACATGTCCCCTGCAAGGCCTGCCGCCAGCCAAGACATATACAATTCGTGTTCTGGGATTTCGTCGGCCTTCCCAAACGACAGAACAGACAAACCCAGCGCGCCCGATTCCGACACCACGGTTTGTGCGAAGGACTCCAGGTTCGGAGTATCTGACATGGCCTTTTCGAGAATCAGTAGGACTTGTAGGAAACCACTTGAAAGTTCGCGCCCGACAAACCAGGAAGGGCTTGTAACGCGGGCAACACCGTCTCGGCAGTCGCCACAATCGTGATCAGCAAATCATCCGGTCGCAAACAGGCGCGCATCGCTTGCGCCACGTCCTCTGCACGAACTCCCCCGATCCGTTCGGGATACGTGTTCATGTGTTCCTGTGGCATGTCACAGACTGCAAGCTGTGTCCGCCAATTCAACCGATCATCCGCAGTCTGTACCGAAAACGCATGGCTCTTTTGCAAGTACGATTTGATGAAGTCGAGCTCACCCGTTCGGAGTCCTTTTTCCGCCCATTCTTCGTACAGATCCAGCACCAGACCGACTGTCTCTGCCGTGTTCTCTGCCGATGGAAAGACGTGTACGTGAAGGGATCTCTGTCCCCGCCCGTTGCCCAGCCGCGCAGACGCCCCATAAGACAAGCCGCGCTTCACGCGGACCTCTTCCATCAGGCGTGCCGTAAACGTCCCCCCAAATGCTTTTGTCGCAACATGCAGAGGAAGAAACGATGGATCACTCCACAACGGTGCAAGTTGTCCAATCAAAATTTGGGACTGCGTGCGCTCCGGTTTGTCCACAATCAGAACGGTGCGCCCCTTGCGCGCTGGTGGCGACGGAATCGGAACATCGCGGCGACCCCCATCGGGAAGAGCAGAGAAGTGTTTTTGCAACAGGGTTTCGACCTCTGTTTGCGTCAAGGAACCTGCTGCACCCACGATCAAATTCTCTGAGACGATGTGGTGTGCATGCCACGCTTTGGCACAGGACAAGTCGAGTGCTTGGGTGCTCTCCTGTGTGCCCGCCACAGGATTCCCATACGGCGTGTCTCCATACAAGGCACGCGAGAAAAAGCGATGCAACAGATCATCGTCTTCATTCCGCATTGCATCCAAATCGGCCAAGAGTTCCCGTCGCAAGCGTTCCGATTCCTCTTGCGAAAAATCGGGCCGCAGAAGCACGTCCGAGAGCAGTGAAACCGCAGGCTCGAAATGTTCGCGAAGGGACATCACCTCATACGACACCTGATCGTGCCAACAGAGGATCTGAAGACTCGCCCCCAAAGCATCGAGCGCCTCATCCAGCGTTGCGCGGGTCTTTCCCCCCGCGCCTCTCCGTTGCAATTCCGAAGCAAAATTGCAAAGCCCCGGAACTGGACGCTGCGCAGCCGTGGGAATGGGAAACGCATCAGAGGTGGAACCGCCTCGCGTCGTGAATTGCAAACGACACAGCGGCAGGTCGTGGTTTTCTTCGAGGAGAAGTGTTGTCTTCATGACCTATTCCTATTCCTTTTGCCCATGCCCATGCGCGTCTCCATCCGGCGGCCCATCGTCCTCTTCGTCGTCCTCTTCGTCGTCCTCTGGGTCCTCTCCGTTTGGCTCTGCAAGCACGATCGTTCGTTGTTCCAAACGCAGGTACTTTCGGGCGGTCTCCAAGAGTTCCGAAACGGTGATGTTTCGCAGCAGTTCCGGTGTCCGAAACATCTCGCGATAATCGGACAACGTGGTTTGTGCTTCCCCCAAACAGGCCGCTTTTCCATGCGCGGTTTTCAACGAAAGATAGAAACTGGTAAGCATCCGGGCACGCGCTCTGTGAAGCTCCGCTTCCGTCGGTCCGCGTTCACAAAAACGCCGGATATGTTCATCGAATAGGGAAAGTCCCTCCTGTGCACTGTGACCCCGATGCAGCGTTGCAGAGATCTCCCAAAGACCCGGATCTCGAAACGGCATGACCGAACCACTGAGTGCAGAAAACACTTCACGTTCGATCACCAGATCTCGATACAGAATCGAAGCGGAACTTCCCATTAGAATTTCCCCCAAAAGTTCCAGTCGCAAATGATCTGGATCGGAACGAGCCGGGGACTTGTACCCAAACAGCAATTTGTCGGTCGAAATGGGTTTGGGAAAACAGACCATCCGCTGCTCTGTTTGCGTCGGTTCGATGTGCTTGGGTTCTGTGGGAATCGCTTGGGAGGGAATCGACCCGTACTGTTCCTCGATCAGGGCAAGCGCCTGTCCTTCGTCGATGTCCCCCACGACGACCACCGTGGCGTTGTTCGGTGCGTAGTACGTTCGGTAAAAATTCATGCAGTCGGACAGATCCAACGCTTGGATGTCCTGCATATATCCGAGGGTGGGATGACCATAGGGGTGCTTGGAAAACGCCAGGCGGAAGAGCTCCTCGCTCATGAAACCATCCACATCGTCTTCGACGCGCATTTGCCGTTCAGAGGTCACGACTCCGCGTTCTGTTTCGACCTGTCTGTCCCGAATCAGAAGGTGCTGCATCCGATCGGATTCCAAACGAACCGCGAGCCCAAATTCACTCGCGGGAAGGTCGTCTTGGTAGTACGTCCAATCGACCCACGTTGCCGCATTGGTATTCCCACCGGCTCGCTCGATCTGTTTGTCAAACTCGCCATGGGGGAGGTTCTCTGTTTCGTTGAACATCAGGTGTTCAAACAAATGCGCGATACCGGTTTTGCCTTCCCGTTCGTGGCGCGAACCGACGGAAAACCACGTCTGATAGGCGAACACGGGACTCGAAGGGTCGCGAAGGAGCAACACCTTGAGTCCGTTTGCAAGCGCATACAACCGACAGGTAAGACCCCCTTCGCCAAAGGGGGAAGAAGACAATGGTGCTGCACGGTTCATGTGGGAAGTGTCCTTGTCAAAGTCACAAAAAGGGAATCGCGGGGCTCTGTGCCCGAGCAAACCTCGAAGCAAACGCGGCGGTCCACGGTATCCTGCTTCTACCATGAAACTGCATGAGCTAGATGCCACGGAACTTCTTGCGGCGCTTCACAAACGCGAAACTTCTTCGGTTGAAATCGTCGAGGCACTCATTGACAGGCGGCGCTCGGTGGGCGGAACCACAAACGCGATTGCGTGGCCCCTCGACGACGCCGCACGGCAAGCGGCACAGCAAGCCGACGCTGCGCGGCAACGTGGCGCGTCGCTCCCGCCACTGCACGGCCTGCCGGTCACGATCAAAGACAACTTTGAAGTGGAAGGAACGCCCGCAACGCTGGGCCTTTCGAGCCGTCGGCAACATCGCAGCCAAAGCGATGCCGTCACTGTCGCTGCGCTCAAAGCGGCGGGGGCGATTGTGCTCGGCAAAACGAACGTGCCGCAACTTCTGCTCGTGCAGGAAAGCGACAACGCGGTGTACGGCACGACGGAAAATCCGTGGAAAAAAGGTCGGTCTCCTGGCGGTTCGTCCGGTGGGGAGGGTGCGGCGCTCGCGACGGGGCAAACGCCGCTCGGGCTGGGGTCAGACATTGGGGGTTCGATTCGGATACCGGCGCACTTTTGCGGTGTGGCGGGGCTCAAACCAACGAGCGATCGCTGGTCTACCTTGGGAATGCTGGGCGGCATCGAGGGACAAGAAACGGTGCGTGCCGTCGCGGGACCGATGGCGCGGTCGGTGCGGGACCTGGTGTGTGTCATGAAGGCGCTTGACCCGTCGTGGCAAGCGCAAAGAGACCCGGCGGTGCCTCCGTTTGCGTTTCCGCCGGGAGATTTGCCGGATGTGCGAGGAATGCGCGTCGGCTTCTTCGTGGACGACGGCTTTTTATCGCCGTGTCCGAGCATCGCCAACGCGGTATTGTCGGCGAAAACATGGCTGACAGAGGCGGGCGCTCAGGTCATCGATTTCAGGCCGCATGGATCGGCGGAATTGATGTATTTGTGGATGGCCGTGATCAGCAGCGACGGCGGAACCACGCTGAAAAAGCAGCTCGCGCACGAAAATGTGTGCAAGCAGATCAGGCCGACGATGCTCGCGGCGAAGTTGCCGGATTGGGTGCGGCCTTCGCTGTCCAAACTGCTTTCGGCGCGCGGCGAGGAGCGGCTTTCTCGGCTGCTCGATTCGCTCGGGCGGAAACCCGTTGAGGAGTTGTGGCGGCTGACGGCGGAACGGACGCAGTGGCGGCGCAACGAGCTGGCTGCGTGGAATCGAGCGTCCCTCGACGCAATGATTTGCCCGCCGCACGTTTTGCCAGCGATGTCGCTCGGTTCTTCGGGCGACTTGACGCTGACCCTTTCGTACATGTGCCGATATGTATTGCTGAATTTTCCGTCGGGAGTCGTGCCTGCGGCTAAGGTTCTGGACAGCGAAACGCAGTGGTCCGGCCCGACGCCGCTCGACCGGCTGTCGAAACGGTGCGCCGACGTGGTGAAAGGAAGCCAAGGTCTGCCCGTCGGTGTGCAAGTTGTGGCTCGGCCGTATCAAGAAGAAGTCGCGCTGGCGGTGATGGCCGCGATCGAGGCTGGCGCAAAACAGAGCGGCTCTTTTCCGAAAACGCCGATCGACCCTCGGTCCTAACCAGCCAAAACGGGCGAAAACAGCCGAAACCAAATCCGGTCAGGGGAAACACCGCCGTGATATAAGGCGCGGCCATGCACGCTCAAACACACGATGCGACCCAAACGAAAGTGGATGCGGCCCTCGCCTACGCCGAAAAACGCCACCAAAAAGACGCCGACCGAGCCGAATTGATTGCGCGAACCCGTCGGTTCAAAGCGAGCTGGATCGAGCTGGCCGAGGCACTGTCCGGCTGTCAAAAAAAACAGCTTTTTCAGAATTGGGGTTTTGTTTCTTTCGAGGAGTACTACCGAAAGGAATTGCACCTCAAGACAGCGACGGTAAACAAGTTGCTCGGGTCCTACACGTTTTTGCGTCGGTCTGCGCCGGATGTGCTCGAGCGGGATGGCCTGAGCCAGCCTTTGCCCAGCATCGACAGCATCGACTTTTTGCGCCGCACCGAGGAAGCCGCCGAGAGCGGTCACGTCCAGACCGACGTTCTGTCGGAAGTGCGACGAGCGGTGCTCGATGACGGCCTTTCGCTAGCCAAACTCAACAAACAATTCAAAGAGACGCTGTTTCCGACGGATGAAGAAGTCGAACAGCGCAAACGCCGCAAAGAGGCGCGCCGGTTGGTTCAAAAACTGTCCGAATTGCTCGCCGAGCTGCGCGACACGTTGCCGGAAGCCGTCGTGATGGCGACGGAAGCGGCGCTCAAAAAACTCGCGGACCAACTTCCGACGGAAGACACCGAGCGAAGCGAGCCCGAGACGACCGAATCGGCCTAGGAGCGTGTTGGAGTCATGCCGCGTAAACGAGCAAAAAAGCTCCGCGAGCGAATCGTCGAAACGCCCGCAGCGACGACCGAGACGTACCCGTAGGTACGTCGCAGGGAGGAGTGAGGACGTATTCGTCCCCGGCCCTTTTGGCCGAGGACAAGACGAGGCGCCGACGGAGCCAAAATGTAGCAGTGCGCAGTAGCAGCATTACTGCAACACGCTCCTAGCCAGCGCGAAAAAACTCAGTTTGCGTCCTGACAGCACCGAAAGCCCGTCGAGTAGTCGTGATACGTCTTGGCGTGTGCGGTGGTGCGATACAGACAGCCGGGGCCGTTGATTTTCGCATCGACAAAAAAACCACCTTTGAATACGCCGTTGCCGCTCGGCGTGGTCGCATCGATCCACTCGTGCAGGTTGCCGTGCAAATCGAAGACGCCCTCGACGGTCGCGCATTGAGAAAACGTGCCGACAACAGCGACGGTGTTGGGCAAATTGTTGCAGCACGGACTGTTCATGTTTTTGTACGTGAAGACGGAACTTCCGGGGCCGAAACAGTCGTTGACGGGGTTTGTCGAACGGCCTTCGTTGCAGGCTTTCGTTTTGTAGGTGTTGCCGTAGGGATAGGTGTTTTTCGACGGGCCCTGGCACGCAAACAGCCATTCCGGTTCGGTACACAGTCGTTTGCCGGATCGCTTGCAAGCGTCTTGGGCTTGCGCAGAGCTGATGTACGCCTGCGGTTTTTGGCCGGGTCGCACAACGGCACGCACGATTTGGCCATCGACGGGTTTGTCGAACGGCCACGGCTCCTCGCCACCTGTGGGCACAAGACGCACAGTGGCGCTTTCGTACCGGTCGATGCAGAAGCCGCGCGCGTCTTTTGGAATCCACGCCATGTGCTCGGGACACCGCAACGGACGCAGATCGAGCGCAGCGTCGATCACGTCCATCGCAGGCAGCAAATCCGCCTCGCCCCACACGTCCTCGACGGAATCGTTTGGGACGACGCAACCCAACAGGCAAACCGAAAAGCCCAAGAAAAGCCGCATGCGGCGAACGCTAACACGACTTCCTCGCCCGATGTGGGTCCGGCAAAGACACCCTCCGCAAACCGCGCACCCTTAGCCGAAAAGCACTTGGGCGTCGGTCAAAAACACGGACAATGGCAGCGTTCCAAGCAGCGCCAAACGTGTGCGGCTCTGTTCCGCAGGATGTGGCGACGCCGCGCTTTTGGGTGAACTCGGTGTGTGGGTGTCGCCGCTTGGGGAACCGACGGACAGGAGTGCCGCGAGCACGTCCTTTTCCTCGACGGCGGCCATGAGCCGAGCCCACCTGTGCAACAAGTCTTTCGCCTCGGCCAAACCGCGTGCGAGCCGTTGCGGTTCCTGTTGCAAACCGTGCTGAATCGGCGCGAGCAAAAGCCGCGCTTGGTCCGTCGTCAGCGTCGCTTGATTCGACCTGAGCGCCCGCGCTTGAAGTTTTTGCAAAAACGCCTGCTCGACGGGCCCTTTCGCCTCGCACCCTGGCAACCACAACGCCGCTGCCGCACCCACAAGCGCGGACACTGTGGGCACGTCGCTCGCCAGCTCACCGCCAAAACGCGCAAACAGCAGCGCCTCCCGTTGCCGCACTCGGGCGATCGGGTCAAGTTCTGCACTCGGCGGCAGACTCGCGGCCTTGTACACGAGCGGTGCAAAGTGGCGCAAAAACGTGAACAGCGGTCGAATCTCGTCGCTCGGCTGGGGCAGGCGTTCTTCGCTTGGTGAAAAACGCACTTTCGACAGCGTTTCCAAACGCCTCGCCGCGTCGCCGCCGGGTTCGACAAACGCGAGCACAGACAAGTACAGCGCACACAAAAGCGGCTGCTCCCCCTCGGAAAGCCGTGCCAGCAGTTTGACGGCACCCAAATCGACCGGCTGCGCAAACGCTCGCTCGGACAACGCGGCGCGAAACGCCTGAAAACGCGCACCCAAGCGCCGCCTGGTCGGCAAAAGCACCCGATCCACATCCGAAAGCGGCCCACGAAAACCACTCACCGCCTCGCACAGGACCGACAAAAGCGCCGCCGGATTGTGCAGCAACACCGCCCGAGGCGCGTTTTTGTCCGCCGCCGATCCGTCTTTTTTCTGTGTCAATGTCGGTTTGGGTTCCGGTTTCGGGTCGTCGGCGAAAAAGAGGAGCTGCTCCGCCTCGGTCTCGGGAAAGTTCGCAAACAGGAGCAGCGCGCAAGCCGCCAACGGTTGCAAAACCCCGAGCGGCTGCTTCACCACTTGCAGCCTGCGCACCACCTGCAACACCAACTCACCGTCGGAAACCTGAACAGACAGCGGAATCAAAGACCGCAACAAATCCGGGTCGCTGGTCAGGGACAGGGCCGCTTCCGAATCGGACAGCGCCTCGGCCAGCGCCCCATGGTGTATGTGAAAGCGGGCGCGGTGACACAGCCAACGCGCTCGGGTTTCGCCTCGGTGGGCTGCAACAAGTTCGTCCAAACACCGTCGAGCCTCGCCCACTTCGTCGTAGCGTTCGGCGACGGAAAGAAGCTGTTCGAGCGCGACCAGATCTTTCGGCGTTTCCGAAAGCAGCGTTCGCAATTCCAAAAGCGCCGCCGCCGGCTGGTCCGCAGAAACCCACAGACGCGCAATTTCGCTGCGCCAAGCCGCCCGTTCGCGCGCATCCGGCACGTCGCCTACACAAGCGGACAGGGTAGTCGCTGCCCCCACAGCGTCCCCTCGATCGCGTTTGAGGGCTGCGAGCTGCTGCGCAAGTGTTGGCCGCAACGAAGTTTGGCGACAGGCCGAAAGGGCCTCTTGCAAAAGCGCTTCTGCCGTTGCTACGTCGCCGCGCCGTTGCAAGAAAGCCGCTTTCGCAGCCAGCACATGCGCAAGCCGAGGATATTCGCGGTTGGGTCGCAGCGCGGACAACAGCCGTTCGGGTGTGCCGCCCTTTTTGATTTCGCAATCCGCCAGCGCCAACACGCCCAATTCATCAAGCGGCGACAGTGAAAGCAGCGACCGCGCGTGCATGTCCAGCGCAGCCGTGTCGTTTTGCCTCGCACACAGAACCACAAGCTGTCGCAGCGTTTCGATTTGGCTCAGGCTCGACCGGGTTTGTTTGAGCCGGTCTTCCAACGTCTGCCGCCGGTTCGCAGGCTCGCCCCCACCGTCGAGCACGAGCAGGCGCTCTCTCGCCTCGTCGGCACATTCGCCGGGCAAACCCGTCGTGCGTCTGAGGTATTCGCGCGCTCGCAGGTCGTCTCCCACTTGTAGCGCCCACTCCGCTGCGCGCAGCAGTTGTCCGCCCTGTTCGTGTCGAGGCAAAAGCTCCGCCGCCCGCCCGGCCACGTCTGCCGCCGACAGAAGCTCGCCCCGAGCAAACAAGTGGTCGGCCAACCGCTGCGCCGCTGTTCCCGAACCCAGCGCCATCGCTTTGCGCAACGTTTGCGTGACCAAATCCGCTTGCGTGTGCGGGTTCAGCAAATCAGCCTGTTTGCACAAAAGCGCCGCACGTTCCCCGTCGCTCGGGCTGGCTTGAAGTTCGCGCTCAAGCCACACCAGCGCCGCCGCGTTGTCTCCGCGTGCCTCGGCTTTTTTCCGCAGCGAAGACAAAGACGGCAAATGTTCCGCACACAGCGAAAGCGCCGCTTTCAGCAGCTCGTCCTGCTGTTTGTCGCCTGACACACACTCGCTTTTTTGCCACAACGCTTGCGCCCGCTCGGCGTCCGTTTGCGCAAGACTCAACCACTTGTCGCACCACGCCGCCGCTTCCTTCGGTTGGTTCTGCGCGATGCGAAGTCGAACCAGAAGCTGCGCAGGACGCGAATCGCCCGGTCGTCGCTGCATCGCCCCGTTCAACAACCCTTCCACTTGCCGCGCGGTCTCTTTTGAAAGCTGTGCGTTTCTGTATGGGACAGGCGCACCAAAGCCTTCATCGGCCCCATTGTCGGTCCGTCTCTCGGTTCCGTCCCAGGTTCCGCCTTCGGTTCCACCCTCCGACAGCAGCAACTTCGCCGCCAGAAGCGCACATTCGGCGCTTTCTTCGCCAGACAGAAATCCTGCCGTCGCATGTGCCGCCGTCAGCAAATGTTGCAACGCGCGCGGCCTTTCGGTCGGATCGCCGTGGCGACAAAGCAGTGGACCGAGCAGCGCATGCCCCGAACACAGCTTCGGATCAGCAACGAGCGCAAGTTCCAACTGTCCTTCAGCCTGCGCCGCGTCGTTTTGAAGAACCAAAAGCTCGCCCAGCACCAGCCGGTGATATGCGGAACGGTCGGACGGACAGGTTCGCAGCTCTCGTTCGACCAGCCGCCGACCCAGTTTGTGTTGGCCCGCCGCGTGAAGTTTTCCGACGGTCGCCCGCAGTTCCTTTTCGTCGCACTTGTCACCGAGCGCCGCCGCCCGCAAAAACCGCACGATCGCCGCCGCCGGTTCGTCCAAATACGCCAAGCACAGCGCCGTTTGCCGAAGAAGCGGTATCAGTGCCGCAGACGACGGATTCGCCGCCGACAGCAACGCGAGGCGATTTTCCAACGTGCGAAAAACCTCCCGCAGCGAACCGCGCGCAGACAGGGCCGAGCGCAGTTTGGCCTGCGTTTCCGGCGAAACTGTCGCGCGATCCGGCGACGCCAACAAAAACACCGCGCGCAAACCATCCTCGTCGGCAGCACCGGGTTCTGTCGGTGATGGCCACGGAGACGACAGTGCATGCAGCACCGCCTCGGCGTGTGTTTCTTTGTCCCCCAGCCGCGCCGCCAATTCCGCACACAGACGCGCACTCGCCCACCGCCTCGGTTTTCCACTTTGGTGCATGTCCCGAAACAGCAAACCGAGCAAACCGGAAGTGTCTTCTTGCTTTTTTCGACGGCGCAACAGACGTTCGCGCACCGTTTCGTCGTCCGCGCCGATTTGCAAAAGGGCCTCGTCGATCGCGCCCAACAAAACCGGACTCGCGTGTCGGGCTGCCTGCCTGAGCAAATCGGCCCGCGTCTCTCCCACCTCGTGTAGGGACCACGCATACAGTGCAATTCCAAGCCGCGCCGTTTCTCCCTGGCTTTGAAACAGCGCCGAAAGAGCCGCCCACGCCGCCGCGCCGCCGCCAGCCTCGATGGAAAGCGCAAGCTCCTCTTCCTCTTGCTCAAGCTCGCCCGCGTGGTGCGCGATTTCCGCCAGGCGCATGTGGATTTGTGCCCGCTCGGCTGCCGTCGTGTGTTTCAAACGCAGCGCAGAAACATAGTGCCCTTGCGCAACTGCGTAGTCGCCGCTCCAAAACGACCGTTCCCCGAGTGCAAATTCGCCGAGCGGCCCGTCCGGTTCTTGCGCTGGAGGAAAACGACTCGCGGAAAACTGGAGCCTCGTTGTGTACGTCTGCACAAGTTCCGAAGCCGCCTCGGTTAGCCTGTTCAGCGTCGAACAATCGGCCTCCTGCACACACCCGAGCGCCTGCGTCGCCAATTCAACCGCGCGGCCTCCGTCAAACGCCCGCTGCGCCGCCCACAAAAGAAGCAACGCCCGCTCTTCCACCGTGTGCGTGTCCTGTCGTGCCAGCTCGCACAACGCCGCTTCGGTCCGGTCGATCGGATCGCGCAGCGCAAACGAAAGAAGCTGTCCGCCCACATCGAAACTGCGGTTCGGAAGCAGCCGGTCCAGGATTTCCAGCGCCTGCGGAGTTTTTGCGGGCACCGTCGCCAAAATGTAAGCGCGCCGCAAATCCGAAAGCTCTGCGAAAGCCCGAACGTGGGACACGATTTCATACGCAGCGAGCGCCGCTGGTACGTCGCCTTCGACCAGAAGCCGGTCCGCCAGAAGCACCGATTCGATTTGCCCGCCGTCCACCGTCGAACGGCCTCTTGGGTCATCGTCGTAGTCGAACGACAAACTCAAACCCTCGAAGGTCAGCCGCAGAAGCCCATTTTCGACTTCCACCGCCGCGAGCGCCGCCGATTGTGGGTCCGCCGCACGATATCCGTGACACGGCATCACCTGGAACAGCGCGTCGCACAGCACGTCCGCAAACACCTCGCGCAGGCCGTGCGCACAAAGCAACCGCAGACCCGGTTCGGGCGCAAACTCGACCGATGGCAAGAGCACCGGCACCGTCGAGGCATGCCGAAAACCGAGAAACGCCGCCGACAAACAAATCGTCGCCGACAGACCCAGCAGCGAACAAGGCTGAAGCGGTCTGCCGTAGACCCGAACATCGGCATCCCACAGACTCAGCGATAGCCCAAGGGCTTCGCTGCTGCGACGAGGCCCTCGCAAATCTCGCCGACCTGGAAAGAGCGGCAAACGCAGCGAACACCACAACGGTGCCGATGCCACCGACGGAAAACGCGCCAGCAGCACACACACCGGCTTTTCGTCTTGCATCACAAAGCGCGCCGCCAGCTCATCGGGTTTCGGCAGCGTGCTGGGCAAAAGGGAAACCAGCGACGCCAGTTCGCTGCGCAAAACCCGGTCTAGTTGCGCTTCTTCGATTTCGACAACAGCCGTTTTGACCCGCCCACGCTGCTGCGACAGTGTGTCTTGCGCTCGGCCTTCTGCTTCGACCACAAGCTCGCACAGACGACCACATTCCAAGGCCTGCGCCACCTGCAACCGCAGCCGCAGCTTTCCCTTTCCGAGCATTTCCTCAGAAAAAGGCGTGTCCGATCTGACGCTGTGCGGTTCGCTCGCCAAGAGAAACCTCGGGCCGTCACACTTCCACTTCGAGGGAAAGGTCCGCTGCCGCCACCGAATGGGTCAACGCACCGACGCTGATCAAGTCCGCTCCCGCCTCGGCATACGCTCGCACCGTCTGTAGATTTACGCCTCCCGACACTTCGACAAGAGGCCGCCGCGCCTGACCCCGCTCGGGCAACTGGCCAAGCGCCTGCGCCACATGTTCGGGAGACATGTTGTCGAGCAGAATCGCCTCTGCACCCGCCGCGAGGGCTTCCAGAAGTTGCTCTACCGACGTGACTTCCACTTCGATGCGCACCATGTGCGGGGCCTGTTCTTTCGCCCGCCGAACCGCCTCTGCCACACCGCCCGCCGATGCCACATGGTTGTCTTTGATGAGCACCCCCGAACCCAAGTCCGCTCGATGGTTGTGCCCGCCGCCGTGACGCACCGCTCGCTTGTCCAGAAAGCGAAACCCAGGTGCCGTTTTTCGCGTATCGACAATCCGAGCGTGCGTGCCCGCGACCTCGCTGACATACCGCTGCGTCAGCGTTGCGATGCCTGACAGCCGTTGCAAAAAATTGAGCGCCGTGCGCTCTGCCGCAAGGATCGAACGCAGATGCCCCTCGACCCGCAGCACTTGCGTGTGCGGATGCAACCGACTCCCATCGAAAAAGAGAGGCGTCACCGACAGCCGCGCATCCACCGCGTGAAACACCGCCATCGCAACGTCCACCCCCGAAAGCACCAGCTCGCTTTTCGCCAGCACCACCGCCTGCCCCATTTTTTGAGGACCCAAAATCGCCTCGCTCGTCGGATCGCCCCGCCCCAAATCCTCGTCGAGTGCCAAGTCAATCAAACGCAACACCGCAGGCGGCAGACAAACGAGCGAAACCGGCAACTGAAAAGGGGTGGTCATGGTTTTGGGCGTCTTTTTTTGCGAGCGTTATTGCCAGGACAGCACCGGCCAACCGTGGCGGCGCGCATACCCGGAAAGCCTCCTGTCGGGGTTCACCGCAACGGGATGGCCCACACGGAGCAGCATCGGCAAATCACTATAGCTATCGGTGTAAAAGTGGCTGTGCGCAAGGTCGATGCGCTGGGCTTCGGCGAAACGCTCCGCGTGATGCACCTTGCCGTGGCCGTAACACGCGGGTTTTTGCACTTCGCCCGAAAAACGACCTCGATCCACATGCAGCCGCGTACACAGCACATGCGGAATCGACAGTTCCTTCGCCAGCGGTTCGGCCACATATGGTGTCGCACTCGTCAGCAGCACGATTTCGTCCCCCTGCGCCCGATGCTCCTCCAGAACCCGTTTCGCCTCATCCGAGATCGTGTGCTGAAGTTCCGTCCGATAAAACTCCAGCACTTTGGTGCGCGTCTCCGCTTCCGAATCGCCCGTCATGTCCTTGGCCAGCATCCCCGCGACTGCTTCCATGTCGAGCAGCGACAGCCGGTACTGGAGCAGCCAAATCCCGCTTCGCAGCAGCATCGGCAGCCCCATCTCTCCGCGTTTGCGCAAATACTTCACCCACCGCGAGCCGCTGTTCACCCGCAGGAGCGTCAGGTCCATGTCAAAAAACGCGGCTTTGCGCATCCCGTCGCTCGCCTAGTGTACTTTGGGCCGAACCACCAGCACCGGACACGGGGCCCCGCGCATCACTTTTTCCGCAACCGAACCCAAAAGGAAATGCGACACGCCTTTGCGCCCGTGCGTCCCCACCACCAGAAGGTCCGCGCCCATCGCCGTCAGTTCTTCCAGCAGTGCCTCGGGCAAACGGCCTTGCAAAAGCCGCCAATGCACTTTCACTTTGTCCGTCGTGGCCTTTTGAGCCTGGTCCCCAAGTCGCTGGCTCGCCGCTTCCGCCCGCCCCTTCATCAGCCGTTCTTCCCAATCCAGCGGCATGCCCTCCAGCGCGAACGCCTCCAAGCCCGGCGGCGTCGGTGCCGGTTCCAAAATGTGAACAAGCGTCACCGTGCCCCCGAGCTGCTCCGCGTACGAAAGCGCCGTCCGAACCGCCGGCTCACTGAGGTCTGACAAGTCTGTTGCGACCACGATGTTTTTGGGTGTCATGCGTGCATCCTCTTTGTCTGTGTCTCGAAAAACCGTCCCAGGCTCGAAAGCTACCGTTGCGCGACCCGATTCCTTCCAGCCGCGAAAACCGCCCGCAAGCGAGCGGACGGCAGTGTATCCCATCTGTTTCAAGGAATACGCAGCAAGCGCAGATCGAAAACCGCCCCCGCAATACAGCACCACGTTTGTGTCCACATCCGGGGCCAGTTTCTCGATGTCTCGTTCCAAAATCCCCCGACCCAAGTGTTGTGCGCCTGGGATTCGCTCGGCCAGCCACTCGTGATCTTCCCGAACGTCCAGAAAAACCAGCGGCCCCGGTTCCCCGCCCGCTTGAAAACACGCCGCGCGCTCGGCCAGCTCGCGATCGAACTCATCCACCGTCACTTCGACGATGTCCGCCCGAGCCGCTTCCGTCAAACGCAAAAACAAAGGTGAATGTTCCACAGCCACCCCCGCACCCTATCACCAAACAAACCCCGAAAGCCAAACCCCTTCACTTTCCATTCGCACCCTGTTTCGCGGGTTTGCCTGCAGTCGCACAAAACAAACCGTGGCTCTCCGCGACCCAACGGACCAAGACTGCGGCAGACAACTCCTGTGGACGAACCAGCGAGATCGTCACCCACGCCCCCGAACCCACTTTGTAGAGTTCCGGCTTTTCAGCGGCCAGTTTCGAGGCTTCGGACAGCGACGCATCGAGTTTCAGCATCACCGTTCCGGGTCGCAGAAACAGAAAGGCCTTTCCCTTCACTTTGAACGTCGCACTTTCCAGCGCCGTTCCCGCACAAGCCACCCCCCGTTCCACTCCCGAAAGGCCCAGCGCCGCGTCTTCTAATGTCTTGGCCAATGTCTTGGCCAATGTCCGTGAATACGAATCTTGCACCACGACCCTATTTTCCACAGGAATCCTCCGCAACAAACCCTCGCAAACCACACCCCAAAAAGCAACACGCCCAACCAAAGAACCACTCGGGCCGGTGACGTGTGTGGTAGCGTCGCGCGCATGTTGACTCGGATCGACATTGTGAACTTTCGACGCCTGTCCCAAGTCAAGCTGGAGGCTGGGCCGGCGACGGTGCTTGTGGGACCGAACAGTTGCGGGAAAACGACTGCACTCCATGCCGTGCAGCTCGCCTGTCAGGCGCTGTCCTTCGGTGCGGCGCGCGGCAAGGTCGGTGTAGACAAGGACGGTTGGCTGACGCTCATTGGCAAGCAACCCCTGCGTGATGACCAGTCGTTCCTGCCGACCAGCAAATGGATTGAATTGTTCTCTGACGCAGACCCCGAGCGGGAAATCGAGATCACCTTGCATTTCTCACAGGAACACGCCATCCAGCAAGTCGTTGTGAAGCTCTACGCCGGTCGTGCCGAGGCGCTGAGGCTGACGGTGCGTGTGCAAGCCACCGATGGGGGCCTCCTGCGCCAGGTCATCGACGGAGCAGCCGGAAAGCGCCAAGCCTTTGGCCGAAAGGTCAAGACGCTTGGGGGGGCCCCCGAAGAGGCCGGAATCCTGCGAACGCTGCGCGACCATTTGCCCAGAGCCGTCTTCATTCCGGCGTTCTATGGCGTCGTGCGCGATGAGCAATACTTGGCTCGTGGGGCTGTTGAGGCGCTGCTCCAAAGCGGGCAGCAGGGACAGGTGGTGCGCAACCTGCTGATGCGACTTCCTTCGCTTGTGGGCATCAACGAGTTTTTGCCCCGAGCTGGGCTTTCTGCGCGGCTTGCGCGCTGTACGTCGTTGCAAGAAACCGACACCGTGCGCTATTTGGAAGTGCTCTTCCGCGACAGCAACGGAGAACTGGAGCTGTCTTCAGCGGGAACGGGGCTAGCAAGTCTGCTTGCCTTGTATGCGGCGATTCAGCTCTACCAGACCCAAAAAGGGGGCGGGCCCGTGGTGTTCATGCTGGATGAACCAGAGGCGCACCTGCACCCTCGACTTCAGGGTGAGGTCGCAGATTCCCTGGTCGAGATGATTACCACCGCAGGCAACCAACTGCTGTGTGCCACGCACTCTGTCGAAATGATCAACCGGTTTGGGCGCAACAGACGTGCCACCGTGCTGCGGATTGACTCCCAAGCTTCTTTCGCCACAGAGCCAAAGGGGGTTGTGCGGGTTCTTCGCAGCGAGGATGACCTTCTCGATGATCTTTCGGCATGGTGCGACCTGTCTCCGTTTGCCAGCCTCAACCTCCTTTCGACGCGGCGCGTGCTGTTTTACGAAGGGCCCACCGATTTCGACATTCTGTCTGCTTGCGCGCGGCTCTATCTGGGAAGCGATCCCGAGCGACTCGCGCGATTCCAGTTGTTTGCGCCGGTCAAACTCTCTGGAACAGGCAACCTCGCTGCCAAGGAGATCCTCAAAACGGCCTTGCTGCCCCTCACCAGGCAGTTGCCTTTGGGAGAGCGTTTTCGCGTCGTGCGTGTACTCGACCGGGACTATGCTCGGTCCACCCAGTTTGAACTCCGGGAGGACCCCGCGTCTCGCTATGAGGAACTCAGCGTCGTTTGGTCCAAACACAGCATCGAGGCCCTGTTCCTAAACCCCGAATGCTTGGCCTCCTGGCTCGACGCCGCGCTGTCTTCACCCACGCGCCCCCCGGATCTCACCCGGACACGACTTACCGAGCTTTGTCGCCTGGCGATCGCAGCCGCAGACCAAAACCCCGACCTGAATCAGTACGCCATCGCTCAGCTCACGCCCAAGATCGCGCAAACGCGCACCGATGTGGGCATTTCAAGTGCCATCCAAGAAGCCACCAGGCTGGTTCAAAACGAACCGGGCACCTACCAGCGCGGGCACAATCGTTGTAGGGAAGTGCTGAGGCACGTTCGCCAAGCCTTGCTCGACGCACCTGCCACACGGGATCTCGCAAAACTCGTCCGGCGTGACATTGCCCAGATCGTGCAGAACAGCCCCCTGCAAGCCAACCTGCTCTTGCCACCCGGCCTCATCCCCGACGAAATCAAAACCCTCCTCGACCACCTCGCCCGGCCTGGACCGTAGCGGCCATGCCGGTGCCTGTTTCGACGATTGCGATTTCGTCGTCAGATAGGCCATAGAGCTGATAGACGCATCGATCGACCTCGTGATTGGCCGCAGAACACTGGCGGAACAATCGTTCCTTCGCGTGAGTTGTTCTCGCATTGTCCACATCAATCTGCATGTTCAGGATGCGAGACACCAGCGCAATCACGCGCTCATAGCAATCAACATCATCCTTGTCAGTCCAGTCAATTGTCCTGATAGGAAGTTCGCCAAAATACTGCTTTGTACAAGTGATCCATCCCCCACGAAACAGATTGCTCATGTTTCTCAAACGCCAAAAAAGCAGCTTTGAATTCAGCAATCCAAGTACGTATTCTGGCTTTAGTCTGCATTCCTCAGAGAGTGTTATGGTAAATCCTCCACTCGCCATGGGACACAATTTGCCCTGCCAATTGTTTGGAATCAGTGTGCATAGACCGCGATCCGCGAGCAAAGGGACTGCGATCTGGGCTCTGTTGTGCAAATCCAAACTGCGTGGAGCACTGTAACCATACCAAGCCCTATACTGTTTCCGAGCTCTTAGCGCCGATAGATTTCGGCGCAGGTGCTCATAAACATTTGGGTAGGACTCTTTGATTTCGGACTCGGGGATCAAGTTTGCCCTTCCCTGTTCAAATGTATAAGGAAATATCACTTTCCACTTGTTAGGCATGTTGAACCGGTAGCGTCCAAAGTCACTCGCAAAGAGAGGCGTCCGCAGAATCCCTGCCTCCAGTGTGTCACACTCCGTTTCCGCATCCAGTACAAACACTTGATCCAGCCCTGTACTGCTTCCCCGATTCATTTCGGCAGGAAGTTCCAGCAGTCGCACCGTTCGGCGTTCCAGTTTTTGAAGGATCGCCTGCTCGTTTGAAGAGTCCAGTGTCCACGCACGCTCACTCAGCGTTGCCATCGGAAATGTGTCAACTGACACTTCTGAGAGAGCACTTGGCGATGCCTCACAGTTTCCATACACAAATGAATCGTGTCTTTCCTTTTCCAAGAACAGAAGGCAAGTGTATGTAGTCGCATCAAAAACTTGGCTATGCTCGAAGTCAATCATCATGCTCACCACCTGGGCATTTGCAAGCAAGCGCCTGACACCTTTTCCATAGTCCGTGCGAAAGAACTTATTTGGCAAAATGTAACCGATGCGACCCTGTTTGTTGATCAATTGAAGACAGCGTTCAACAAATATCACATAGATATCATAATTTCCTGATTCAGCGGTTAGATAGTTCTGTTTGTATAGTGCTACTTCATCCGGTGTCGTCTCTCTCATCACTTGAATGCGAATATAGGGTGGATTTCCGATGATGACATCGAATCCAGCCACGCTTTCCTTTTCCTTTTTGGCGGAATCGCTCTGAAACACTTGTGGAAACTCTGAACCCCAGTCAAAGGCGTTCATGCGCTTGTGTTCGTCCTCGCCCAGTGCCAGGCATCCAGTGGACATGACCGGGCTGATGAGAGAGTTTCCACATTTGATGTTTCCATCAAGGTCGGGAAGTGCTCGCTCGTGAAACAGCTTCATTTGTGTGCTAATGGTTTCGTCTGTCTCGCCTTCAAGGACTTTCAGCAAAAGCGATAGTTTCGTCACTTCGACGGCTTGAGAGTCAATATCTACGCCGTAGATGTTATTGATCAAGATACGCTTGCGCTCAGCAGCGGTGAGCCTCCAGCCCTCAGTGGATCGGTAAAGTTTTGCATCCTTCCCCTTTGCATACTTCTCCGGGTTATTCTCATAATACCACTTTAAGTGCCAATGAAGCAAGTACTGATAAGCTCCAAGAAGAAAGGACCCAGATCCGCAAGCTGGATCGAGAATCTTGAGCTTGGCTGCCTCTTTTGGCGAACAACCAGCCAGAGATTTTCCAACTGTGTGAGCGACAATGTATTCGACAATATAGGTCGGTGTATAATAAACGCCTCCGGCTTTCTTGACCTCTGGTTTTTCCTCGACCTTTGCATGCCCACCACTTGTTACACGGATGATCCTACCCAAAAATCGCTCATACACCTGACCCAGGATATCTGCTGGTAGCACTGAAAATTCATAGGGACTCGCTGGATAATAGAGGCCTGTAATGATCTCCCGTATTAACTTATCATCAATAGATAGACCGAGTGTAAACTCATCAGGACTTCCGTGCCGTCCTTTCTCACGCTTGAAGTGAAACAAACCGGAATTGTAGCGTGCATCAGCCTCCCGAAAGTGCTGAGCCAAACGCGGGTAAATGGCAGTCCCGTTTGTTAGGCCGAGCAAACGGCACATCGGCTCGATGCCGCGATCTTCACAGATCCGCAGAAAAACGATGCGGTCGATCGTAGACTGAACAGCAAAATTTAGTTCATCCGCATGAATCCCCGGATTGCGCAAAGCGATGTTCTTTGCAAGCAACTCCCGCCAACTTTCCAGTTGTGCCAAAAACTCTGCATCAACAGTCGTGGTACCATGCCGGCCTTTTGTTTCTTTTGTAAGGCGATCGAAACTCCCCTTGAGCACAGCTTCCTTCGAGAAAATGGCTGCGATCTCATCCCAGCGATCAATGTAGTCTTTGTAGGTAAAGTATTGGAGCCTCGCCCTCGTTGGTTTGTCCGTTGGTATTGGCTTGATGCGAGTGTCATAAACGGCAAATTCTTCAAAATCGGAAAGAATGGAAACAGGCAAGTTTGCGGACCACGCATAGCGGCGCAACTGATAAGCAGGAGCTATCTCGTCCTTGATAGAAATGGAGGGTTTCTTGGCTTCCACAAAGAACATGCGTCGCCCTCCCACCCGGAAACTGTAATCTGGTGCCTTTGTTGTCCCGCCGATCCGAATCGCGTCCTCATGAATGACATCCCGGAAGGCTTCCGCACAATCCAGTGAATTGTCGATATCCCAGCCAAGGGCTTTGAAGAAGGGATCGAGAAAATCTCGGCGCAACGACGTTTCGTTGTGGTTCCCGCTGAGGTAGGTGTCGCAATGGGCCTCGAAGCGGTCCACGAGCTTCCGAATTTCCGGCGGACTAGACATGGGCGCGGATGCTAGCCACAACCGCCACCCCAACGCCACCCCAAAGCACAGGCCGATGCCGGCGGACAACGCTACAGGTCGATGCCCTCCGCCCACAGCGTTCGGCCCAAGGTCAGATTGTCTTTGACCGACTCCGCCTCGCTCACTTCCCCATTCCCACACAGCTTCTCAGACGAGCCGGTCGCTGCCGAACGCAAAAGGGCCACCCGGCTCACGACGAACAGGATCATGGGAGAGGTCGATCATTGTCTTGGGGCAGGAGTACACAGATCCACACGCAGGATCTATGTACTCCTATGTGGGATAGGTTGGGGTTTGACCGCCCCCAACGCCACCTGTGAGCGGCTGTGTTGCGGCTGTGGATTTCAAGCAGATCAACGGATGAAAAGGTTTGCGGAAAGTCAGGGGGCTTTTGTATGTGGCACCTCCCATGCGTCGGTTGTGAGCTGTTGTGTGCCGCCTCTGTCCGTCTGGTGGCTCCGGCTGTGTTCCCGAACTCTGTCCGTTCGCGTCCCGATCGACGCTGACTTGAGAATGGCACAACAAGCCGCCGCCGCTCCGCCTGGTTTGTGGTGTTTAAAGACCGTCGGGTTGTGGATTGATGGGTTTTTGCGGCGCTTCGGGTTGTTGACAAAAGGTGCCGAGCTTTGGGACCGAACCGGTCAAGACCTTGGACGGCGCTGAAAACCCAGGTGGCAAGCCGTGTAGGTTCTTGCAGTCGTGCAAAAAGAGGTTTGGCAGCCATTT
>Ga0268298_10001258_pt1 | contig 30343 bp, 36 predicted proteins | sample WWTPWeurt_MetaG_FD_194462 | JGI IMG/M metagenome (GOLD analysis project Ga0268298, IMG submission 194462) | Activated sludge microbial communities from WWTP in Nijmegen, Gelderland, Netherland - WWTP Weurt | ecosystem: Engineered > WWTP > Aerobic digester > Activated sludge | place... | reverse complement strand
ATTCCAGTCAAAAGAACATTGACAGAAGGTCTAGGAGTAAACACCTGGAAGTCATACATACATCTCATTTCACAAGCAGGTGTATTTTCTAGTTGGAATAAGAAGTTTTCTGGCATTCCAGGAAGACCAAAAGTAATATCAGTTGCTCCAATTCTCTTAAAGTCTTTTGTTGTAAGGATTAACCCTTCAGACTCTTTCATTAGCATATGAGCCCTAATCTTCATTACTCCATTATGATATTTATAGAGTAATCCTTCTCCTTCCACACCACGAATTACCTTACCTTTTGCAACCTGGTCTGCATAATCTGTTCTATTTGTATCGAAATCAACAACAAGGTCGTCAAATGTTCTAGGATGGACCAAAACATCTAAGTCGCCAGAAACACCTTTAACAAATCCCGAACGAACAGCCTTTAATAGCTTTGGAAATGTTAAACTACCAGCAGCATTATACGAAGAACCCTTCCACATAGAGTAAACAGAATTATCTATAGCGAAAACTGTTCCGCTAGTGCCTAACATCTTGGTTATTCCTAGCATTGAGTTTCCATAATTGCCCTGTGGACGCAATATATGAGTAGCTAAAATTCCTGCAGAATTATCTACGGAGATAGCTCTATTCTCTGGATCAGCGCCTGTCAATTTGACTGTTTTCACATAGTTTCCTGTGTTGTCATGAACATCCAGCATCATGTTCTCCATGCCAACAAATAAACCATCTGCGAATGTAGCTGTCGTGATCGTGATCACATTTCCTGCGACACTTGAAACAACACCCCATCCAGTAGAGCTTTGCCCATGAAGCAATTCTGCTTCCGCTCTCATGTTTATCGACTCATTCATCCATTCCACAAACTGTCCAAGACCATTTATGAATGCTGCTTTCTGTGCATTTCCAGAACCAGCAGTTGAACGAGCTATAAGATCATATGAAACCTGTTCTCTGAGATAGAAATGATAAGCCTCTAATTCCGCAAATCTAGTAGTAGTTGGGATTGGAGAATTAAGATTAGGAACAACATATGGTGCTGCATATGTTACACCCTGGCAACCAGACAATTTAACAGACTGGAGATACTTACCTCCCTGTTTTTCTGCTTGATTGAACTTGATATTATTCATTAACCATGCTTCTTTTGGCTTTGCATCTACGATCTTATCTGCATAAACGTTCTTAAAAAGAGCCTGCGCTGTGGCTGGCTGATATGTATTCATTTGAACCATTTTTATCTCCTAAATTGTTTTTGATTTCCAAATAGTATGTAAAAAGAAAGTATGAGTATCGGCACCAGACTCAAGGTCTAAACCAGTACAGCTAATAGATGTGCATAGATTCTTACTTGCACTAATCCCAGTGCCAGATGCGCCCCTCTTTGTTACCACACCAGCTGTCATGCCTGCAGATGAGATCAGAGCAGTAGGAACTTCCTGTACAACTATTAAGTTTGTGTTTTCACAGTAAATCACTGAACCTATAATAGCAGGTGCAGCATTTGAATCCAATGTTGGAAAACCAGCATCAGAATCAGCTAAATACAACAAACTAGTTGCAGCAACAGATGAAGATGGCTGAACGCCTCCGATCTCTAGATACAGTTTATGATCAACTATATCTGTAAATCCTCTAACATCAGCATCTGAAAAAGCTGATTTTAATGTACAAAATGTCCATAAATCATGTGTTTCTCCGATTGAATTATTTAAACTTGGGCTATTGATTACTGGATATGGCATTTAAATCTCCAAAAAAATGTTTTGTTTTTTTTCTGGGCATTAAAGCTTGCAGATTGATTTTTATTTATTTTATTTGCTGGGCTTTATGTGTAGCTTGCAGCTGGATTTGATACAAAAATGTCCTGTAAGGATACATTAATTATATCTTTTTTTTTGATATTAGATTTAGTGTTTTATCGTTATTCATTCTAATAAAATCAGAAAGAACACCATTAACACCACATTTAGTGCAATAATATCTATTTCCCCTGTTGTCAAATACTAATGTTTTTGAAAGGCATTTTTTGCAAGTAGAAAGAGAGAATTTCTTATTTGCAGAACTAAAAATATCCCTTAATTCGTTTCCATTTAAGCTCATAATTAACCTCTTGAAAGCTGCCTTGCCATCTCTTCCATGCTTCGTCTAAAGTCTTTGCTATCTATTGTAGAGGTTCCATTGCTTTTATTACTAGCTTTAGATGTTCTTTGTTGTTGGAACTGAACTGGATTTTTTTCTTTCATTGAGTTTATAAGCAATTGCCTAGCATATTCTGAAAATTCAGGGATTTTAAGGTAACTTTCTATTTCTTTCCTTGGGTCTTTCCTGATTGCCTTATCTTTATATTTTATAGCCCTATCAACACTCCCTTTAAAATCAAGCATGTCAAATGGAGTTCCATTCTGTAATTGTTCTTGAAGGTCTGCAGCAGCAGCATATATCACAATTGGCTCTGCTCCATCCATTTGTGCATTTTTAAGTTCAAATGAAAGCTTTTGGTCAACATATGATGAAACTCTTTCGTTTAATTGTTCTGCTTTATAAGCCTTTAACTGTTCTTCTCTTTCTGCTTCTATGTTTTTAAGCCTTTGATAATCTTTCTCCATCTTTTTGTAATTTCTTATCTCATCCGGAGTATTAACATCTTCATGAGCTTTTCTTATTATTTTCTCTGCTAAATCTATTGGGTCGACTCCAAACTCGGAAGCAATAGACTCAAAATCATTACTGAATCTTTCTTTAAGAGATTTATGTTTGTTCATAATCTCTTCAGCTTCTTTTTTGTATTTTGCCGCTTCCTGAAATCTCTGATAAGAAGACTTATTTAATGAATCTGATTTTTTATATATTTCTTTTAACTTGTCTAAAGGTACTTTTTCTCCATCTATTTCTAATTCATTTATCGCTTGTTGTTCCATCATTGAAGGAGTATCTGTTGTTTCTGTTGTCTGGGCAGATACATTTTCACTGCTTGCAGCTGTTGATTCCATGTCTTTTCCTTTTTGAAAATGCCTAAATTGGCATTTTGTTAAAAACTATTGAGGTGGTTGTTCTGTTGTTTGTTGTTGAATATTGGTTGGTTCTTTATTCCTATTTAACTCATCTTCATGTTCCATTATATGTCTTACTGTTTCATTCAGTATTGAATATTCAATGCTATTTGGATTGTCTGAATTCATTCTTATTCTGTTGTCAAAAGTTATGGTTTTATGCTGCTTTATGTGCTCTTGATGATTATCAAGGAACATTACTTTGCACTTACCACCTGACATTAATATTTCGTTTTCTTCCATTATGTAATCTGTTTCAGATGTCTCACTTTTAATTAATGGCTCTATTTTTCCTGATGTAAGGAATTTTAAATAAGCACTTGGATCAATTAACCCAGCCTGAAGAAGAGGCTGAACAACTTCAGCCCTTCCTCCAGATGTCTGCATTAAGGGGTCAATTGTTTCAACATAAAAATCACTAACCCCATTTAAAGTATCAGACTTCCATTTTTTAACATTAGATGCATTGTTCTTGCCAATAATATTAATTGTTCTTTCTACTGATTGGAACTTTCTATAATAATCTATTACATCTGATGATGTATCTTTTATTGCTTGTATTACTGAGTTCTGAAGACTTGACATATATTCTTCAGACATCCCTCTTATCATGGCTAAAGCCTTACCTGATTTTAGATTGCTATCAGGATTCCCTCTTACTGTGCTACTTATACCGCTTATTTGCTCCATTGACATTATTGCTGTATTTTTTAAATTTAAAACATTATTATCAACAGATTCCATCTTCAACTGAGAAGGCTCCCTGCTACCATTTGGAACATGAATAAGGTTCATTCCACCTATTAAATTATTCTGTGTAAAATCATATTCTGGGTCTATGATTATATTTGGTATCGCATTTGCCGCAACTGTTGTTGCCATTGCTGTGTCACACATATTTATAAACATCTGTAATGGAGCTAAGTCAAAAGCAGGTGTATATCCATACAATGTACCGATGCCATCGTTTGGTGTTATTTTGTAAATAGGAAGTTTACCATATGGGTTTGGACCATCATACATAACGGTATCAGCACCTGCGCAATACATATATCTTCCATCTGGCAATACTCCATTTACGCCTTTTGCGAAGAATTTATACGTATAAATTACTTCGTCTGTGAGTTTCTGATTTCTTTCAAAACCGAAAGCACCATCAATATTAAATGATGTATTTATTATTTTATCTGCTAGATCTGGAAATTTTGCTGCAAGTTTAAATTTGTTCTCAATCTGAATCAAAATAACCCAATCCAAATCTTCGAATCTTGTATGAATAGTATTAAATATAACATTGGTTATATCATATGGCCTAAAGCTAACATCTCCAGTGTAAATTTTTCTTCCAGATACATCTTCTATGTATTCATCTCCAGCCTCATCATCCCATTCAAGAACAATGAATCCAGTAGACAATACTAATGCTAACTCCACAGCTTTTTTTAGTGACTTTGTTGCTTGTCCTGCATTCTTTGAAAACAAATTCTCAAGCAATTGATTTGTTATCTCTATTGATCTCATTGCGCCAGATGATGAATTTGCGACTCTTGCCTTTGGCACAGGAAGTGATGCGAATATCATTGTCATCATATGTTGCAATATATTCCTCATATGATTTTCTTTCATGCTTAAATACTCGCCAGAGTCGCCAGAAACTCCAAAGTCAGCATATGATGAATTTATTGCGCTATAAATACCGTTAGGATCGGCATTATAATAAAGCCTGTAATTTCTATAGCATTTATAAAAGAACCCATTCCCAGTAGCCATTCCGTTGAAAGACTTAACTTTCCCAATAACATCAGAAGCCAAATCTTCACTATTTTTCATGCAAATCCAATCATTTAGTTCCATTTAAAATCTCCATAAAAGCTGTTTTTTGTTTGTTTTTTTTGAATGGTATTGGGTTATTGTAAGCAGATAATCCACTGTGCTCTGGAACTGGATTTTTATTGTAATTAATTTTTCTGATTAAATATCTTAATGCATCAATTCCATCCAAATGACCAAGTCCTGGTGTCCTTTCATAGTCTTTTCTAGAATTGTTGTATACCCCTAATAATAACTGGTCTATTAGGTTTATGCATCTTTTATTTATGATTATTTTATTGTCTCCGAAAACACCCCTAAGCCTGTTTATTGATTCTTCTTTATCATATTTTGTTGCTGGAACAAATTTTAATCCGAAATTGACATTAAGGTCATAAAGCTGTTGGATATCATTATCTGATACACGCAGCAATGGTTCAAATCCTTTGAACAATTCTGATTCTTTTTCTTTTATTTTAATGGCTATATTCGATGTAAGTTCAGCGGACAAACAAAGTTCATCCATTACGACAATTCTTGCATTAAAAAAATCATAAAAGCAAAAAACAACGAATGTGAAATCCTTGAATCCCAAATCCATTCCCACGTAAAAATCTCTATATTTTGGAATTTCAATTTCATTTACAACGTGAATGTCTTTTTTGAATTCAGGTATAACTGCGAAATTAGTATCAACAACATCTTCGCATAAGTATTCTCTTCTAAATGAAATAGAATCTAATCCTCCACATTCCTCTGCATATTTCTCTGTTTGCTGACTTGTTAATCTGGGGTTGTCATATACTGTTTTCATCATGTAAGTGTTTTTATTCTTACACTCATTCCTGAAATAGTAAAATTCATGACCAAGGGTTTTAGGAGTAGTTGTTGTAATTACTAATTTCCCATTAACTCGCTGCGCCTGTGGCAGCAATATATCATTTACAACATATTTAGGATTCCTCCAAAATCCGAATTCATCACAAACTATTAAGTGTGCATAAGGCCCTCTTAACTTGTCTCCATTATCATCATCAGCTCCTTCTGCGACTATTGTGCTTTCATTGCCAACATCGATGCAGTGTCCCTGAGACCTCCATTTGGGCTTGTATTTAGATGGTATATTTGATGTCATCAGTTGCAGAGTTGGTATCAATATCTGTTTTGCAGATTCTCTTGTTTGTGTAGCTATTACAATTCTGCTGCCAGGATTCTTTATTGCATATCTAATAGCGTAACCCAGAAGGCCCCATGTTTTTCCATAACCTCTTCCGCAATGTATAACTATCTTAATGTACTCAGCGTTATCAATGAATTTCCACATTTCAAGCTGACCAGAATGCATCTCATGCTCTATGTCACCTCTGGACCATAGCAATCCATTTATTTCTTCTTTGCCCATACCATTTATGAGCTTTAATATTTCATCTTTCGTCGCTGGCATTTTTAAGGTCATTTAGAATTGATAATAATGTATCAGAAGATAACGCTGTAATGGAGTTATTTCCGCTTGAACTTATTCTTGCTATTTCTTTGTCATGCTCTCTGAATTCAGGGTCTTTGTTTTTAAGCATAAATTCTAAAAGTCTGTCGGATCCATACCTAGATTCACCGAAAGCTCTCTCCCTTGTTTTACTTATCCACTTAGCTGTAGATGCTGCTCGTCCAATATCCATGGCCTCTTTGAATTCAGGATTATCCCTTTCCCACTCCTGCAATGCAGTCTTTTTAATACCTAGGGCCGCCGCGACCTCAATATGGTGAGCACCTGATTCCATAAGGTCAATAACCATCTGACAATACTCTGGCTTGTACCCTGATTTCCTGACATTTTTCTTGAATTTTTTTGTTCCTATTGCATGAACTTCATGTTTTTCTTTCTCCATGGATTAAATATAACAAAAAAAAACAACATTAACAATAATAAGCGATAACTTAACATTTTAATAACGAATAATTCACGATTAATTAATTTATTTATTGACAAATAAGGAGTAGTCTTCTATTATTTTATATCTTTTATGAAATAAAACATAATAAGGAGTAATTCATGACAAACAAAAAAAAATTTCAAGTTATTAACAATGAAAATTATAATGTAAAAAAAATAAAGAATATACTTTTATTTGATGATGGAATTTGCTTTAATCAAATATTAATTTCAAAAAATGGATTAGAAAAAGGATGTTATGATTTAATTGTTTTAGAACATTATTTTTTTAAATATGTTATTTGCAAATTAGTTCCTGAAATTGCTTTAGGCGAGTTGATTAATGCAAAACATTCGTATTTATCAAAAGAAGTTTTTTATAAATTATGTAATACATTAATTAAAACATACACATTAAAAAAATGTTCATTACCTCCAGGTAGTTATGGATTTAGAAGAATACAAATGTGCGATTCATCTGATATGTCAAAAACTTATACTTTATCAACTAATAATAAGAATAAATCCAATACAACGGAAGAAAATATCAGATTAATAAAAGAAAAAGAAAATGAAATTAAATTCAAAATTAAATTAGAAACTTTATTTAGAGAAAAATTAAAAAATCATTTTTCTATATAAATAATTCATGTTTTTTAAGTTAATTTATTTGTAATTAATATAAAGCTATGATAAATAGGACTCATCATTAATTTTTAATTTCATTAAAGGACTTATTATGAATAAAGAAATAAACAAAACCATACAGGAAAAAAACCAAACAGAACAAACAGCAAGATCAAGATTAAAAAACAAAGAAGATATAAATAAGATTATATTTGATTTTTTTAGAAATGATAATGAAAACATAAAAAAATAATAAAACAAAAAAACATGGGACTAATAGGAAGAGAAAAATCCAACAGAAGATGCAAGACAAAAGATATCGACAAATCATCATCAAACATTGCAGCTGTAAATAACTTTTTGTTTTTCTATAAAAACGGAATAACTAATCTAAACACTTATCAGCCAATATCTAATTACGATATATCAATACTTTTAAGAAAAAGATTTATAGGATTATTTAAGATATTACTTCTTAAAAAAGTAGGAAGCTCTCATTGGCTAATAATCGCCAAATACAGATTCTATTACAAATCAAAACAAAAATCAGTTTGTCTTGAGTCATATATCGACACAGAATGCAAAAACACTGGAAAAATAAAAAATAAAATAATAAACAACATGCTTACGGATAAGAAATTTTGGTCAAGAAAGAAAAAAGGAACAGAAATAGACAACGAAAGAAGGCTTAGAATGATAGAATTATTAAATGATGGAAAATACAAAATCGAAAGAAAGAATAAAGAAAAATTCATATTCTAAGAAAGAGACCGAAATGTTCAAGATATTTGCCAAAGAAAAATGCAAAAAATACAATCCCGATAAAATAAAAGTAGAGATATCCAAAAACAATACATTAATTTCAATCAAAAAATCACATAATCACTGCAAAGACTGGAAATCAATACTGTGTATAGTGCTTGATAAAAAAAGCTGCAAAAACAGCATTTTTGCAAAAAGAAATAAGAAATTATTACTGAAGGCAAAAAAATCAATAACTAATGGTATTTATTTCTTATCATATTTCTCAAAATACATTGAAGAAGAAGTTTTCGAGCTAATTGATTTGAATAATGACATTTACTTCAAAGATTAATGCCCGCAATAATCGATATTCAGACATCAACAATTGCGGGCAGCAACAGGGAGTATGGAGCAAGTAGTCGTTTAATCTATCTTGTCCTGCCAGAGAATAGCATTGTTTTTCTAAATGTCAACAAACAATAAAATCGAACCAATCAGCTTTTGAGTAATTTTTTTAAAATTACGAAAAAGTATGTAGCTTGTATTTTTTTCTGTTTTCTTTTTCTTTTATCTTTCTTCTTTTTTGTTTATTGTTTTTCTTTGTTTTTTCTTTCTTTCTTCTTTCTTTCTTTATGTTACTTTCTTTCTTTCTTCTTTCTTTCTTTTTTATTTCTTTTTATTTTTATTTTTTCTTCTTTCTGTTTTCTTTTTCTTTTATCTTTAAATTTGTGTTACACTGTTACACGCATATCTGAGGTAATATATTCTTTTGCTGCTTCTATTTTTTCTCTTGGGTGAGACATATTTTCTTTGTCGAATACAATATTGAACTGGTTCTCATAAGCAGCAATAAGCAAAGAAGAAACAGAGGAAAAGCCAAAAACCTCCAAAAACGCCAAAATAAACACTTCTGCCGCCTCAATGCTATGTATGCATTGCTTTTGTGTTGTTTCTATGTTTTTTATTGTTTTTGTTCGTTCATTGTGCTTGTTTTTGCTAATCCTTACAGCAGAATCAACCATTTGCTTCAATGTTGGCGGATATTCGCAGACATAAGACTCTTCGAATACTCTATTTATCACGTCCATATCATAACCTGAAAGCCTTCTGAGATATGCTCCTGATGCCTCAGCGTCTCTTGACATTGGTGGTTTATGAAAGATTGCGCACATTGCATCCAATTTCTCTAGAATTATTTGCTCCTTGCTTCTTTGATCTTTCAATGATTGCTGCATATTTTGCCTCTTTTTCTAGTTGTGTTTTATCTAATTTTGCTTCAGCAACTGCTTTTACTCTTTCTGGATTTGTTATATCTGCTATTAGCTCAGGTAGAAGAAATGCTAATGAACCATATCCTCCATTCAGCCTATACCCATGCTGCATAGGTTCTGGCCTTCTCCACGCAAAAAAAGCCATAATTACGATCTTTGCTTTCTCTATGTCTTTGTCACAAGCATTATAAACTCTATGCAGTGTTATGAAATCTATCTTTTCAGGTTTTGGAACAGCTTTGATGTCGCATTTCATCTTATCTGCCCAGTTATTTGCATAAACATCATACAGGATGGTTTGGTAACTTGATGATATTTTATCACCAGATTCTTCTTCTATGTTTTTCTTAATCTTTTCCCTTATATGTTTTTCAGACATTTTATCATAAGATTTTTTAATCTTTTGATACTTGGATCCAGCAACCAATAAAGAGATTACCTTATCAGTTTTTGTCGCTCCATCTGCTTGAGATATTAGTTGATTTATGTTTTTATCTATTCTTATTGTAAGGTGTGTTTTGTTTTCTTTTTCCATGGAATATGCGTAACACGCTGTAACACATAATGCAATATTTTATTTTGTTTTTTGTGAAATAGTCTTGCGTGGTATGTTGATTATTTTCCTGTGCTTCCGAATCCATTACGTCCTCTTTCTGTATTCGAAAGAGTGTCCGTATATTCTATTTCCATTCTTTCACAAGGAGTTATTACAAGCTGAGCTATTCTTGTTCCCTTGTTTATTATTTTATTCCCAACTCCGTAGTAATAAGCAATTACTCCGACCTCTCCTCTATAATCAGAATCAATTGTTCCACTAATAACACATATTCTTTCTCTTAATGATATACCAGACCTAGGCCTTATTTCCCCCTGGTATCCTTCAGGGATCTCAATTGAAATTCCAGTTCTAATAAGTGCTGGAAAATTACTTGTAAGATGAGCTGTTTCATTGCAAATAATATCAATACCAGCAGAACCGGGAGTTTGATATTGTAGATTTATGTTATCGTTTAGTCTTTTTACTTTTAATTTTTTCTTCATTTTTTTCTTCCATTAACCCTGTTTCAATTGTTTTTTTGATTGATAATATATTATCAGCCTTAAGAAGTATTTCCTTCATTAAGTTTCTTGCGGTAGCACTGCATCCTACTTCTGATATCTTTTTAGAGTAAATTTCTAATTCATTGTTTTCTAATTTCATCTTTAATCTCCATTAATCTTTCATAGACCATTTCCATATCTTTTAGTCCATTTACGAGTATGTATATTCCTTTGTTGTTGTTTATTAGTTTTTCAAATTCTATTTGTGATTCTGATTGTTTTGCCTTACTTCTTTTGCATTCAATACAAACAATTTTACCATTAATAACACCTATTATATCAGGAGAACCAGGGTATCCAAATCTTATAAATCCACCACCAGGTGTGGGCATTGCTCCTGTATTATTTCTCCAGAAAAAACCAAAACAATTACTAACCATAAGAACCGAATCTACTACGGTTTTTTCATTTTCATTTTTTTTATGATTCAATTTTTTTCCCGCAACAATGACACTTTTTTGACCACTCTTCTATTTTATCTATTAATTCTTGATTAGGATTATATATTAAATTTCTTAGGATAATCATCCTTGCATAAGCAGGTGTTATCCCTATGTCCTTTGCCAATTTGGCGTAAGATGCTTTTCTTTCTTTTAATGTTTTTGGAGTAACGCTTAATTTATATGTAAGTTCCATAAGACAATAATAACAAATAAAAAAAATTTTCTCAATAAGAAATACTTTTTTGGTATTATTTGTTGACTTATTTTCCTTTTCATGAAATAAGATATTAAATAGGAGAAACAAATGGCAAGTACAATAAAATTTATAGAGCTCATTGATTCAATTATAAAAAAAAGAACGAACCCACACTGGATGGATAAACCAATAAAAGATTCAATTTTGGCGATTAATGATGATTATTTTTTTGATTCAGAGCAGTCAATGAGAAGAGCCATAGATCGTATAATATTAGAGGTAGAAATAACTGTTATGACATGGGTGAAGACAGGAACATACAATATATCTAGTACAGGAGAAGAAGAAATATATGATGATATTTGTTACTTAATAAACAATGGAATAATGAAGGAATTGCGCTATGATATGGATATTTATGGAATGCATGAAAAAAGAAATAATTGAGATATTTGTTGGTGTTATTATTTTTATTGTTATTTTTTTGTTTTTATTTTGAGGGTTTTATGGAAACAGTAAGTTTTTCAGAAAAAAAAGAAAATATATTTAAAGCAATCATATTGTGTAAAAATTTATCAAGGAATCCAAAAAAAACATCAAGCAACCCTTATTTCAGATCAAGATATGCTGACTTATCAGAAGTTCTAGACTGTTTATCTGAACCATTGGAGATGTCGAAATTAGCAATATCTCAGCATCCAAGTGTCAATGGTGGTGTTCTTAGCATAGAAACATTAGTTATTCATGAGTCTGGAGAATGGATGTCTTCTGTTATTTCATGTGAAATAAACAAGGTTCTAAGAGAAAATGGACAAATTGAAACAGACCCACAAAGAATCGGATCACTTATATCATACCTCAGAAGATACTCAATTGCGTCAATATTCTGCCTTGCGCAAGAAGATGATGATGCAGAGTCAATCAATAATAGAAATACACAAGAGAATTTTCATGGAAAATTTAACAAACAAGATGAAAAAACACAACAACTAAAAACAAATGAAGGAAAAAGGGTTATACCATTAGAATACAATGATTCTATACCGATAGAGAACAGAACAATTCCGATAGAGCTTTTAAATATAATTAAAATGCCTGAATTAATTAATAAAAAAATTGTAGAATTACACGAAGTGTTAAAAGTAACTATTAAGTCAAAGATACAAGAATTATCATCAAAATCAAAATCAGAACACAATAAAATTATTATGAATAATATAATAAGAGATCTAAATTCCTTATTAGACAAAGAAGATAAGATCCCAGATTTTAATTGATTTTTTTAAAGGAAAAATATGAAAGATATTAATAATACAGTATTCTCTTGTACCATAACAGAAATAGAAGAAATAAGCAATTATAGTGGAAATCAAGCAACAAGGATGAAGGTTTCAATAAAAAGCCCATACAAGGACAAACAAACAGGTGCTGATAAATGTTTTGACACTAAGATTTCAGTTGATTTTTACAAAAAAGAAACAGATTTTATTGTTGGAGATAGAGTTTTAATTGAAGGATCAATAAAGGTATCGACAAAAGATTTAAAATCATTTTTCAGTATAAATGGAAGAACAATTACACTATTAAACAGAAACACTTATAAACAACATATTCCATCAGGATTTGATTCTGATGATATATTATTTTAATTATAATATAGTCAATAAAACAATATCAAAAAATAATAATTCATAACAACAAGCACACATAAACAATAAAACTAAAATAAGAAAAAACAAGAGAATAAAATATCAATAGTGAGTATAAACAATATGAGAGACAAAGTATTTACATATAATGGGTCAGAGCTAATTAAACCACTTAAAGAACTTAAACAAGACACAGAAAAGGAATTAAGCATTATTTCAGATAAGGCATTATTAGCAAAATCAAAACTAAAAGCAATAAACAACAATGATTATAAACTTTCAATATTAAATATAAATGATGAGAAATCCAAGCTATCATCAATTATATATAAAAATGATTTTTTAACAAAAAAATTAAAAAGAGTTAATGATTTTTTAAGGGAGTGTGAAAGATGCCCAAATGCTAGTTTTGATCTTGATTTTGATGATCTTGATTGGCTTTATCCGACGAGAATAAACGTCTAAAATCAGGGTCTATTGCCAATAAGTAAAGCTTTTCTTTTACACCACTTCCTCCTGAATTCATCATTGTTTCTAGTATGTCATCCGCTTTGCTTCCTATACTTCCGCCTTTTTTCGATAAGTATTTAAGGAATGAAGGATTATTTATGAATGATTGAGATATTTGTTCTGGAGTTATATCATAAACTCCTTTTGATATATCATTCATTATTGTTTTACCTTCTCCGTATTTTTGTCTGTAGTGAGGAAGGTTTTTGTTTACTTTTATTGCTGAATTTGTTCCGCCTTGGCTATATAAGTCTGAGAATTTATCAAGCAAATCACCAACTCCTGTCACATTTGCTGCGTATTTAGTGATTTTACCTATTGTCCCAATAGGCTCTTGTATACCTAATTGTCTTTTGCCTTCATACATATTGTACAATCTTGATTCTAGATTATTTATTTTTTCTGAAGATTCTTTGTTCGCCAATTGTTCTTGAAGCAATTTATTGTTTTGCTCTTCTTTAAACTTTAATAAATTTTCTTTGGCAGTATTTATTCTTAATTGATCTGCTTCTTTTTTATTTGTGTTTATTATCTCATTTGCTATTCTGTCTGAGTTTTTGTCTCCTGACAACAGCAGCTTCTTTGCTTCATCAATAGGTACATCTCTTGAAATGAAAGCTTGAAAATTGTCTTCCAGTTTTTTAGTGTTGTTTTTATACAAGCTAAATGCTTTACGCAGATCATTGTCATTGTCTCCAAATAATTCAAATAATTTTTTAAACCTTGATTTATCTCCAAGATTTTCAAAGTCAATTCTTGCCTCATCCAATCCAGAACTATTTATTAGCTCTTTTTTGCTTGATTTAATTTCGTTTATTTTTTCTTTCAAATCTTCTAATTGCTTGCTTTTTTCAAAATTTAATTTTGTTTTTTCATTTTCTATTTCTTTTGCAGTTTTAATCCAATTAGATTGTGGTCCACTCATTATTTCTTCAATTGTTTCTTGAGGAACCTGTTTTGATTTATTGAAATATCTGTTAACATCTTCAGTTATAGCATTATTTTCTTTTATTGGTTGATACCATTTATTTAATATTCCGGCTTTCACGTCTGAGCTCAATGACTCAGATAATTCACGCATCTTAGATGCTCTTGGGTCTATTGGACTAACTGAATCGCCATAGGCCAATGCTGTTCTCATCGGTTCAGCATGACTATAAGCAGGCTTAAACATCCTAGCAACAATAAAGCTAGACACACTGTCTTCTGCCGGAGAATAAGCTCCGTTGCTTTGAGATAATAGGGTTTCAATTTGTTTATTATAAGTTGTAATTGCATTTTCTCTTACTCCTCTTATTTTGTTTATTTCTTCAATTGTTTTTAATACTTTTTCTCTTGTATCTTTATCGGACATCGCTGTCTGAATTGGGACATATCTTAATTCACCAAGACGGTCTAATTGGTTTCTTACTGAAGATTTGTCCTCTAAAGATAGTCCATCATTTTGTTTTAAATTTTCTTCTTCTATCTCTCTATAAATTTTCTTCACCTTATCTGTCATAGGAGAACCTTTATATCTTACAGGGTCTCCTTTTTGCTCTATAGGTGTTCTTTCTCCTATTTTTTCTATCTCTTGTTCGTAGTTTTCTAGAGGATTCATCATTTTCTTAGCCTTGATGATCATCTTTGATTTATTATCCATTAAAGCTGTAGCTAATTTATTTGTTAAATCTATTCCTTTTTTTGATTTTCCTAATCCAGCTATTAAACCTGTTATTCCTAATGCTGCCAATTCATCTGTATTTGTATTTTTTGCATCATCTGATAACATATTATATGCAGCATGTGATGTAGCACCTATGAGTGTAGCCATTGGATGATTTAATGCTACTGTTGAAATCGCAGAACTTATTCCTGCCCCGGTACCAATTGATTGTAAATCTCCATCTGAATATCCAGCTCCGGCAACAGCCCCTTGCACTCCACCTGATATTGCAGCTTTTGCCATTGATAAAAGTTTTTCATACTTCTTCAAATCTTTAACTTTTGATAATTGGCCAACAGCATAACCGCCTATTTTACCAGCAGTACTATTAAACGGAGAGACTAAAGAACCTCCAAGTTCTGAAACTACATATGTTATTGGATATTGTTTTTGAATATCTTCATATCTTTTTTTAACTTCAGGAAGATAATCTTTGTATTCTTTTTTCTTGTCTGCTGCCGATCTTATTACTGCTTCTATATTGTCAGCTGTACCCATTGTAGCGCCTTGTGCTCCACCACTAATTATGGCGTCAATAGGTCCATATTCTTGTTTTTTTATTGACCTATTATCAACAACGGAATCAAATATACTTCCTACATCACTATTATCCTCTCCATTGTATCCTTCTACTGCTGAATCAAATATTTTTTTTATATCTTCATCACTCATTAAAGCCTCCCAGAAGACTTTAATGCTTTAATGGCATCTTCTCTGCTTATTTTCTTAGCATCCATTACTGCTTTTATACCGGCTTCCTGCTGTGGTGTGTATGTTCTGCTTTGTTGTTTACTTTTCTTGTAATTCTCTAAATACTCCTTCATTCCATAAGAATCTGCTGCATTTTCAGCTAAATCCATTCTTGCTTTTTTCTGTGAATCTACTACTTCTTTTGGTGCATTTAACCCAGGGAAGAATGCCAATGCAGCTCTTAACCCTTCTTGTTCTGTAACTGCTTTTCCAGACTCCAGGTATTGTTGAGACAACCCCCACCTAGTAAGTGCTTTTACTAATTGTTGATTTTCCTTGCTGGCAAGTGAACCTATCAATGGTTTACCAGCAATAACAGCAGATAAAGAAGAAGGATCTCCTCCGCTTCTTATTGCATCATCAATGTCATTTTCTGCGCTCAACAGGTTTTTAATATGCATTTTCTCTTGAGGATGTTTAGAAGCATCATCAGTTTTAGATTTTGCTAGTTTCTGTTCTTCTAGTTGTTCTTTTAACCTTCTGTTCTCATCATTGTTTTCTTTTGCATTGTTTAATCCTGTAATGCTTATGGAGTTACGAGTTTTACCTAATTCTTTATCCACATCAAGCTTTGCAATATTATATGCATTATCTCTTTGCTCCTCTAAATTCTTATTGAATGATTCTAATTGAGCAGAATTTAATGGATTATTTTTTAACCATTCAGCCCTTGCAGACAAATCATCAGAAAAAGATATCAAAGGCTCATATGTTGTTCCTTTTAAGTTTGATTTCATTGACATCATTCTCTGCAATGTCTCATTTTGTTTTAGTTTATTTATTTCACTATTAGGGTCTTGCATGTCTCTTTTGGTTTTTGATTCCTTTATATAATTAATCATTTTCATTGCATTATCTATTTTCTGAAACTGCTCAAGTTGATTATTCGTTGATGCATTATCCATTTCTAATGCATTTTTAAAATTCTTATCTTGATTTTCTTTATTTTTATACAATATACCAGACAATGCTTCATTCTGTTTTTGTATTCTATCTTCTCTGTCTTTTTGTCTTAAAAACTCTAATTGATTATCTCTTTTAAGCTCATATCCTCCTGGCATAAGGATTGGCATTGTGCTTCTATTCCCACTATAAAGCATCCTTCCAATGTTTTGAGCATTCTGCATGTCTTTTTCTTTTTCGTATAAATTGCTAGCGTCAGGTGTTGATAAAACAGACCTTGCATATGCGTCATCTAAATTCTTATTGTCATCTTTTTTTGACATAGAAAGATAATCAAGTAATTCTTTATATAAATCTTCCATTTTTCACCTGTAACTAAAAATTAAACCATCCCTTCATTTTATCTAAATCTGCTTGGCTAAGATTATATCCGCCGCCACCATTAGACTGAGGTACATTTCCACCTCCTCCAAGATAAGCAATTGCTGCATTGCCATTTTGTGAGTTTTGAGTTCCTTTATTACCTCCGAAAATTGACGCTGCACCGCCTCCGCCACCACCACCATACATACCAGCAGCCATATTTGCCATTTCTCCTATATTGTTCCATGCGGAATCATTCAATTTGAACAACGGAGCATAGTCCAATTTTATTTGTTCTTTCTGCTCTGGAGATAATGTTTCCCATTTTGTTTTTGACTTATCCCAATCAAATTTTTTCCCTAAATCATCCCTTGCAAGATTATATAGCATTGCCTTATTCCTAATATCTGCTCTTTTATCAAATGCCTCTCTCTTCCTTTCAGAATTTAAAACATTAAATTTATTTATAATATCAGCATTTGCCTGATTACTGGAAAAATCTTGTCCCCTAATGGATGAAAGAGAAGATTGTAGTTGTCCTGTAGCCTGCATTCTTTCCAAAGCACTATTAGCTGCATTTTGCAGCTCTGCGTCTTGAAGCCTGTTTGCAGCATCCTGACCAGACTGCTGTCTCATTGCAAACTCAAGACCACCACCAGAAATTCCTCTAGCTTGTGAATCTGATGTTATTTGACTATTTCTAGCCCTAGCCATGTCATTGGCATCCCTGATTGCCCTTATCCTATCAGAATCAGACTTAGATGAAATCCTTCCATCCGCAATTTCTCTCATCTGGGATATATTGTCCATTTGCATTTTTCTTAGCTCTGGATCTTCTTTTATTAATTCATACTTTAAGTCATCTGGGATATAATTTAGAACAGGATCCCATTTACCAGTTATTTTAGTCCTCTGTATTGCATCTGATATTTCCCTGTCTAAGTTACTTATCCTTAGCCTATTTTCATCTGCCATCTGGCCTGCAATGTATGTGTCTACGATATCACCAAACAGATCAAAAATACCCATATGCGCACCTTATTTTTTATTTTAATTCAAATTACTTAATAAGTCTTTTTTACTTTCGTAGTTAATAGAGAAATATGATCGTAATAATTCTCTTCTTATTCAGGAGAATATTCTCCTGAATCAGCTGTATGATCTCCTGCTTTTCTGCTGTTATTTCTGACTGAATCATCTCTCGCATTTAATTTTCTTCTTACTTCTGGAGGTAATTTTTCTTCTGCTGATTTATTTATTTTTCTTTTCTTCCCTATGAAGTCATCCATGCTCAAACCAAGAATATCTGATAATGCATTATAGTTTTTATATCTTTTGTATGTTCTCATGTCTGAGTCAGTTGCAGCTTTGTTCAATAAATACCCTTCTGGGTCGTCTAAGTAAGCTTGGTCATTTGGGTCAATATAATAATGAGAATTAGTATTTCCATACGGGTTAGGTCTTTGAATTTGAAGAGTCATATTCTCGTAATGAGAATATGGATTAAATGAGTTATTTAATGGTTTTCCAGTAACAGCATCTATCCCTCCTTCTTTTTGTTTTTCTTCCCAATCACTGTCTCTAATTAATGATTCATTTTTTTTCGCATTTTCTATTAATGACAGTCTTTCGTTCTCTAGTGCCTTTCTTAACCTGTCAGAACCAGAATTATATTTATCTATGTATGATTGACGCGCTTTCTTGATTGCGTCTAAATCTGAATTCAGGTAAGATTCTTTTGATTTAAATTGCTCTTTAAATCTTTCAGGAGAACTTAATATATCACTATTTGTTCCATACAATGCTTGATCGAAATTTCTCATTCCTAGATTATACTTTGACTTGTCTGATGCTAATTCGCCTGTTATCTGATCAAGATCTGACATTCTCTCTAGGAATCTTTTTGATTCTGGACCAAATTCAAATTTGTCCATTAACTCAGGTCTAGCTCTAGACTCTTTTCTTAATCTATCTATTAGGATTTTCTTTTCTGGTTCATTATCGCCCATTTTTTCTAATTTTGATACTGTGTCATTAACCCATTTGGAAAAATCAAGATCGCTCATATTGGCAAACTTATATCCTTCACTGTTTTCACCTTCCCTGATCCAGTCTCTTGTTCCTTGTGTGTCTTTGTTGTATTTATCTTCTTGCGCTTTTATTGCTTCATCTGATTTTTTATTTAACTTTTCAACAGCAGACCCTACATTGTTTTGGTCTAGATATCTCTGTATGTTTACAAACCTGCTTCCGCTTTTGTTGCTTGATGGTGCTTGCTGGTTTATTGGATTAAACTTTAATCCTGTTTGTTGGTCTTGTTGATTCCCTCCAATCATGCTTCCATATGTTTGAGTGAGCGATTTAGGGATAAGTGATTGCACTTGCTGGTAAGAACCAGGGTAAGACCCGTATTCGTTATTGAACTGTTTTTCTTCATCATCGTTTATGTCTTGTCTATATTTGTTGTTATAGTATGCCATATCAACCAAGTACATACAGCTTGCATGGGACATTGGCAATATTATAGTTTAATGAATGAGCAGTAAAACTGCATTCCCATGGGGCAGTACCTATTAGATTTAAATCTACACCTTTATTTTGAAGTGATTGTATCGATACAGTGTCTCCAGCATTCAGATCAATAGTTTGAGTACCTGTTTGACCAGTATAGTTACCTCCCTGACAAGGAGGAGAAAATGTAACTGCATATCGTTCAAGAGCTGAAGCACCTGTATTGAGTTTTATGTATGAATACCTGTTCCCAGCATTATCTGGTTCCCATATATTCTTGTATGAAAACACATATCTGCCAGGTATTTTGCATACAACTGAATCAGAAGAAAAGAAAATACCATCTCCTGATTGTGTGGATGTATCATATGTTACTTTGGTGTCTGTTGCACTTGGTATTGGTTGGTTAGCTGTTTTATAAGCAATTACTGAGCTTTCATTTGTTTTGAAATATAATATTATTCCTATTTTACCGCTATTGTCATATCTCAATTCATAAGAATCTATTGCATAACCAGAAGATTCTGTGACTATTATACCTCTAGGCTTACCAGATAGTTTATTTTCAAATTTTTGCTGAACTCCATGCGTAAAACTAAATTCTATAGGTTGACACAATACATTTTCATTGAATGTGATATTGTTTTCTGTCATTGTTATTATTTGGTCTGAAAAAATATTTATCTCATCCATAAATCTTCCAAACCATTCAGGAGCATCAATGAAATCTTCTTTAATGAATTTTTTAATAGCAGATATCTTCATCTTGTTGACTTCTCCGAACCTGAATCAACTAATTCAACAGAAAGAGATTTTATTGCTATTTTTGAACCAGCAACAAAATTTCTCATCCTTACGGTTAATTGATTTGATTTTGGCATTCCTGGGTTAACCCTTATTCTTTTGAAATTATTTACATAGCTTATTTTTATATTAGTTGTCGGGTCCAAGCTGCTTGTTGCTGTCTCCGATGTTAAATCCTTTATGACTGGAGTACTTATGAATTTATCAGTATATATTAAATTATTATACATTTCTTGATATTTATAATTTTCATTATAGAAGTAAAAATATAACTTTGATGCTTCAGCAAAAGTGCCAGATATTATGGCGTTTGTTCCCCATGTTTTATATGTCTCTGGTGACAATACTATTGGATTCCACATAACATCAAAAACAATTGGTCTAAAGCATGGTACATTTGTCGTAACAACTAACCCATCAACTGAATTCAACTTTGCTGTTGAACCAGAAAATGACTCAACTATGTACTTTTTGTTATTGTAAGTTATCATCCATCCTTCTGAGAAGTATTCATTATCTGTTCCTGTTACTGATCTATTGTATGATGAATATTCAACAGTTTTATTGAATGTTATATTTATTGTTTTATTTGTAGTGTTTATTGCTGTTATGTTTATTGATGCTTCTTCATCATATGAAAAATTCATATCACCACCAATGCTTCTTGATGGTCTTTGCTTCATTACTCCGTACGTTCTTAATCCAAAATACAATCTATCCTTTAATACTCCATAACAATTAGAATAAAGCATCCATCTCGTCCATGTTCCATTAATAACATTGAATACGAAAGAGGCTATTGCTTCTCCAGGACCTTCTTTCACAGAACAAATATAAAGTTTTTGAGATTCATATCCTATCCCAAATATTGATGTTAATTCATCATCAACTGTTCCTGCTATTATATTGCCATAAACCTGCTCTCTTGAATTTATAGGATATCCAATAACCTCTGATCCTGTATCACTTATCTTTATAAATCCTTGGTTGCTTTTCCCTACGACTACATTGTTTACAACAGCAAATGATTCATAGTTGTTTCCAAAATTTATTGTATTTTCTATTAAAGTTGCTGAGAAATTGCTTGGGGATGTACCTGTTATTCTGTATGCTGTTTTTGTTTTTATTACGATTAAACTATCCCTTAATGGTAAAATCCTTAAAATCATTTCGCCCATTGAACCAACGTCAATAAAGTTAACCGATGGGCAATGGACAGGTTGTCCTTCCTTGCTATAGTAGATCCTATTAGACCTTTCATTGTTTGTTGACTTAACAAATGTACCAGATACAGGAAGTTTAGGCTCAAAATTACTTCCAGTTGATACTGAGTCACTTGTTAATACAAAAAATGTATCCCCTATCGATACGCGCTCAATATACATCGATCCAGGTATGTCTCCTTCTGCACTTGTATAGTATGCAACAAATGAGTTACCTGACCTGTTTATTACACGAATAAGACTCTCAGCTGTTCCCCTTATTGCCTCAGATGGTGATGTACCGAAAAGAGTATTATAGAAAACAAACTCTTTTGCTGCTATGTTTTCACCTGTTGGAGAAGAAGTAACTGAAGTATCTGCTGTTTGAATTGCCTTAAACGATACACCATCTATCGTTATAGTGCTAACACCTGTAGTGAAACCAGAAACACCGATAAGAGATAAATCCAAATATTCTTTTTCTTTTGTATATGCAAACCAAACACGGCTTTTAAATGCAGCTAAATCTCTGCAATATGGTGGTTGATTATTGGCTTGAAATATGCTTTCATTGGAAGCATTCGTGTAAAGACCTTCCCCCATGATTGTGTCTGGTCTGAAATCTTCAATTGTTATTGTGCCTGCAATTATCTGTGCTGCTGTTGGAGATGATTCATACACCAAAAACATCTCATCTCCAGGGTTTATAAATGTGATACTGCTTGATGTTTTTTTTGTTCTATATATCTGATAGAAGTTAGAAGTTTTTATTTGCTTCGGGATAGTGAATGTTAACGACACATTTCTATTTGCTGCCACAGCTACTTTGTCGTAATATATTATTTGTCTCTGGCTTGGAGAGCTCTTGTACACATTGTTCTGTGAATTTCTTATTCCCCACACAATTCTATAAGCATATGATTGATATTGTAACTGGCTAGCAGCATTGCTAAATATTGCACCAGTAGTAGGAACGACTAATGATAAAACAGTATCAAGTCCTATTGGAACACCTGCTTCTCCATATGTCAAACTAGGAACATCTACCTCCATGACTCCTCTTGAGGATGTAAATAGAATATTTCCATTAAGATTTGCTCCTCTTATTTTTCTACTCATTTGGACCATCCAATGAAACGCCTATTGCTCTTCCCAGCGATAAATCACTTATATATGTAGGTATTGGAGATAGGAACCTATATACATAGCCATTAATATCCCAAGCACGAATTCCGCATTTATCTGTAAATAAACCATATAATGAAAAAAACACCCTGTTCTTCAGATTATCATAAAGAAGTACAGTACTTGTTGGTGGGAACGTTGCATTTACAAGTTCTCCATCATTATATTTAGTAATATCCAAATTATTTGGAACAGATAGCAACAAATCAGGAGTGAAATACCTTATTCTTCCTTCTTCTATGAAATAGAAAACATCTGTTAATGAAGTTCCAATACTTCTTCTTTGAAAGTTTCCTAGGTCGTTTTGTATGCCCCATGAAATTTTTCCACTTGAACCACCACCATCAACTGGAACTGTTGAGCGTCCAAATATTCTAGATGAAACTGTGTATGTTGGGCCAGTAAGACTTATTCTTAATATTCTTGTTTCATAACCGTTTGGATCTCCACCATCTCCATTACATAGTGCATACAAGTAAGAGCTGTTACCATAACATACAACTCCATATATATCCGCAATACAGTTTACGCCTAAGTCACCATCCTGAAACACATATTGCGAGTATTTACCAGATATTTTTAATACATTTCCTGTAGATGTATTAATTCTTCTTATCGTACAAAAATCAACCACATAGATATAAACTGAATTATCATCTGGTCCACAAAGTAATGTGTTATCCTCAAACACAACAGCAGCACCAATACCATCAACAGCTGCTCCTGTGATACCATATGTTCCGCATATTGTTGATACCATTCCTGTTGATAAATTTATTTTTCTTATTACTGATGTTTCAGATAAGTATATATTTCCATCTCCACCAGCACAAATATATAACTGGCTATTATAGTATAAAGTTGTATCGAATCTCGATGTAAGCAGCGCCCCATCAACATGACCATTTACTGTTAGGCTTCCAGCGAATAAATATACAACTCCATCACTAGATATCCTAAAAACTGCAGGTACATTTCTAACTGTAAAATATAAATTATCTCCAATCCTTATCATTGATAATGGAGAACCTATCTTTGCTGCATCTGAAGTTATAAGTTCACTATAATTGCAATCTCCACCTGTAACAAATACTCTTCCATTAGTATTTGTAAATAAATAATCATCAGAGCTAAACATCGATTCTGTTTTTGACAATGGAAGTCCATTTCCACATTTATCAAATCCAAATCTAGGTTCTATCACATCGTCTCTATTTATCCAGACATTATCAGCCCTACACAATGAACCTTCTGGTGCATTATACTCATTTCCTGAATAATAAAGACCTTTACATTTTGTTGTTGTAATAAATTTATTTGACATATTAATACCAAAATCCTCTTCCAGCTATAAGTCGATTAGGAACTAGTCCATTACCCTGAAGCGTTAGTTTTGAGTTTTGTCCGACAGACCTTTGACCTGGTGACACTCTTAGAATTTCTTTTATAGAGTTAGTTACATTTGATAATCTCAACTGATAAGCCCCTATATCCATCGTTATTTTATTCATAGCTAGAATAACTAATTCTGAAACAAACTGATGAAGCTCATTTGGAATAGGTGGAAATACAGTAGTATCTTTATTTACTGCTATATCTCCTATTGAGATCAATGCTACGTCCGAAGCAGCATATGTAAATGTAGGCATTACTGATGTAACTGGTGTCTTGTTTCTTACTTTGTAGTTATTAGGACTCTTAGATGAGTAAAAATCTGTAACGCCAAGAGATGTTGTTCCTATATCATAAACATATGAGTTTGGAGTATATGTAACCGCACCTGTTGCGTAATTAATATTTGTAACTATCCATGAGTTCTTGTCATTTACTAATTCTCCAGGACGCCTGTAATAGTAAACTCTGTATTTGTCCACAGTACCTGTCTGAGGAACTGGAACAAATCCAATTCTATCATGAGTCAAATAAAAGCATGTAGGAGTATTCTGAGAAGAACCAGAATACAGATATAACTGGTCATACTCAATTCTTGTCATTGGTCTTACACGTCCATCAATAACCCTATCTATTCTTCTTATTTTATTCCACATAGAATATTCAGGGAATACATATTCTTGCTGACCAGCTACAAATGAGAAATCTTCATGCTCTATGAAGTATCCATTATCAGCCCCCATTAGTAATGGGATCATTTTATCATATAATTCTCTTTGAGCTATGTCCAATATCGTCTTGGGAGGGAAATTATTTTGAGCATCAGGAAAATATCCATAATCATATACTGATTTAACTAAATAATCACTAGTATAAGGCATTGAAAACCTCTTATTTGTATTTAAATAAAAAAATTAGTTCAATGATAATGACATTATCATTTCCATTATTAATAACAACAAAACACGTTTAAAATTTTATTTTTTAATATATTCTGGTGGGCTTATGACGTATATAGGATAACAATATATTACAACTTAAAAAATCACTTAATGATTTTCTTTCTTTTCCTTGGTGTTTTCTCTACAGTTAATACTGTAATGCTTTCTTTCTTGGGAATCTTTTTATAACTTACATCTGATGGTATTGAGTCATAATCATCAACACACTCATCATCATCATCATCATCATTATATTCTTCCATCGTATCTTCATTGCCATCAGCATTAATCATCTCTTCTAACTCTTCTAATGGATTATGCGCTGACATTGCATTGTTTTTTCTTTCATCTTTGGTTTGTTTTTTGATTTCTTCTTGTTCATCAGATTCGTTATCAATGTCGTCATGTGTATTGCGCATTTTCATTGCCATTGATTTTTTTGCCATTTTCTTTATATCTTCTAATATGTTCATTAATTCTTTCATTTATTAGCTCCTACAGCGATTGGAATTGACGCTCCTATTATTCCGCCAATTAATATACCCAAAGGAATTCCCCACACACCTAACCAATTACTAATAGCACTATTATTGGAATTTAACATCTTTTGTGTTGAATTTAAATCAACTTTGCATAGTTCTATTTCTTTTTTTGATTGAAGTATTGACTCATTACATTGAATTCTTTGCTGTTGCTGAAATTTTGCAAGATAATACGCATTCTCCCATGTCATCCATACCCCATCAGTGGGAGGATTGTTTTTGTCTATTTCTTGTAATCCATTTTGCTCTTGCATTGTTATTTTTATATTATCAGCTATCGTTTGTTGTCGCAAAATCTTATTTGCTGAACAATGTATCCCTACAAAGCTTAACAATATTAATAAGTATTTTTTTTTATATCCAATATTCATGTCGTTTGTTGTTTTTTTGTTGTTTTTAATTTATTTTTCTGAACCTATTTAATTCTTCTAGAATATCTTCTTTGGTTAATTTTATTTCTGGTTCATTTTTTTTTATTTCTTTTTCAAATTCTTTATATTTATTTTCTATTTCTTCCTGTTCCTTTTTTCTTCTGTTATATGCGTCATTTAGATTTTTTTCTCTTGATTTAAACCTGAAAAATTCTATTACTCCAGATAAAAATGCAACAATTGAAAAAACATTAACAATAATATTCAGTTTCTCGTTTTGGAACACGTAATATATCACTCCATTTAATATTGCGAATATAAATAAAACATAAATAACAATAAAAATAAAAACAAAAAAGTTCAATAATGGACAAATTATACCATCTCTAATGCTTACCAATATCTGTCTCATTTTTCTTTGTTCCAATAACACCAGTAACACTTGCATCCTTAGCAAGCAAGGCAAGAAGGAAGACACCTATATGAGGCAACATAGCATCCAATCTTTCATAGTTAGACCCATTCAAAATCAAGTCAAAATTTTTAACAATTGCATGAATAAGTCCTAGCACGCCAAGTATGGTTGTTTGCCAATTGTAAATTCCAGAAATAATAATTATTTTAAAATACTTTAAATATTCAACCATGTCTTTATCCCATCTGCAACCATAAATCCTATTGCATTTAAATATGATTCTTGAGTTAATAGCTTTGCCTGTTCATTATTGCTAATGAAGCATGGTTCAATAATCAATGACTCAGTAACAGGCCTAGTGACAAACCAAAATCTTTCAATATCGAATCCATCACAAGGAAGCCCTATACATTTATGCGATGAAAAATTTTTAGATTCAAATCCTTTTTTAAAATTTTCACTAATTAACTTTGCAATATTTTTCGCTTTATATTTGTTTTCATCATAAAAAACAGAAGAGTAATTAATATTTTTTTCTTTATTTTCTTCTTTATTTTCTTCTTTATTTTCTTCTTTATTTTCTTCTTCAAAATTAAAAAGAGTTAATGATTTTTTAAGGGAGTGTGAAAGATTCCCAAATGCTAGAGTACCTACTTTTGTGCCATAAGAGTTTAAATGTATTTCAATTGAAAGTTTTGGTGTTAATTCTTTTATTTTCAAAAGCTTCATTTTTATTCTGTCTTTTTGATGCTCTATCCTTCCTACATCATAGACGAAGCAATCTATTCCGCTTGATTTTAATGAGTTATAACATGAACGACTCATTACCTGGCTACAGTTATATTCTTGGAGTTCGTATTTTGAGTTATATGCACCACTGCCTACCGAGTGGGCAACGCTTATAAGTATCATTACTGTATAATACTATCGGTCTTCTAATCTTGCAATCTTTTCTCTCAGTGTTGTTAACTCTTCTTTTATTTCTTTTGAAAACTCATGATATTCAGAAAAAGGTACAAGCCCGCTTATTTGCAACTTAAGATCGTTTATACCATCTTTCATTTGTGATTTTGTGTCTATTAATTGTGATTCAAATGATATAAATTTTTCTTGTATTTTATTTAACATAGTCATTATTTCTTTATATTCTTTGTGTACAATAGACTGAAATAACTTTGCTGTTTTAGCTGATAACCAAAACATCAAAGATAGCAACAATACAACTATTGCAGCTAAAACATTAGGATTAATTGAACTAACAACCTCTTTAGTTACATCCATACATATTCCAATAAAGTTGTAAATGTGTGCTAATAAAAATAAATATTTTTGATATATGCGTCCATTTGATTATTGAAAAACCTATCAACTCCTATATAAAAATAATCAAGATTATCATCTATGTCGAAATTACATGTTGATATAGAGAGTTGGTTTTTTGATATATTGTTTAATGACATTGTCTTAGACGTGACACTATCCCATAATAGATTAAACTTCATTGTTTCATTTTCATTGTAAGATGGAGTAATAAGAGCACAATTTTCTGCGCCTGAGTTATAAACCGATAAATCATTCGAACCCAAAGAAGAGAAGAAAAATCCAGAGCTACAAGACAATAAGTATCTACTGAAAATTGCAAGAGGAGGTGTGCTGCTTGAGCCAAGAAATGTTACCTCGGATGTTATATTACCTAAGGTCATATCGATAATGGATTTAGGATAGTACATTATATTTGCTGCATGATTTCTTAGTTCATCAAAATTTGGACTTACGCTTCCAGGATAATATCCTACAGAATCATTTATTCCATATATGATAAATGACTTATTTGCATTTGCTGGATTCTCATGTGATGATATTGTGAATATCAACGCTGAATTAAATGCTTCATTTGTTATATTAAATAAGTATCTATTTCTCGATGTTAGACCAACACCAACTTCAACAAATGAGTCTGCAGGGACCCATGTTTGCGTTAAGAAATCATAATAATTACCAGTTGTGGCATTTTGAACATGTAAAAGAGGTATTGCTCCAGCATCTATTGATTTAGTCCATATTTCTATACATACAGGATATAATGCTCCGTAAAAAGGGCCAATAATTGGAGATGACTGGCTAATTGAGCATGTACTCATTACCCCATCAGTAAATAAAGAAGCTCCATTTCCACCTATTGTTTTGAATGAATCTTGGTCTGTATATGAAGTAACTGAACTTCCTGCAACTGCGGTAATAGTCCAATTTGAAAAAGGAGTCATATCTTCACTGAAAAAATTATTTACAAGGAGACTGCCATTTGCATTTTCGGATAAATAACCTTTATCATTTATCCTTGGCCAGTTTTCACCAAATGTTATTATATCATTTGCAATAAATACACTTTGCCTTGAACCATTTATGAAGTAATCTGGAAATTCTCCGTTTTTAGATTTTAATCCAGCATAACCGAAAAATGATTGCTTGACCTCGGTTGCCGTTTTTTGTGTTGATTGTCTGTGGAATTCTATTATTTTAGATGTTCTTGTAGGACTTAATACAAATGCATCTATTCCTAGATATGTTGGAGTTCCAGGAGCAACAGTATCTATATTACCAACACCAGACATTGAAGACTGAAATACGCCATTCATGTAGTGACTAAGAGTCTTTGTTGCTCCTTCCCATACTAGAGTCATAAAATAATGAGAATGCTTGTCTAGTTGTTTTGAAAGGACTATCGGCGTTACATCGAAATTAACAACAGTCATAAACAGTGGATATAATCCACTGTTTATCATGAACATTGTGAAGTTATTATTCATTAAACTGCCTTGAGTATGAATAAGAACCTCATCGAAGACAAGGCCAACACCACACCGTCCTGTCTGTATTACAAATTCCATTGTCATATCGTTTGATGTATCAAGTACATTGTTTGCTGAGTATGGAATTGTATAATAATCGGTGACATCAGGGAAAGAAACGCCTTTCTTATAGTCTATGCCGTCGAACTTACCATATGGATATAGTCCGGTTTTCAATCCTATATTAGGAGCTCCATGCAGTTGGGCAGTAACAGAACCAATCCTAGAGACCCAATCAGAACCAACAGACAAATCAGAAGCAACAAGGTGTAAATTAGAATTTGTATTTGTTTCTATATCTATACCTGTTTTATCGAATAAAATATAGTTTTTGGGTATTGTTGGTGGATTTGTTTTATTGTTTTTAAAGTTATCATCAAATAAAGTAGAACCACCATAGTAGGTCTGGAATTTTGTCATTTCACACCACTGATGTACTTGACTTTATAACAATTGTAGAAGTTCCAGCACCTGTGTTCTTATATCCAATTCTCCAAAACATTTTAGTATTTGTTACGTTTATTGGGCCTACAGCGTAGTCACCAACTATTGAAAAAGCTCTAGGATAAACAGGGACCTTATAGTATCCAAATGCATCAACAGCGCCTAATGTGTCTGCGAAATAAGGGAAAACGCTAAATGAACCGTTTTGTTCTTCGCAAGATTCTATGACGAAATCAACTGAAGATACACCTGCGCCTAAAACTGCTTCAAAATAAAATGAAAGCTGATTTACTTGGTATGGACCAATTACGTCTGTATACAGATACGTAAGATTTGTTATTTCATTATCAAAGATTGTTGTCGTCTGATGTATAGGCCCTATTGTGGACATTTTATTCTCCAGAATACAACAAGGAGGGAATTTCACCCTCCATATTGTTATTTATTATACGCTATTCACAATTCCAGTCAAAAGAACATTGACAGAAGGTCTAGGAGTAAACACCTGGAAGTCAAACATACATCTCATTTCACAAGCAGGTGTATTTTCTAGTTGGAATAAGAAGTTTTCTGGCATTCCAGGAAGACCAAAAGTAATATCAGTTGCTCCAATTCTCTTAAAGTCTTTTGTTGTAAGGATTA
>Ga0268298_10001257_pt1 | contig 30345 bp, 23 predicted proteins | sample WWTPWeurt_MetaG_FD_194462 | JGI IMG/M metagenome (GOLD analysis project Ga0268298, IMG submission 194462) | Activated sludge microbial communities from WWTP in Nijmegen, Gelderland, Netherland - WWTP Weurt | ecosystem: Engineered > WWTP > Aerobic digester > Activated sludge | place... | reverse complement strand
TACCGGGTGGCGCGGCCGGGCGAAGGAGCTAGGGATCGACTTCGATCGCCGCGGCTGGGCCGGGCAGGGTGCCAAGGGTGAGCGCGGGTACGACGCTGCCCGGGAAATGGCGCCGGCGTCCTACCCGGTCGCCCTGGCGGCCCGCAACGCCGTGCGCTACGCAGTGGATCACCTGACCGAGCGGCAGTCGGTAGTGTCCGAGCGGGTATTGCTGGATACGGCCATGAAGCACGCTGTCGGCTCTGCGAAGCTCGGCGACATTCAGGGCGAGATCCGTCTTCAAGTCGAGAAGGGCTACCTGATCCAGGAGGCACCGAAGTACCGGCCCGCGGACCAGATCGGCAGCGGGGAAGGGCAGACGCGGGCGGCGTGGGTGGCCGAGCTGGTCGCCAAGGGGCAGGACAAAGGGGTGGCGTTCGAGCGCGTTGAGAGCGCGATCGAACGCGGCGGGCTCGTGCCCGTCGAGCTGCGCTATACCACCCAAACTGCGCACGAGCGCGAAAAGCTGATTCTGCAGATCGAGCGCGACGGCCGCGGCAAGGTGCCGGCGGTCATGTCGCGCGAGGCCGTCGTCGAGCGCTTGGTCGGCGCCTCGCTCAACACCGGTCAGCGCTCGGCGGCTGAGCTGATCCTGACGACGCAGAACCGCGTGGTCGCCGTGCAGGGCTTCGCTGGGACCGGCAAGAGCCACATGCTGAACACCGCCAAGGCCGAGATCGAAGGGGCCGGCTACCAGGTGCGCGCCCTTGCGCCCTACGGCAGCCAGGTGAAGGCACTGCGTGAGCTGGGGGTCGAGTCCAACACGCTCGCCTCGTTCCTCAAGGCGAAGGACAAGGCTATCGACGCGAAGACGGTCCTCGTTATCGACGAGGCCGGCGTAGTGCCAGCCCGCCTCATGCAGCAGGCCCTGCAGGTGGCCGAAAAGGTCGGCGCACGTGTCGTCTTGGTCGGCGACACGGCGCAGACGAAGGCCATCGAGGCCGGGCGGCCGTTCGACCAGCTCCAGGCTGCCGGGATGTCCACTGCACGCATGGACGAGATCCAGCGCCAGAAAGATCCCGTATTGAAGGAGGCCGTCGAGCTGGCCGCCAAGGGTGCGACGACGGCCTCGCTTGACCGCATCAAGAGCCTGGTCCAGATCGAGAACGACCACGAACGCCGGGCGGCTGTCGCCAAGGATTTCATCCAGAGTCCAGCGGCGGAGCGCGACCGCACGCTGATCGTCTCGGGCACCAATGAAGCACGGCGGGAGATCAACCGCATGGTGCGCGAAGGCCTTGGGACGGCAGGGAAGGGCGTCGAGTTCGATACCCTCATCCGTCGAGATACGACGCAGGCCGAGCGACGGTTTTCAAAGAATTACCGCGTGGGCGACATCATCCAGCCCGAGAAGGATTTTGTGCGTAGCGGCCTCAAACGTGGTGACCTCTACAAGGTCGAGGACACCGGCCCGGGCAACCGTTTGACGGTGCGCGGGGAGAGCGGGGCGAGTATCACCTTCAGTCCAATGACGCACCGGCAGCTTTCGGTCTATCAGCCCGAACGCGCGGAGCTCGCCCGTGGCGACGTTGTGCGGATCACTCGCAACGATGCCCAACTCGACGTGGCCAACGGCGATCGCTTCAAGGTGGCCGACGTCGCCACCGGCAAGCTCACGTTGAGCGACGGCAAGCGCTCGGTCGAGATCAAGACCGACAAGCCGCTTCACCTTGACCATGCCTACGCGACCACCGTGCATAGTGCGCAAGGCCTCACCGCCGATCGAGTGCTGATCGACGCGCACAGTAAGAGCATGACCACAGCCAAGGACGTTTACTACGTGGCTATTTCCCGTGCCCGGCACGAGGCGCGGATCTATACGGACAGCGTGAAAGAGCTTCCAGCGGCAATTGCACGTGAAAACGTAAAACTCGCCGCGCTCGACATCGAGAGGGATTCCCAGAGGCGCCGGGAGCGGCCCGAGGCCGGGAGGGGGGAGCGCCATGCCGTTTCGGTTCACTCCGCGCCGTGGCGGCCCATCCGCGAGGATCTGGGGCGCGAGGCGGTCACCCCTGGCGGACGCGAGCGCTGATCGCGCGAGCATGCGCCGACGGTTACGTCGGCTGCATCGGGATCACGAACTGCCGACCGAACTTGTCGATCCCAACGTATATCTCGTCGATTTCAAATATGCGCCCATCAGGCGGATGGGCGCAAAGCTATTCTGTGCGAGTGCTGACACCGCATCGATATTCAGAGAAGATCGAAAACCCTGGGAAAACTGTGTTGAAGAGTAGATGTTGGTCCACTGAGTCTCAGAGACGACCCATCGTTGCCAAGTAGAGGGCAGCCTCCTCGATTCCATCAATCTCCAGCACGTCGTTGACGACGTCATCGACGAAGCCGCCGATCGGGCAGAGGCCTAGGCCGGCACCCGTCGCCGCGAGGCACATGTTCTGCATCGCGTGGCCGGCCTCTAGCAGCACGAAACGGTAGGCCCGCTCGCCGTACTTGATCTTCGACCGTCCGAAGACACCGGTCAGTGCGAACACCGCGGCTGCCGTTCGTACGGAGTCCTTGATGAAGATCGCGCGGATCAGTTCGTCGTGGCAGGCCGTAGTGCGCAATCGTGTCAAGCCATGGGCCCGCGTATCGTAGTGGTAAAGCCCTGGTGCCAGCCCGTCGATCTTCATAGCCGCGACGTAGAGCTCAAGCGGATAGAGGCCACCCGCCGATGGTACGCAGCGCCGCTGCGAGCTTTCCTGACGCCCCACTGCCGCGTATGCCAGGGTGCCCATCTCCTGGAGCGAAACGGTCATGCAGTTGTAGTCGCGGCGGGACTGCCGACCGACGATCACTTCGGCCAGGCTGGCGTCAGCGAAGCGCGGCGCAGGCAGGAAAGTGGTCGGCGCATGGACGTAGCGCTTGAACCCGTTTGGGGCAGCAGCTATCGAACTCGTGCTAATCGCGATGCCGGGTGCGGCCTCGGTGATGCGACTATTCTCATGGAATATCTCTGAAACGGAGAACAGGTTGCGGCCGCCGAGCAATTCATCTCGGACATCCTGGAGATTGGTGGCGTTCATTGGGAGACCTGTCGAGTTGGCGTCAGGGGAAAGGATGTGGATGGCGGTTGATCGCCCCACTCGCGCGGTCCGGGTAGCCGACGTAGCGTGCCCGATTCGAGATGCGTTCCATCCCGGTGCCGAAGAACAGCGGCTGGGCACCGGGGATGATGACGCGCACGACGAACAGGCCGCACTCGCGGACGTCCGGTGACGTCACATCGACGACGATGACCTCGAGGTTGCATGCGGCGATACGCCCAACGGCATCCTCGATGGTTGATAGCACATCGGCATCGCAAGTTGCACCGTCCTGCACGGCGCGATGTCGTTCACCCGCGCGGACGAACCCGTACGCCGACCGTGATGACTGCAGTAACGGCCACATCACATGATCCTCGATCTCATGAAGCCCCTCGACTCGCGGGTCGCGAAAGCTGACCCCTCGGTCCAGCAGGCTGGCGGCCCAGACTAGGCATTGGGCTAATTCAGTCAACGCTCCCACCGCAGCGCGCTGGGCGTCTAGCTTTGCGCATGAGGCGAAGATCGCGCCCGAGCGCCCGAAGATCGGCCCATCCCACATCGCGACGTAGGCGGGAATGCAGAGGTCAGTCGTCACGTCGAGCAACGCGACGTACTGCCGCGAGTCACCGTAGCGTTCCAGCGTGGTGCGCAGCAGACCTTGCCCGACCGCGTCCAAGTCGACCTGCGGCGCACGTCGGGACTGCAACCACATCAGCATAGCCGCGTCGCGCTCCACCACTTCGCAGAGCGCGGAGTAGATCGCCTCCTCCAACGTGTTCCCGCAAGCGAGGCCAGTGGTTACCTGTTGGATCACGGGTGGCTCCTGCGGTGTCGCCGGGTAGGGCTGGTAGACCGCGAACGCGGGTACCAGCACCTCTACCCCACGCGTCAACGAATGGCCCCGCACCCAGCCTATCGAACGGTCCGGTGCCGGCGGCTGGTAGCCGAAGTCAGGCCTGGCGTACTGGGCCGCGTCGTACAAGCTCAGCGAATTCGGGTCGATGGCCTCGCGCCCGAGGTCGCATGGTCGGGCGTGGATGATCGCTTCGTCTGGCACGTAGGCTGCGGAATATCGTTCGACGGCTTCGCCGATCGCTCCGGCGAGCGCCTGGTCCCGCGTGAGACTCGCTGACCCGCTGACGGCACTGCGGCTGCCATCCTCAAGCACACGGCCACTGCGACACAGCGAGCCGCACCCGACGATGCCCGGTGCTCCGGGAGAAAGCGGCGCCTCGTACACCATGCGTACGATGCCGGTCGCCTCGTCGACGAGACGCCTCGCTTTGCGCAACGTCTCGACTACCGGCGACGGTGGATGGTGGGATAGGTTCATCGATCCGGCGCCTTCGTCGCGAACGCCTCGTTCAGATCCCAGATTCGCGTGAGCGGGCGGTTTCGCGCGCGCGAGCACGCGGGACAGCGGGGCAGCTTCAGAACCTCATGCGCACGGCTTAACTGCGTGTCGAGCTCGACATGGAGCACCTTGCCGTACGCTGCGGACAACTGCTGCCCGCCGATCACGCGCAGCGTGTCGAGCGCCAACTGCTCGCCCAACATTCTCGTGGCCGCTGGTAGCAACGGCCAATCAGGTGGGCAGTCGGCCAGCTCATGCCAGTGCCTATACATCGCTGCATGGTCGTCAGCGTGGTCGGCGTTAGCCCGGACGCGCAGCTCGTAGCAGGCGAAGCAGGCTGTCTGCCCTGGAACGATGTAGGGACCAATCATGCCGCGCTGGCGGTCGATGCGGGCCGAAGTCCACGGCGTACCGAGCCGAAGGCAGCTCTCGTTCGTTCGTTCGTAGTCGGCGAGTGCCATATTGTCACTCGTCATCACAACGAGCTGGGCCGATGCGACCATTTGATCCCATTCGTTCTCCTCGACGCGCCGCGCGATCGGCTCGACGCTTGTGTCTGCGTGCTCGCGCAGGGTCTCCGCGAGGGCGCTCGCCCGAGACTGGTCCCGGGCGAGGCACCGGTAGCCCAGGCTCGCGTCGGCGGCACGGACCGGATGTGCATCAATGAGCAGCAGCCGGCCGATGCCAGCGGCGGCGAGCGCCGACGCCAGAGTCGCGCCGATGCCGCCGAGCCCAGCGACAAGCACGGTAGCGTTTTGCAAGCGGCGCTTGGCTCCTTCGGCTGAGTCGGCATACAGTCGCCAGTAGGCAGCGGCATGCGGATCGTCAGGCGACGGCTGATTATCTAAAGGGAGCTCGAGGGCCAGCAAACGACGCTGCGCGAGTTCGTGTACGAAGGCAACACAAGCTTCGCGGCGCGCCGGATCGATGGCCGCAAGCACCTGCCGCAGCGTCCGTGTGCCGTCGAGCGAACGGATGCACTCGACCAGTTCGGCACCGACGAGATCGCCTGAGAACGCCGTGGTGCCGGTCGACGAGCGCAGCACAAGCGTGTGATCCCCGGACAGGAAGACCTCTGAGCCGGGTGGCAACAGATGGCGCTCCGCCGCGAGCAGGTCACTTTCGCATCGCATGGGTGGACTCCTCGATTGGAATGAAGCGAAACGGTAGGCCCGCCGGTAAGCGGGCCCGCAGTCCATCATTTGTGCGTGCTCACGAACTGAGCAGCGCGCTCTTCGAGGAACTAGAGCAGTTCCCGATGATGTTGCAACCGCTGTCACCGGCTGCGCGCTGATTCACGAGTTGCAGTTCGCGGTACACCTGCACGGCGATCAATTCGCCGGCCAGTTGGGCGACCTGCTCCCGTTCTTCGACCGAAATTCGCAGTTCCGCGAGGTTCGAGACCTTCGAAATATCTGCCATCTTCGTCTCCTGATGAGTGTAATTGACGCCTCGACCTGGGCGGTCGAGGAATCTCTGTCCGGGCGTGTCGCCACGACCGGTGCTTATGTAGTATTGGTCGCGATATGACCTCCTTTATCAAGTGGCTGGTCTTGAGGAGGATCTCGTCCTGTCTCCAGGGAACGGAACAGTCGCTCGCCCGCCCAATGCACGACGGCCGTGTAGCGGTCATCCGACAGGAGCACATGGCAGAGATGGCACTTGTCGCTGAAGCGCGCCAGCGCCAGATCCTGGGGATAGGCCGCGCGGACGAAGGGCAGGAAGTAGCCGGGGCCGACTTCGTGCAGGATAGACAGCAGCCGAAGCAACCCATTGGGCGCCTCGCCGGGGCGTGCCGCATGGATGTTTCCGAGGCGCAGCGGCGCCGTGAAGCCTCCGGGCGAGCAGCACGGGTAGAGGTCGCCTTGCTGATCTAACGCCAACTTTCTGAAGTCCTCGCGGCAGTCACCGTGTGGCGACTGCTGTTCCTGCACGAACTCAGTGTTGTCGATCGAGTGCTCGGCGCGGCCGGCCGGGAGGCACGGCATCACAACGTAGTCCACCGCGTCGGCAAGGGGACCCAGGGCCTCGCGCACTTCGGCCAGCCCGTGGCCACGGCTTGCCACTACGTTGATCGTTGGCCGCAGACCGGCGTCGACCGCGGCGCGCACTGCCTGCGGCAGAATGCACGCGTCGAGGAACTCGCGATGGAAGGCACTGGTGCTGATATGCAGTGCGGCGAGTCCATCGCTACGCAACATCGCCATGAGTCGGGCCGCCGCCACCGGCGAGCGCGCCCAGAAGCCGTTCGTTGTCACCGAAACGGTGTAGCCGTAGCGCACGGCGAGCCGCACGACGCTCCGCAACAGCGGCACGTACATGAATGGCTCGCCACCGCTGATGCCGATTTCCTTCAGAGTGTCGATCGCGCGAGCGGCGTCCAGCAACTGCTCGATCTCAGCGTACGAGCGCGTGGAATCGTGACCGGGCGCCGATTCGTTACAACAGTGGCGACAGGCTATGCTGCACTTGGACGTCAGGAGGATCCCCAAGACGTCCGGGTTCAAAACGCCGTCGAAGATCTCCGGTGCGAGCGCATACAACGAAATCGGCGCGACCGGCATGCCTGCGTCGCATCCGGTAAGTTCCGCGCCGACGGCAGGTGGTGGGGGCGGTGAATGGCGATAGAAGTGCACGATGCTCGTTGTCATGGAGTGGCCCCGGCATCTGCGTTCGACGCGCTAAGCGCGGGAGCCTCCACAGGCGCCATCGCGCCGAGCACACAGACTGCTGCCGGCTGCGGCTCACCGACGCCAAACTCAACGCAACCGCCCAGGTGCCGCGCCAGGAAGCGTTCTATCAAGCTAGCCAAGTACAGGCGGTTCGAGATCTTGCCAATGAAGTGACCTTCATCGGCGAAGGTGACGCAGGTCACCTCGACTCCACGGGCCGAGAGTGCGTCGTAAATTTGAGTCGACTCCAACGCAGCAACACGTGTGTCGTGCAGGCCCTGCGCAATCAACACCGGCCGTTTGATGCTCGACGCTAACTGCAGCGGCGAGCGTTGTAGCAACCATTCGCGACCTGCTGGTGTGTGCGGCGGCGCAAGGTGTCGCAGCACCATCGGAAACCACGATGACCAGGACGCGGGGATGCCCTCCACGAACGACAGAAGGCTGGAAGGGCCGCCGATGTCGACAGCGCATGTGAACACGCTTGGGTCGCGGGCAGCGGCCATGAGTGCGGCATAGCCACCGTAGCTAGCACCATAGATGCCAACGCGCGTGGGGTCCGCGATCCCCTGCGTCACGGCCCAGTGCACCGCGTCGCACAAGTCATCCTGCATCCGGCCTCCCCATTCGTGCCGTGCCGCGTCAATGTAGGCCTTGCCGAATCCAGTGGAGCCACGGAAGTTCACGCTCAGCACGGCATAGCCTCGGTCCGCTAGCCATTGATGTAGTGGCGCGTAACCCCAATGGTCGCGGTCGTAGGGACCGCCGTGCACGGCCAGCACCAGCCGCCCATTGGCACGCGATGAAAACGCTGGCGTAAGGTAGGACACCATGGGCCAGTCGTCGCGGGATCGGATCGTCGCGATCTCCATCTTCTGCAGCGGGCGTGGGGGAGCGGGCGCGTCGACGGGTTCCACCCGGCGCAACTGTCCGTCCCACCTCTCGAGCACATAGGACGGCGGCGCATCGCTCGCGACGGTGCGCAGCAGTGCTAAATGGAGTTCGTCGGCGATGTCGACAAACTCGACGTCCGTCTCGTCGCCGATGCGCGCCCAATTGTGCTCAAAGCGGCGGCGGGCGCTATCGTCGAGCCAGTGCACCAGCGGACGCGCTCGGGTCGAGAAGCAGGCGAGCGGCGAGCGGCTAACCGGGTGGTAGAGCACGCGCCCCACGTCCGCCATCGGATCCTCGGCGAGCAGCTTACATTCGAGGGTCGATGTATTGAGGCAGCACAGCGCCGCCTTGTCGCGGTTGCGCGAGTCGATCAGGTACAGACAGCGGCCGCCGTCGCCGACTGCGTCTATGCGGGTCGACAGCGCGTCTTCGGCGGGAATCGTGAAGAGCGGCATCCAGGCGCCGCTGGTGTCGGCCCGTAATACGTCGACACTCCCGTCTTCTCGCACCTGCTCCGCGAAGCGTATGCTCAGGTCGTCATCGACGTGCAGCCGGCTGAAGCCGGGGTTCTCGAAGACGAGGCGGCAATCGCCGCTGACGAGATCGACGACGTAGAGGTCGAAGCAGGAGCGGTCGCGCGCGTTCATGCACAGGGCTACAACGTCCGGGTGACGTGGCGAATCCGCGACGAGCAGCGTGCGCGCTCGTGGGTCGACGGAAAGCTCTCGGAGCCGGCCCGTCGCGCTGTCAAGGCTGCAGGCGGTGTAGTTCTCGTCTCCGTGCGTGTCCTTGAAGACGATCAAGTGACGATGGTTGCGCGACCAGTGTAGGAACGAGGTCAGCGACGACCCGGTCTCAAATGTCAGCGGTCGAACGGCATCGAAGTCGTCGGTCGGGCACACTATGATGTTCGTGACGTCGCGAAATTGCCGTGCCCAAGCTAGCAGTTGCCCATCGCCGCTCATGCGCGGGTGTGCTTCAGCTGTGAACAGCGAACTCCGAGGGATGAGGTTGGCGCACTGCATAGCATCATCCGGCTGCTACAGGTGCCGGATCCAAATGGGGTGCGGCAGCGGACCCGGCTTTCCAGGGGTCTTCCTCGCCTGGCTGCAGCACACCGCAGGCGGCCAGCGTGTTGAGCATGCGCCAGAGCGGCGCAGCGTCCGGCAAATCGAGCCCTATGTTGGCGAGGATCTCCCGCAGAGAAAAATGACCAGTGGCACGCGCGAGGATCCGGTCCGTGATGCCAAGGTCAATGGCCACATGCTGCGCCTTACCGTCGTTGTAGAACAGGTTGGCGCATGGTCCCGGCCTGAAGTTCTCGAGCAACGCCGTATCGGGATTTGCTTGCCACTGGCTGATGAACTGATGAACCGGGTACCGGAAGACGAGGCGCCGCACCTTACCCTGGGTGAAATGAGGCCGAGCGTGCAGCCAAGCATCACCTTGCACGATCCATCGACGAGCGGGCTGCACACGTCTCGTGGCTGGGCCCCAGCGGGCCTCGGACCAGGCGCCCTCAAAGCGGAACAGGTCCGTCAGGACCTCCGCCATCGCCGGGTCGGGGCAGAGGCGCACAACGGCCTCGACGAGCGCATCAACATGCTCGCCTAACACCCACTCATATTGGTGGCTCTCACCGTACATCAACTGGTGTTCGGAGAACACGTAGTCGCCGACGGCGCGGCACAGATCCACCGGTCGTTCATACCAGTGTCGCCAGAGCACCTCCGCTGTGATCGGATAGTTATTGAACAGGTCCGCGCCATGCCCGATCAGCCGGGCCGCTAGCATGTCTCGTACCGGGAAGTTCCGGTTCGCTAGGATCGCCCGCGGCGGCAGCGGCGAGGCGACAGTTCCATCCCCGCCCGCCTCGCGCTCCCACGCAGTGTCAGGCAGCATCGAGGCTTGGTACAGGTTGACGCGCAGGCGGCGGCGCAGCAGAAAGTCGAGTGATGAGGAGAAGGAGTCGAGGTCGTCGCCGGGGATGCCGATGATGAGGTCGGCCGCTCCCGACGTTGGAACCTGCCGCTCACGGATCGCAACGAGATGGCGGTCGAAGCTCTCCGTCGTCCAGCGTCCGCGACCCAGCTTGTCGAGCACACGCTGGTTTGTGGTCTGGAGGTCGACCTCGATGGCAGCCCCGGCGTCGCGGTAAAGGTCGAAAAGTTCGGGGTCGTAGAAGTCCTGATTGTGGTAGAGGCTGAAACGCGTGTCGGCGCCGAAACGTCCCTTCTCCTCCGCGATATGTCGCAGCAGCGACATAGCCCACTGCTTCTTGTAGCCGAACATGGCGTCAACAATGAACACCTCGCTCACGCGGTGCGAGAGCAACCAGCTGATTTCGGCGAACACGCGATCCTGCGGCATGGGTGACCGCGAACTGGTGCCGTTGCCCCACTGGCAGTACGCGCACTGCATGTAGCAGCCTCGGTAGGTTTCGATCAAAGCGCGCGAGTACGCAGGGGTTCCAGGGTGCCCCGGACGGGCAAACAAATCGGGCGAGACTAGGCCGCTCAGGAATGGCGACGCGAGCTGCCCAAGATGCTTGATCGGTGCACGGGCCACCTCGTGCGCGACATCATGGCCGTTCAACCAGCTAATGCCCTCGATGCCGCGCAGGGATTCATGCTGCGACAGGTGACGCAGAACATCGACAAAGCTCAGCTCTCCCTCGCCGCGTACCACCAAGTCGACGTCGAAGCTTTGCAGCCACTGCTCGGCGGCACGGGTTGTAGCCAACTCGGGACCGCCGACGACAATGCAGGTGTCCGGGCGCAGCCGCTTTGTGATCGCGGCCAGCTCACGCGCGGCGAGGTGGTTCCACAAGTAGACCGAGAAGGCTACTACCTGTGGATCAAAGGCCTCGACGCGCGAAATGTATCGCCAGATCTCTGCGTTCTTCTGCTCGTAGTGGCAGAGTCGCTGCCAATTTAGGTCCATTGTCTCGACGATGCAGTCAGCGAGCGCAGTGTCGGCACGGGCCTGTGCCGCAAGGCAATATGTCGCTAACGGGAACTCGATCGCAATCGATACGATTAGGACCTTCATATCTCCCCTCTCTCCCGCCTTACGATGGAAGTGAGCGCCGACTCTGCACCATCGCTGCTGGTAACCAGCGGCGATGGTGCAGAGTCACCGCAGCTACGCATATTGAATTTTCAGATGTCAGGCCGCCTGCTCAAGGAAACAACATGGCGCACGATTTTTGGGCAAACCGATCTGTTCGGGGAGGGGAAAAAGCCCGCGTCATCGATACTGTTCATGCCGTTCGGCTAGCTGCGGCAGCACTGCGGCGATGGTGCCGGCTAGGTAACCCGCCTTAGTCATATGTAGACAGCACGTCAGGCGTAGTCAAGAAGACTGTATTCAAACCTTCCTGAAAGAAACGATCTTCAGCCAGACGCTCCACCGGCGCCAGCGGGTATAGACTGTACATAAATACAGTTTTCATGCTGGGAGGTGTGCCATGCCGATGAACCGAATCCAGTTTCAACTCGGACTGTCCATGCCCGAGTTTCTCAAGCGCTACGGAACCGAGCCATCCTGCGAGGCGGCTTTGGAGCAGGCACGCTGGCCGGCGGGGTTTTGGTGCCCGCGCTGTGATGGCGTTACTTACAGCCGGGTACGCGGCCGGACCCACGCGCTGTTCCAGTGCCAGGCGTGTCGGCATCAAACGTCGCTGATCGGGGTAGATCAAGCAGTCGTGTCACCAGCCGCCATTTCGATCACGCAATGGCAGCCGGGCGTTCACATCCAAATTTTTCCGGTCTGGATGAGGCCGACTGACGTCTTGGATGGTGCGTGACATACGAGTGCTGTGACTCCTGCAGGGGCGACTCAACACCCGGATCGGACGGCGCGCATCGGCCCCTATCATGTATTCGTCATGTCAGCTTTGACACTGCGCACGCGACGGCACCCGACCCGCAACGGCCGTTCGGTTTTTTCGCCCGAATGACCGGAGTGCAGCGATTGCGGTCGGTCGTAACTGCGCCGTGACCGCGCGGGCACGGCGTCACAGCAGTCATCCAGATGTCGACGCATTCGCGCCTTAGGCGACTGGTGCCAAAGGCACTGCCGCATGAGATAGCAGTGATACTGCCAACGCAGCATCTTCAATGTCCACGGCATCGCGACGTGCTCCGCACGTACAGCGCAGTCCGGCCCAGCCGGGTGACGGCCAAGGTGCCACAGTCCTCCGACGTCCATTTCACTCCCCAGCATCCTTTGGATCTGTGCGATAATTCTATTAGTCCGATATATTTGCTTTATTTTTATATATCAATCAGATACTTATGGAAAGTTTGGACGAAATGCAGGAAGAGCAAGCAGATTTAGCCCAAGTGGTTCGCCTGGCTCTGGCCGAGCAGACGGAAGATGTGCGCCTGTTCGCAGCCCGACTAGTCCGCAAGTACCGTGGCACGGCGCCCGATCTGGCCGAGCAGCTTGATCTGTACTTGAGGTCGAAGCCGGCGCGCAGCGTCTCTCCCATGCGCAAACTACCGCCCCCCCGCGCAGCGGCCCAAGCCATGCCGGTCGACGACGAGTCCCGCCTCTCGCTCCTGAAGGAGTTCAAGAACGAGCCGACGAAGGGGGCGCCGCTGCTGTCCGGTGACGTCGAGGAGGTTTTGGCGCAACTCATCGCGGAGCGCCGGCAGAGCGCCCGACTGCTGGCCATGGGGCTGACGCCTACCCGCTCGGCCATCTTTGTCGGGCCGCCAGGGGTCGGCAAGACGCTCACGGCCCGCTGGCTGGCCGCGCAGTTGAAGGTGCCGCTGTACGTGCTCGATCTGACCGCCGTGATGAGCAGCCTGCTGGGGAAGAGTGGCGCCAACCTGCGGGCAGCCATCGACTTCGCCAAGCGCGAGCCTTGCGTGCTGCTGCTGGACGAGATCGACGCCATTGCCAAGCGGCGCAGCGACGACACCGACGTGGGTGAACTCAAGCGCCTTGTCACGGTGATCCTGCAGGAGGTCGACGAATGGCCCGCCAGCAGCGTGCTGCTGGCCGCCACCAACCACCCGGAACTGATCGATCCGGCACTGTGGCGCCGCTTCGACTTGGAGGTCCAGTTCAAGACGCCCGATGAGCAAGCCATTAAGGAGGCCATCAAGCGCTTCCTGGGGCAGGACTACGCACTCTTTGCCCGTTGGATCAACATCCTGGCATTCGCCTTCGCCGGACATTCGTTTAGCGATATCGAGCGCGACGTCCAACGTTTCCGGCGTGCCGTGGCCCTGGGCACGACGACCGACGCCGATCTGGTCGAGGACTTCATGAAGGCTCGCGCTTTGGCTCTCGACAGGCAGGGCCGCATCGACCTAGCGGTGATGCTGACCAAGCAGACCCGCCTCTCCCAGCACGCCGTCTCCGACATCACGGGCGTGAGCCGGGACACGATCCGCAAGTACACCAACGATACGCCTGCGGAACGAAAGACCGCGCTCCGGAGAAAGGCTGACACATGAGCCAAACCAATTTCCTGATCGGTCGTGGCGAGTTGCTGACCCACGACATCGTCGGCCCGAAACGCATGCCCGGCAAGGCCGAGGTCTACACCTTCGCGCAGGCGCGGGAACGGTTGGATCCCCAATTCCGCAGTGCTGCCCAGGCGCTGGACGCACTGCCGGCCGACGCTTGCCCAGGCGATTTCGCGGTTGCACGGTTGATGATGAATCCCAGCTTCATCGCTCGCTCCTACTTCCCGACCGGTTTGTTGCGCAGCACGGGGCTGGAGTCCATTGGCAGCCGCACCGTCAAGGTCAAGCCCCAGGCCTGGAGTCGTAAGGGACAGCCGCAGGAGACCACGACGACCGAATTGTTCGTCGCCGGCAAGCGCCAGGCTTTCCGCAACCTCTCACAGTGGACGTCAACTATTGACGCGCAGTCCGACGAGGGCGACGATCTGGCCCACATCGAACAGTTTGCCGCCTTCGCACCGGCGGAGCGCATCGTGAGTCTGGGTGGCTCGAAGGATCGCTTCTTCGAGGTAGGCCTGCATCTGTTGCCCGGCGAAGATCCTGGCCTGATCCAGAAGGCTTTCGTGAAGTTCGCCCAGCGGGAGGGCGTGAAGGTCCACAGTGAAGTCGATTTCGTTGCAGGCAACCTGTGGTTCGTGCCTGTCGAGGGCAAGCCGCGCGATGTCGAGAGACTGGCCAGCTTCGCCTTCGTCCGGATAATCCGGCCGGTGCCCAAGCTGCGCGGCATCCGCCCGCTACAGCGCAGCGGTGGACCGTCGGTGGGCTGCAGCCTCCCGACTGAGCAGGCTCTGTCGTCCGAGCCTCGCGTCGCCATCCTGGACGGTGGCCTGCCCAACCACCACCCCATCGGTCCTTGGCTGCGCTCGTACCGCAAGCTCGACGAAGACGCCGGCGATGACCCACACGGCCCGGAGCACGGCCTGGGCGTAACATCGGCCGTACTGTTCGGCCCAATCCAGCCCAACGGAACGGCCGGCAGGCCTTTCGCCCCGGTGGACCATTTGCGTGTGCTCGACCACGAATCAGGTGGCGAAGACCCGCTGGAGTTGTATCGCACGCTCGGTCTCATCGAACAGGTTTTGCTGTCGCGTTCCTACGAGTTCATCAACCTGAGCCTGGGACCGGACCTTGAAGTGGAGGATCGGGAGGTCCACGCTTGGACGTCCGTCATCGACGAGTTGCTCAGCGATGGCGACACGCTCATGACTGTGGCCGTGGGCAACAACGGAGAACGCGACCGCGAACTCGGCTACAACCGGGTGCAGGTCCCGTCGGACTGCGTGAATGCGCTCGCGGTCGGCGCGGCCGATGACACCGGCGCGGACTGGGCTCGCGCGCCCTACAGCGCGATCGGGCCGGGTCGCAGCCCCGGCGTCGTCAAGCCGGATCTGATGGCCTTCGGCGGCAACCCGGCATCCAAGTACTTCCACGTCCTGGCTCCGAGCGCGAAACCGGTGCTGACACCACAACTCGGCACCAGTTTCGCGGCGCCATACTTGCTGCGCAGCGCGGTCGGTATCCGGGCGATCCTAGGCGTCAACCTGACGCCTCTCGCCATCAAGGCCCTGCTGGTCCATGCGGCCGATCCCGGTGAGCATGAGCCGATCGAAGTGGGCTGGGGCAAGATTCCCGAGGACACGCTCGACATCATCACGTGCCCGGATGGCGTGGCCCGGGTGGTCTACCAAGGGGAGCTCAAGCCCAGCAAATATCTGCGCGCCAGCCTGCCGCTGCCCAAGGAAGGCTTGACGGGCAATGTCCGGCTGAAGGCCACGTTCTGCTATGCGTCGCCTACCGATCCGCAGGATGCCGCGGCCTACACCAAGGCTGGGCTTGAAGTCGTCTTCCGGCCCAACGACGAAAAGATCAAGGATGGCAAAAGCAACGCGGACACGAAGGGCTTCTTCGACTTGAAGAAGTTTGCCACAGAGCAGGAACGCCGCTCGGATCAGGGCAAGTGGGAGACAGTGCTGCACGGGGCCAAGACTTTCCGCGGCTCCAGCCTCAAGAATCCGGTATTCGACATCCACTACAACGCCCGCGACGGCGGCGGCCGGGCCACCGGCCCTGAGAAGATCCGCTACGCGCTGATCCTCTCGGTCGAAGCGCCGAAGCACGCCGATCTCTACAACGACATCCTGCGCACCTATGCCAAGACGCTGGTGCCGATCCAGCCGCAGGTGACTTTGCCGATCCGCATCCGGTGACGGCGGGCGGGGCGAAGAAGCAGGACATCGCGGACTGACGGGCAAGGAGGAGATCGATGCCGGAACCGCTGAAGAGCAAAGACAAAAACGGGTTGCCGTTCACTCGGCCGCCGGAGATCGAGGTCTGCCTGGCAAGGCTGGAATCGGTCGATGCCGCGGCACGCCTGCAGGCCTTCGCCATCGCGTCGAGGAAGAGCTGCGGCTATGTGCCGTCGGAAGCGCTGACGTATTTCCTGCGTCGCGCCCAAGCTGCGGGAGCGCAGGACGAGTTCAAGCAGATCTTCGGACTGCTCATGAAGCGCGTCGGGCAGTCCCTGTTTGCGACGATCTCGGACTCTCGCATGGCCGGGGCGCAAGATATCCGAGAAGAGATCATGGGCCGATTCGCCGAGCGAATCGCCAAGGACTGCAACGGCCGCTTCGCCATGCTGGATTTCTTTGAAGTGCGGTTCGACCTCGCGTTCGCCCGGTTCCGCAAGACCGTGCTGAGGCAGATCGGTCCCGTTTCGGTACTCACCGAGCCGCTGTCCACGGATGGAGATGAAGGCCCGGACATTTCTCCGGAGGTCGAAGCAGCAGCGGCTGACTTCCTTGGAGGGGATCCCCAAGAAATTGACGACCCGGCTTTCCGGTTCGAGTTGGACGCTGCGATTGATGCATTACCACACGATCAGAGACGGGTCGTGGGCTTGTTACGGCAAGGCTTCCAGATCGACTCGAGGGACCCGAATATCATGACTATCGCCAAGATGCTCAAGTGCGATGAGAGAACCGTGCGCAATCGTCGCGACCGTGCATACAAGACCCTCAGGTCTGCTCTGCAGGAGTATGTATGAGCACGTCAAAGCCGTTCGCCGCGGACGAGGAATCCGTACTGATGGCGTTCTCCATGGAGCCCCGCCATGGACGAGAAACGCTTGAACGCTACATCAGGGAGTACCCGCAGCATGCGACTGCGCTGATCGACTGTTCGATCGATCTGCTTCATGAGCCGCCGGCGGACGATGCTCCCGCGACCGTGGTGTCGGACAGTGCGGTGGACAAAGCCTGGCAGCGGTTCGAGCGGGCTGTCCAGCAGCCCGACGCGGAGGTCGCGAACCCGTTCGCCAAGCTCAATACGAGCAGCTTCAAATCGCTCGCACGCAGCTTGGATGTCAGCAATCTCTTTCTGATGCGCGTGCGCGATCGAGCCATCAGCGCCGCCACCATTCCCGCCCGATTCGTCGAGAAGCTTGCTTCGGAGTTAGGCGCCACGGCGCAAGCTGTGGGCGCGTATCTGCAGGGCTCACCGGGCATGGTCTCCGGACATGCCTTTCGATCCAGCATGAAGCCCAGCGTGGGAGAACAGATCACTTTCGATCAGGCCGTCGCGACTTCACAGCTCACGCCCGAACAGCAGGCGACGCTGAAGGCGTTGTCGGACTAAGCGATGGACGCCACCGAGGCCACGCGCCGGGAAGCAGAACGCATGCACCGGGCGAACGTCGCGGCGGGTGGCGATCCGACTCGACCCCTGGAGTTTGTGCTTCGGGAAGTGACGAGTCGCGGTTTGGACGTGTACGCGCTGCAAGAGGGGGATTCACAGCTCAAAGGAGGCCGAGCCACTTTTGATAGCCAAGCGGGAAGCATCCTCTATGAGGACCGCGGATCGGAGTTCGAACGCGCCTTTCTCATCGCACACGAGCTCGGCCATGTCGTGCTGGAAGGTAGCACGCTCGATGTGGTGACGTTTGAAGTCGAGCCCGATCGCTCGATGGAGGATGCGCCGGTCGGTGTTGATCGCGTACTTGACTACGGGGCGCGAGAGCGGCGTGAAGTCAAGATGGACCTCTTCGCGCGAGAGTACCTGCTTCCGCGTCCTGTACTGCGCGAGTTCCATGTCGACGAGGGGCTAACCTCCGCGATGATCGCGACGCGCTTTGGTGCGCCGCTTGCCGTCGTGCAGCAACAACTGCTGGATGCGCTGCTGCTACCGGCCGATGAGCAGCATCCCGTTGGTTCCGGCGGGGTTGCGGCGGCGCTCACGCCGGACCCGACTCAGATGGAGGCGGCTGCGCATCGTGGCCTGGCGTTCCAGTTGCAGGCAGGGCCGGGTACCGGCAAGACACGAACGCTCGTTCGCCGCATCGAAGGATTGCTTGCGGACGGCGTCGACCCTGCCACCATCCTGGTGCTCACCTTCTCCAACAAGGCGGCCAATGAACTGAGCGAGAGGATTGCCGCGAGTAATCCTCTCGCGGCGGCAGCGATGTGGATCGGAACATTCCATGCGTTCGGCTTGGACATCGTTCACCGCTTCCACGACCAACTGGCTCTGCCGGCGGCCCCACGCCTGATCGACCGGACCGAGGCTATTGAGTTGCTGGAAGAGGAGTTCCCGCGGCTCGACTTGAAGCACTATCGTAACCTGTGGGACCCAGCCCTTGATCTGAGCGACATGCTGAGCTCGATCTCACGTGCCAAGGATGAGGTCATCGATGCTACAGGTTATCGCGTGCTCGCCCAGTCCATGGCCGCCCGGGCGGGCACGAACCAGGATGCGAGGGTCCGCGCCCAGAAGTGCCTGGAGGTCGCCATGCTCTTCGAGGCGTACGAATGTCTGCTGACTACTCACCAACTGTTGGATTTCGGCGATCTGGTTGCGCTGCCGGTCCGCCTTGTGGAGGGTAGCGCCGAGGTGAGGGACGCCTTGCGCGCTCGTCACGAGCATGTGCTCGTGGATGAATACCAAGACGTCAACCGCGCCTCGGTCCGGCTTCTGAAAGCTATCGTCGGTGACGGCCGCAACCTGTGGGTCGTCGGTGATGCGCGCCAGTCCATCTACCGCTTCCGCGGCGCATCCGCGACGAACATCGCGCGCTTTGCGGTCGACTTTCCCGGCGCGCAGAACGCCCAGCTGGGCATCAACTACCGCTCCGACGAGCGCATCGTTGATGTTTTCACCGAGTTTGCGCGCGGGATGCAGGCATCCACCAGTACTTTGCCGCTGACCCTGAAGGCCGACCGTGGCACCAGGGGCGAGCAGGTGGAGCTTCGCGTTGCGGAGTCGCCTGACGACGAAATCTCCGCACTCGCAGCGTCGATCACAGCTCTGCACGAGCAAGGCATCGCCTACGGTGGCCAGGCGGTGCTTTGCGCTTCCAACGCGCGCCTGAACGCCATTGCCGTAGGGCTCGAGGCCAGGGGCATTCCCGCGCTGCACCTAGGCAGCCTCTTCGAGAGGCCGGAAATCAAGGATCTCTTGGCCTTGCTGTCGCTCGCAACCGACCCGCGGGCGGCCGCGATGGTGCGGGTGGCAACCATGGCTCGCAACCAGATGCCGCTGCAGGATGTCATGCGAGTCATCGAGCACCTGCGAGCGGCGAATCCAGCTTCCCTGGCATGGTCGGCAATGCATGCGGAGGTGGACGGCCTGGCAGATAGCAGTCGAGAGGCGCTTGCTCGCCTGTCCCCACTTTTTGCGGGCGTGAACGCGTCAACGAACCCCTGGACGTTGCTTGCTGGATGGACGATCGATGGTCTAGAAATCGCTAAGACGCTTTATCAGACTGGTGATGCGCAGAGTCGCATGAAGGGTCTGGCGATCTGGCAGTTCCTGAACTTCTGCCGCCGGCAGCCAAGAGGGCAGGGGGTACCAGTGCTTCGGCTGCTTGATCGCATCCGGCGCTTGGCGCTGCTCTCAGAGGATCGTGGATTGAGCCAGCTGCCCCGGAGCGCCGAGAACATTGACGCAGTGCGCCTGATGACCATCCATGGGAGCAAGGGGCTGGAGTTCGAGGTCGTTCACTTGCCTGGCATGGTGACTGCCGGCTTGCCTCGCAACAATGTGCCGCCACGGTGTCCTCCACCAGATGGTCTGATCCATGGTTCGGAGGGGCTTACCGGCATTGAGGCCGTGAAGGCCGGCCACGATGAGGAAGAAGAGTGCTTGTTTTTCGTGGCGCTCTCGCGGGCGCGCAACAGGCTTCAGTTGTATGCCTACGCGAGACAGGCTGATGGGCGTGCGCGCAGCCCTTCCAGGTTCGTAGCCCCGATCGAGCGACTCCTTGCCCATCCTGCTCACGTGCCGTTGCGGGCCGGTCCGACCTTGACGGGCGTGCCCCTGTCCATCACGTGGCAAGGGCGCCCTCAATGGACTGACATCCAGGTCAACCTCTTCGAGCGTTGCCCGCGCCGCTTTCTGTACACGCACGTGCTGAAGCTCGGCGGTCGGCGAACCGAAACGGCGTTCATGAAGATGCACAACGTCGTGAGCGAGGTGTTCGAGTGGCTGAAGCGCGAGCACGAGACGACGAGTCCCACGATCGACGAGCTGGCGGCGCGCTTCGAAGAAGCTTGGCGCTCCAGGGGGGTGACGGAGCATGGATACGCGGAAGACTACCGGCGCATCGGCAAGCGGCTCGTCGAGTTTCTCATCGAGAGCCGCAGCCGAGGCGTATCCGCGCCGGCGCCTCCGATTTCGTTGCGTTGGGCGGAGGGCGAGATACTGGTCAGCCCCGATGGCGTTGCTCACGTTGACGGTGGATCGGTCACGGTGCGACGCGTCAAGACGGGCAAGCAGCGCTCGAACGCCTTCGATGACATCGAGTACACGGTGCTTCATCTTGCTGCCGTTCAAGCCTACGGCCCGCATGCGCAAGTCGAGGTGACCTACCTGACCAGCGAAACCATCCAGCCGATGAAAATCTCGTCGCGTAAGCTGGAGTCCAGGCGCGAGAAGCTGCAGTCCTTCCTTCAAGCGATGCGGGCCGGACAGTTCCCTGCGAAGCCCGAGGCGCGCAGCTGTCCGCGCTGTCCGAGCTTCTTCCTTTGCGGCGATTTGCCGGGAGGGGCGTGGGAGCAAGAAAAACTTTGACCAGCCTTTCCGGTCTGGGTTTGTCTTGCGATTGACTGAGTAAGGGGCAACAGAAAACCTGCAATCCCGCAGGCGATGGCTCCCCCAGAAAGGTGATCAATATGCAAACCCAAACCCACGGCGGCGATGACTGCTCTGATGTCGAGGATGTCGCGGCCGCAATCCGCGAAGGTCGCAGCCTGCGCCCGGCGGCGTTCTACCGGATTGTCGTCCTGGACGACCAACTCAGCGAGCGCCACGTCGATCTCACCGATCCGGTGCCGACCGCGCGCCAGATCCTCCAGGCCGTCAGCTTCCGCCCGGGCGATGGCTACAGCGTCTATGCGATCCTGACCTCCGGCGAGTTCGAGGACCTGCGTCTTGACGAAACCTACGATCTGCGCGGCCGCGGCGCGGAGCGCTTCGTCATCTTCCAGACCGACCGCGCGTTCAAGTTCACGATCGACGACCGGCACCTGGAGTGGGGCAAGCCCAGCATCAGCGGCCGCGTGCTCAAGGCGCTCGCCGGCGTCACGCCGGAGACCTACGACGTCTACCTCGAAGTGCGCGGCGGGGGCCAGGACATCCTAATCCGCGACGGCGACCTGATCGACCTGAGCAAGCCGGGCATCGAGCGGTTCATCACGCTGATCCGCGACACCACGGAAGGGCTCCTTGCCCTGCCCGAAGCGGACCAGCGCTATCTGAGCAGCCACGGGGTAGTCTTCGAGATGGTGAGCGACGGTACGCACACGGGTGTCGTCTTCAAGCAGCTGCCGCTACCCGCCGGAAAGTTCAACCACGGCGCAGCCGACGTACTCGTCCTCCTGCCGTCTGGTTATCCCGATGTCGCGCCCGACATGTTCTATTGCGACCCCTGGCTGACGTTGCAAAGCGTGGGGCGCTATCCGACCTGCGCCGACCAGCCCCACGCGTTCCAAGGCCGCAACTGGCAGCGCTGGTCGCGCCACAACACGGCCTGGCGGCCCGGCATCGACGGCCTGCACACCATACTCAAGCGGATCGAGCACGCCCTAGCGGAGGCGAAGTGATGTCGCCGGCTGCTCTGGACATTGTCCTGCTGGAGCCGCACGAGGCGGCCTTGCGCTCGCTTCTGAGAAGGGACGACGGGTTTGAGGCGTCCGCCTATGTGCTGTTCGGCAGGGCAGATATCCCCTCAGACCCGTGGTCCGGTCTGCCCCGCACCAGGCTGATCTCGCACGAGGTCGTCCCCGTCGCGGCCGATGAGATGGTTTCGGCCTCCCCGGTCCACGTCACGTGGTCCACCCGGGGCTTCATGCATGTTCTCGGCGGCGCGAAGGAGCGTAGTCTGGTCGCGGGCTTGGTGCACACGCATCCGAACGCGGCAGCGTTCTTCTCCGACCAGGATGATCGAAACGAGGCGGAGCTTGCGCGAACAACGTTCAACAAGGGCGTTTCCGGCTTGGCCAGCATCGTGCTCGGCCACGAGGGCGCTATTGCGGGTAGGCTCTGGATTGCACCCGGCGAGACGGTCATGGCGTCATCGATCTCGCTAGTAGGCGGCCAGATCAAGATCGCTCGCGCAGATGACGCGGCTGACGAAGATCAATTCCTGACGCGGCAGGCTGTACTGTTCGGCAGGGGGTTCAATCGAATCGTCCGAGGGCTGCGGATCGGTGTCGTGGGCTGCGGCGGTACGGGAAGTGCTGTAGCGATGCTTCTGGCGCGGTTGGGCGTTGGTTTTCTCGGGCTGGTGGACAACGACATCATCGATGTGACTAACCTCAACCGTGTGCATGGCTCGCGCGCTGCAGACGTGACCGCTGGCCTCGCCAAGGTAGACATCCTTGCGCGCGAGATTCGCGCGGCGGGTCTTGGCACCCAAGTCGTCACTAAGAAGGAGTGGGTCGGCCATCCTGATCTACGCGACTTGCTACGCTCCTGCGATGTGGTGTTCGGTTGTACCGATGACCATCAGGGACGCCTGACGCTGAATCGGCTGGCGCACTACTACGGCATTCCCTTGATTGATGTTGGTCTGCGCATGCGCGCGGCACGCAGCGGCGCGGACTACGATATGACGGGGCGTGTATCGACGATTCGCCCCGGCAATCCATGCCTCATGTGTCTGGAGGTGGTCGATCCGCGCCGCGCTGCGGCCGAAGGGCTTCGGCGCAGTGACCCGGCCGAGTTCCAGCGGCGCAAGGCGGAAGCCTATGTGGACGGCGGCGGCGACCCTGCACCCGCCGTGGTCACGTTCACCACGGCCATTGCCTGCGCGGCCGTCGATGAACTGATTCAGGGGCTGACCAGTTTCCGCGGCCGCCAGGGCATGACGCACAACAGGATTCGCCGCTTCGACCGCGTGGAGGATCGGGCCATGACCTGCCGGCCGATCTCTTCTTGCCCGGTATGTGCCAGCCAGGCGAGTTGGGGGCGCGGCGATGTCAATCCTTTTCTCGGCGTGATCGGCTGACCATGAAACGACTAATGGCGCGAGTGCTGCGTCGGTTCGGGTGGCTGCGCTACGATCTACTCGTTTCCCGGATCCCTCAACATCCAGGCAAGAGTCCGGTGCCGCCTGGCGAGTTGTGGCTGGTCATTGACTGCGGCGTCAAGAAGTGGGCGTGCATGAGCTGCCCTGGAGGTTGCGGAGTGCAGATCTCGCTTTCACTTAACTCCGATCGACGGCCCCGTTGGTCTGTCGAAACAGACTTCTGGGGCCGGCCCACCGTGTCGCCCTCCATCCACCAGCATCGGGCATGCACCTGTCACTTCTGGGTGAAGAATGGCTTGATTGAGTGGTTTAGGTAGGAAGCGCCGGCGCCGAATCAATCTCAGAAACGCGCGTCGTCGCGCGTTTGACCACACATCGGTCGCCCTCCGATGCAGACTGCTTTACTCGGCACGATTGCGCAGGCGGCGGCAGTGCATGCGTGGTCCCTGTCGCCCACAAGCCTGCCGGAGGTCTGGTCGAATCCCGGGGTAATTCAGTCCTTGTCGAGGCCTTTCTGTGGCGCAGATACCGGCTTGAAGCTATTCGACTCAGCCTCGCCACCTGATCGCGCACTTAGGGGCGCCGTCAATCAGTGAGTGGGCAGGAACTGATGACCGCAACCAGCCTGAACCGGCCCGATAGGTTTGACCGACGAACGACTCCTGATGGCCGGGTGCGTGAGGTCACGAACGGCAGCTTCGGAGCAGCGAAACTCGTGGAATCCCTGCGTACCTGACCGGCAGCTTTGCGGAAGTCGCAACGACCGCTCGGGGTCGGGACGCGACGAGCAACCTTCTTAGTTCGGCGCCGGAAACCGGCCGCTCAAGTTTCGCATCCCGAAAGCTGCCGGACGCCATCGAGTGCAGCCGACCCAATCCTGTCGTTGAGCTTTTTTGAGAATTGTCGTTCAAGGGGCAGAGTCACCAGCCTTGTACCGCCCGTTGTGGAAGGCTGGTTCATTGTCGGGTTGCACTTCACTTGGAACCTTGCCTCCTAAACACCCAAGTGATCACTGCTTGCCAGCTGGCCTCCTGAGGGCCTCTGTCAGACGTTCCTCAGAGCTACGTCGCGCATCTCTTAGAAGATGTGGAACCGGCCATCTCTCGACGTGCTCACGCAGATAGTCGGTAAGGAATTGTTTGGCCTTCTCGGGCGAACCATTTGAACGCGACACCTGCCGCAGAAACTCGGGCAGGCGAATCGTATCTGCCTCCACGCACCCCATTAGCCTCTCAAATTCATCGATCGCAACATAGAAAATGTTTGAAAGGGGAACCAATTTCTCAGCTTCTGGGGTATCGAGCACGTGTTGACCGTCGGGGTATAGACGTTCCAATTGCTCTCCACCTCTGACGTACAGCTCCCGGTTCGTCACGACCAATAGAAAGTTCTCGGATGTAGCAGGGCAGCCTATGAATGCTTCAGGAGTCCGCGCCATCGCATCGATCACCTTAACCGCCTTCCTCGCTGCTTCCCTCAGCGCTTTCGTCTTAGCATGAACTGCTTCCTCGCTATCGGTATGAAGTACCTCTTCACCGAAAAGTCCTAACTTGGCCTCGACGAAAACTGTACACCCGTCGAATGGCAGTATGGCCTCTACCGCAGCGGAGGCGCGCCCGAACGCTTCCCACTGCTGAGCCTCGGTCACCATCCTGCACCTAGCTTCGGTCAACAATTCGACTACATATTGCTCGAAGAGCTTACTGAATTGCTCTGAATAGTTCGCTCCATGCGCTCCCAGCCGGAGATGGACGATCTCCTCCATACCCCGCACGAATACAGTGGGGTGCCAGCACTTAAGGCTCCCATCCCTCAATCGAACGATAGGAAAGCGCTTTAGGTAAGGAAACTCAACCAGTTCGTGCCGCCCCCGATTCTTCAAAGCTTGGTCAGACTGCAGTTCTGCGCGGAGAGCTAGAAGGTCCCGGGATACGGAGTCAAGAAAACGGTCTATAGCCGATCCATAGGCTCCGCGCAGCGGGCTAAACCACTCACGGCGAACCGACAGCGGCTGGTCCAGAAACGCTCCGTGGAGCGCTAACCCTAGATCCGCGAAGTCTGCTGGTTCCACACCAAACTCCTCAGTAAAGAGTCGCCTCGCACGATGCCCCTGCGGCTGGCGCGCTAGCAAGGCTGGCCAGCGCAAAAAACCCCAAGTCCCAGGGCGCTGAAATTCAATCTGAGCGGGTATTAGCCCCCGCATCATTAGAAAAACGTTTGAAATTGGTCTAGCACCGTATCCTGCGTCGTGCAAATCCCAAGTCAGCTGGAGCAAGTGCTCAAACTCTTGCTCTGAAATCCGGCGCCCTACCCGGATATTGATGTTTCCGTCCCGTAGCGCCCATTTCACGAGCAGTAGCGTTAACCAAGGAAAGCTCTTCAACTCGTCAACGAGCGAAGCGAAAGGCAAAGAGAGCCGACGCAGAGCAACTTCCACGACAGACGTAGCGCTATACATCCGAAGCTTTATGAAAATCGCCTTGAAATTATCGTTGTATCGGCCATCTCGTTCGAACCTGGCGATCTCAGCAAACTTCCAAGCTAATGGAGAGGAGGGGGACGTCATTTAGTTTCTTCAATACGAGGTAGTGCGGGGGAGTGAGCTCAGACCTTTCATTAGCTCATCTGTCACAGGCTGGACTCGACCCGTTGCTGCCGTTGAGCCTTGACGAAAGCTGGCGCTCAACTGCCGGGTGAGTTTCGCATAGGTCACAATGAACTACGCAGATCGAGTGGCGTCATTCGTTCGGCGGGGTTGGTCCAGCATGAGGTGACTGCGTGTTGCGCGCACCAGCGCACCGAGACAATGACTGGCGGTGTCCAGGTTCTGAACTTGGTTGTTCAGCATGTCTATTGTCTTGAGTCCATGGAAGAGGTTGTTTCGCAGACGATAGACGATCACCATCAAGGACAGAAGTTTGTCGTTTAAACCCCCGCGCGTTCCAAGCAACACACCCTCGACGACCTCGCGCCTATCGTTGGGGCGGAAATGAAGGCCGGCGAATCTGGCTGAGAAACCCTCAGGGTTTCGGTATCGGAAGGACCAAAAGGCTAGGCAGTCATCAAGGGCAGTCAAGTCGTCCTCGACGATTGGGGCCTCGGCGAGGCGAGCAGCCAAGGTCTCGAATTTCCGCACGTTTGCGTGATTTTCACAAACAACGCCCTCGAAGAGATTCCACATCATTGTGAAGCTCGCAACCGCTGTTGTCGTCTCCGGGCGGAGTTCAGTTCCTCCGAGCATGTTCTCGGTGATCCACAGCGTGGCATCAAATGCTTGACTATTAACCCGGCAATCAAATAGGTTTTGATATAATTCGGGCATGGAAAAGATCGATGCCCGCAAGCTTCCGCCCGAAGCCCTGCAACACATTCGTCGCCAAGCATTTGTACTGCGCAAGCAAGGCTACACATGGACGCACATCGCTGAAGTGTGTGGGGTTCATGTCGGTACCGTTTTGAAATGGGCGCGGCGCGCCCAGGCTGACGACCTCGACGCCGTCATCAGGGGCGGGCAACGTGGCCGGCGCCATGGCTCGGGACGAACTTTGACGCTGGTTCAAGAGGAGCAACTGCGTTTGAAGATCATCGGCTCGAACCCTGCCCAACTGCAACTCGAGTTTGCGCTGTGGAATCGTCGCGCGGTCATGCTCGCCATCAAGCAGCTCTTTGGGATCGACATGCCCATTCGCACCGTCGGTGAGTACCTTCGGCGGTGGGGTTTCACGCCGCAGCGGCCGGTCAAGCGTGCGCTCGAGCAGGATCCGGCCCGGCTCAAGGCGTGGCTCGAGGACGAGTATCCGAAGATCGTTGCGCGCGCCAAGACTGAGGATGCCGAGATCTACTGGGGTGACGAGACCGCCATTCGCCAGGACTCGCACTGGGTGCGCGGCTACTCGATGGCGGGGCTGACGCCTGAGCTTCGACTGCCGGCCGGTCGCCATGGATCGACATCGATGATCTCGGCGATCACCAACCAGGGCTTGGTGCGCTTCTCGTTCTTCGAGGGCGCAATCGATGCGGAGCGCTTCATCGTGTTCTTGAAGGACCTGATTCAGGATGCGCAGCGTAAGGTGTTCCTGATCGTCGACAACTTGCGTGTGCACCGCGCCAACCGTGTCCGCGAGTGGGCTGCCGAAAACACCGAGAAGATCGAGCTGTTTTACCTGCCGCCGTACGCGCCGGAACTCAACCCCGACGAGTATCTGAACCGGGATCTGAAAACGACCATACGCTCCGGGCCGATTGCCAGGACCGCCGCCGCACTTCTCGAGAAGGCGCGTATGTGCATGGAACGCATCGCTGCGATGCCAGATCGTGTGCGGTCGTATTTCAGTCATGAGTACGTTCGCTACGCTCAGTAATTTAGCTGTTTGATTGCCGAGTTAATAGGTAGCATGGGGCGCTCCGTGGGCTCGCGAAAGCTAACTTCTGAAACTACCTGCCTGCACGGCTGTTTGCGCAGGTCCGATGAAATGACGCATTAGCCGACATTTGCGACTTCTGTGATGATCTCAGTTCCGATATGTAGACAGGCTTCCAACAAATCTTCGACTTCACTTGGAGGAATCCAAAGGTTTGCGCCCAGAGCAAGATTGTGGTTTGTGTTCGCCAGGTACTGCTGATCGACAATGCCACGCCGATGAACAATGAGATTGCGTTTCTGACACAGCTCCCAAAGTCGACTATCCGCAAGCTTTCGACCCAACTCAGTTGCTTTGGGAAAAAGCGCCTTATAAGTATCCCTAATTGCTGGGACACTTGTTAGATCAGCCTTCGAGATAAGGAGTGTTCCTATGTTTTGCGACAGGTCGTAGCCGTACATGGCCAGTGTTTCCCAATCAATCCTATCAACCGAAAAGCGCTTGCGATTTGCCTGCTCCGCCAGCAGTTGTTCGGCTAAGATGGGATGGCGATTAAGAAGATAAACAAAGCTGTCGCGGGCAAGAACTTCGACCGCGCTCCAGACCAAAACTACACCTTGGCGAGTCAATTCCCTCGCGGCGGCCAATGATTCCGGCTCGTCTTGAAGTGCCTTGAGGCGAGCCAAGACATCATCAGATACAAGCTCCCGCCCCGCGCCTTGAAGGTACTCTTCGAACTTTTCCTTCGCAATCTTGATAGCTGTCGGCTCGCGCTCGGCCTCGTTCTCGATTCCGCGAGCGCGAATGCGTTCGGCCATCAGAAAGCGTTGCCAATGAAGGCTATGAGCCTGGGAATACGTGTAGTGAAACGGAATGCTAATGGTGCGGACTACGCCATGAAGGTTATCGAAGAACGCCAAGGCGATCTGGCGAAGACCATCAGGCAGGGAAGTAGCGAGATCCGCCAACGGTTTCGAACTTTCCGAAAAGTCGTGTGGAACGAGAAAAACTGGCTCTATGCCGTTTCCAGTGGAAATTGACTTCTCAACAAACATGATCTGCGGTGGTACAACCGCCCGACACTGACGCCGACCTCGCACCCGATGAACAACCAGATCGAAGCCCTCTTCACCACCGCACTTGGCCTGCAGCCGCCCTGGCACGTCGCCAAGGTCGAGCTCAACACGGCCAGGCGGCGCATCGACTTCGAGGTCGAGCACACCGGCAAGCGTGCAGCCTGCCCTGCGTGCGGGGTCGAGCATCAGTTGATCCATGACCGGGTGCGCCGCAGTTGGCGACACCTGGATTTCTTCCAGTTCGAAGCGTGGTTGCATGCTGAGGTGCCGCGCGTGCAGTGCTCGGGCTGCGGCAAGACCGCGCAGTTGCCGGTGCCGTGGGCACGCGAGGGCAGTGGCTTCACGTTGCTGTTCGAGGCGCTGGGCCTGTCGCTGTGCCGGGAATTGCCGGTAGCCCAGGCCGCCAATCAGATGCGGGTTGCGCCAAAGCGGCTGTGGCGGCGGGTGCGCCACTATGTCGAGGTGGCCCGTGCCAAGGACGACATGTCGGGCGTGCGCCACGTGGGCATTGACGAGACCAGCGTCAAGCGTGGGCACCAGTACATCACCGTGGTGCATGACCTGGCGGCCAAGCGCTTGCTGTTTGCCTGCCCCGGTCGTGACCATCAAACCTTGGGGGCCTTTTCCGATGACCTGCGTGCGCACGGCGGCGATCCGGCCAGGATCGAACACGCCTGCATCGACATGAGCGCGGCCTACGCCAGGGGGATTGGCCAGTCGCTGCCCAACGCGCAGATCAGCTACGACCGCTTCCACGTCGTGGCGCTTGCCAATGCGGCGATGGATGAGGTGCGACGCGAAGAGATGCGAACCTCGGCGGCGGCGGTCCGCGAGGCGGTCGGCGCAGACAGCAAGAAGACCCTTCGCCAGTTGCTGTGGGGCATGCGCAAGGACGCGGCGCGTTGGACCCGCGCGCAGTTCGAGGCAATGCACTGGCTGCAGCGCTCGAACCTGAAGAGCGCGCGGGCCTGGCGGCTCAAGCAGGCCCTGCGGCTCGTCTACAGCGAGGCGCGCGACAGTAACAGCGAAGCGATCGCCCTCGGGGCACTGACGAAGTGGATGAGTTGGGCGCGACGTTCGCGGCTCGAACCGTTCAAGCGCCTTGCAGCCACGTTGAAGGAACATCTCGGTGGCGTCGTGCGCGGCATGCTCGATGGGCGCAGCAACGCCTACGTCGAGGCGATGAACGGCCTGCTTCAGAAAGCGAAGACCGCTGCCCGAGGCTTCCGGGACCCCGAGAACTTCATCGCGATTGCCTACCTGCGCATGTCCAAGCTCGAGCATCTACCACAAAGCCCCTTGGTGCCGGCTATCCCCCGCGACTACGGGCGCTACCGTCATGTTTGTTGAGAAGTCAATTTCCACTGGAAACGGCATAGAGCCGAAAAACTGACCGTACAACTTTTGCAGTGTTGGGAGATGCTTCGGCCATGATGGCTAACCTTGTCTCTTGGCGAGAGTTATACACCATTACATCCGATTGCCGGATAACATGTTTTTCAAGCTAATTGTGATAGTCAAGAATACGCGCAAGGCAAACCAAATTGACGGGGAAAGCAGCAACCGGCGGCATAGTGGGGCGATCCCATCCATGCGGCACGTAAGCGCAGAGCATACCTCCCCGACCGGATGGCCGCTATCCGGACCGGGTGGCCAATGACGGCTTTTGGCCGGGTCGAGCCAAGGCGGGGTTCAAGTTGGCCGCCGCAAACCGGTCACCCAAGACGATCCAGCGAGGGAAATCCTGGGCGGATCTCCAACGGCCGGTGATGGCCGCCTGCCGCCGACCGCGGTCTGGCTCGAAAGCGGCCTGTCAACGCGCCGTTTCATCGTTGCCATGATCGTTTCTTAATCGCGCACAGGCGGCCACAGGCGGGCAGTATGAACCAGCGTCAGTATCCACACCGTTTCGCCGTC
>Ga0268298_10001256_pt1 | contig 30348 bp, 28 predicted proteins | sample WWTPWeurt_MetaG_FD_194462 | JGI IMG/M metagenome (GOLD analysis project Ga0268298, IMG submission 194462) | Activated sludge microbial communities from WWTP in Nijmegen, Gelderland, Netherland - WWTP Weurt | ecosystem: Engineered > WWTP > Aerobic digester > Activated sludge | place... | reverse complement strand
TGAGAAACATTGAACTTACAGCACCCTACATGCATGATGGAAGATATTCAACCCTGGAAGAAGTTGTAAATTTTTATAGTACAGGTCTTCAAAATTCACCCACAGTGGATCCACTGATGAAAAAGGCTAATGACGGAGGTGTACAATTAAATCCGACAGAAAAAATGCAATTGATTGCCTTTTTAAAAACACTAACCGATCCGCAATTTCTTTCAAATCCGGCCTTGGGTAATCCTGATTAATTTGATTGATACAATCGGTATATTTTTAATCGTGCCGGCTTCCTTTAAGAATTCCAAAAATATGGAGTACCTGCGGAAAAATAGCCTCCATACTTTCTCGAGCACCATTGGTAGATCCCGGTAAAGCCAGAACCAGCATCTCTCCTTTTACTCCGGCGACACTGCGTGAGAGCATTGAATATGGAGTGCGCTGCTGTCCGTAATTTCTGATCGCTTCTTCAATGCCTTCAATGCGTCTGTCAATCATTGGTATTATAGACTCAGGTGTCACATCTCTGGATGACAAACCCGTTCCACCTGTATAGATAAGCAGGTTGTATTTTTCATCGTAACTTTTTTGCAGACAGGACTGAATATCATTTTTTTCATCCGGTATGATCTGATACGTCCCGATTTCTATTTTGCTCTTTTCAAGTACACTAATAATAGCTTTTCCTGCTTTGTCTTCTTTTTGTCCGGCTGAAATGGAATCAGAGCAAACTATAACAGCCGCTTTCAAATCTTTTCTATCCAGAAATTTGTCTCTGAAATCTGATTTACCGCCTCTTTTCTCAATAAGTTTTACGGATAAAATTTCAATTCCCTTATCAATCGGTTTGAGCATGTCATACATATTCAGAGCTACAACACTTGCTCCATGCATGGCTTCCACTTCAACTCCTGTTTTGTAAATAGTATGAACCTCACATTCAATTTTTATTTCCTGATCTAAAATTTGAAAACGAATGGACGTAAATTCAATTGGCAAAGGATGACAATCAGGCAACAAGTAGGCAGTTTTTTTAACACCTAAAAGTCCTGCCGCCCTTGACATTTCAAACACATCACCCTTGGGTACAGTTTTGTTTATGATGGCATCAATCGTTTCTTTTTTTGAAACCTTCACAATCGCCATCGCTGTTGCCTTACGAAGTGTATTTGATTTAGTGGTTATATCAACCATAACAACGGATTTATTAAATTAATGATTCACTTTCCATTGATGTGTTTCATCTTCGAAAATCTCCTTTCCAAAAACCGGAACTTTAAGTTTGATTTCCTCTACAATCCAGGCACAGGAATCAATAGCCAACTTCCGATGTCTTGACGAAGTAAAAACAAAAAGACAAATCTCACCCGCTTTTACAATTCCCTTGCTATGATAAATATGCATACAGGTCAGATCAAATTTTCCAAAAGCTGCTTCTCTGATTTCATGAAATATTTTTTCAGCCATTTCTTCATAACAGGTGTAATCAATTGCAGCTACTTTTTTTCCGTCAATTTCATCAGCCCTTACCTGACCAAGAAAGATGGAGTGTGCCCCAATATCTGTTTTTACCTGATGATGTGCGATTGAATCAGCAATTTTTTGTGGAACTATTGCTCCAGCATAGAGTGACTTTTTCATAAAGTGACATGATAATTTTTTATTCCGTCTTTAAGATTGTACAAATTTTTATATCCGAAATGTTTGGTGAGGAGATGAATAGCAAGTTTTGATCTCCCTCCGCTTTTACAAAATACAATAACCCGTTTGTTCTTCGGGATTTCATCGACCCTCCTTTCAATTTGGTCCAAAGGAATTTCAAGCATATTAGGACTGTGAATCCTTGGTGATTCCCACGCCTCTCTCACATCAAGAAATGTTATCTCTGTTTGAATCAAATCATTCAATTTTTCAGAATCAATTTCACGAATATTCAGATTGTCAAATCCACAGAGACTAATGGTTGATGATTCATAATCTGATTGCATAGCGTTAATTTTTAATGTAGTATTTTTTGAAATCGTGAGGCTTATAAGCTCAGAATTTAATCCATTATAGATTTGTAATTTTCCAGACAAAACGGTTCCAACCCCAAGACAGATTTTAATGACTTCATTCACCATGTAAAGTCCAATAATTCCAGGCAGAAAACCAAGTACGCCGGCCTCATTGCAATTAGGTGCCTGACGGGGAGGTTCAGGAAAAAGGCAACGATAGGTGGGACCATTTTGATAATTAAAAACAGTAACCTGACCTTCAAACTTAAACAGCGCACCGTAAACAATTGGTTTGTTTTCTAATACACCGGCATCATTGATAATATAACGCGCAGAAAAATTATCTGTTCCGTCAACAATGAGATCATATTTTTTAAATATGTCCCGTGCATTTTGTGCGGTTAATTTAACAGGCATTGATTCTATGTCTATGTATGGGTTTAAAGCGCGCAGCCTTTTTTCTGCGGCCACTGCTTTTAATTTGCCACAATCTTCTTGTGTAAACAAAACCTGACGATGTAAATTGGATTCGTCAACTGCATCATGATCCATAATGCCGATATGACCAATTCCACTTCCCGCCAAATACAAAAGAACCGGGCAACCTAATCCTCCGGCTCCAATCACAAGTACCCGTGAATTTTTCAATCGTTCTTGCCCAGCTTCTTTCACACTGTCAAGAATAATTTGTCGGCTATAGCGATATTTTTCCTGTTCGTTTAACATTATCCTCCGGCGAATGGTGGTAAAAAGGCAACTTTAGAACCTGATGAGAGCTTTACATCATTTTGAACAATGATTTCATTCACTGCAATTCCATAAGTTAATTTTTTAAGTGCTGGAAATAAACTCAAAACTTCATTTTCTAATTCACTTATTTTTTTTGAAGTAGTTTCTAATTCCAGAATTGAAGTCTTAGTTTGTTCAGCAAGCATTCCAAAAAATAAGATGGTAATATTCATAAAGCTGTTTTATAAAATAAGTAATTTCATCGAGGCAAATAATAGGATAAATGCCAGTACTTTTTTAAGCACTACTGGATTCAAGCGGTATGTTCCGTAATAAGATCCGGCAATTCCGCCAATGGTTGCAAGTCCCGCCATTAAAGCAATTTCCGGAGATATTTGAATTCCTGTTGCAACGTGACCTGCAAATCCAGAAACTGAATTCACAAAAATAAAAAGTGCTGAAACTGCAGCAGATTCTTTTAAGTTGGCCCAACCTAAAAGCAAAATAACCGGACTTAAAATTATTCCTCCACCAATTCCAATTAATCCGCTAAAAAATCCAATTACACTGCCAATCACAATTGCTAAAAAAAGATTTACATGCTTTGGTTGATAATCCGTGTCTGAATTTTTTTTGTCAAAAACTCCAATTAGTTTCAACGTTGCTATAATTAAAAAGAAGCCCAGAATGCTTTTGTAAATGGAAGGATCAGTTTTTATCATCCCGCCAATAAATGAAAACGGAATAGAACCAACGGCAAAGGCTATAAATAATTTCAATCTGAAATACCCTGCTTTCCAGAAGTAAAAAAACGCAATTGCTGATACAACCATGTTAAGCAATAGCGCTGTTGGTTTCATGATATCCTGTGAAAGACCCATAATGGTCATGAGTGCAAGATAACCACTTGCACCACCATGACCCACAGATGAGTACAAAAACGCAATAAGCGGAATACAAACAAAAGGAATCCAGAAAATGAGATGGTCATCCATAAAATTACGTTATGTATTGGTTGACATAACGCAACAAAATTAAAGAGGGAGGAAAACAATAAATATGATATATATCATTTAACTGGAATAATTAAGATGATCTTTCGGCGCTAAAGCTTTTCAAAGTGTGCTGTAAAATGTCTTAGAAATTTAGGTTCCTGCGTAATTTTATAGCCACGTACACTACTTGCCGTTTTCAATATTTCATGGAATGTTTCTATGACGTATTCGATATGACTTTGCGTATAAACTCTTCTTGGAATTGCAAGTCTCACCAGTTCCATTTGTGCCGGAATAAGTTTGCCCTGCTCGTCGTATTTACCAAACATAACAGAACCAATTTCTACACTTCTGATTCCACCTTTTAAATAAAGCTCGCACACCAAAGCTTGCCCAGGATATTCATGAACAGGTATGTGCGGATATAATTTTTTTGCATCAATATATACTGCGTGACCTCCAATAGGAACCATGACAGGAACACCGGCTTTGTCCAAATGTTCACCTAAATAGGTGGTACTTTTTATTCGGTACTCCAGATAATTGGGGTCAAATATTTCTTCTAAACCGATGGCAAGCGCTTCCATATCTCTTCCTGATAAACCACCATAGGTTGTAAATCCCTCCGTGATAATCAACAAATTTTTACAGGCATCAGTAATTGATTTATCACGAAGTGCTAAAAATCCTCCCATATTTACAAGCGCATCCTTTTTTGAACTCATTACTGCACCATCAGCAAGTGAAAACATTTCAACCGCAATTTCACGCGCTGTTTTATGCTCATATCCTTTTTCACGCACTTTTATGAAATACGAATTTTCTGCAATTCGGCAACAATCCAGTAAAAAGAGTATTCCATGTTCTTTGCAAATTTTACTAACTTCTTTTGCATTTTCCATACTGACTGGCTGTCCACCTCCACTATTATTTGTTACAGTAAGAATAACTGCGCTGATATTTTGAGCACCTTTTTCAGTTATGGTCTGTAATAAACTTCCGGTATCCAGATTTCCTTTGAACGGATAAATCTGTGCGGGATTTTTCCCTTCAGGAATTAATAGGTCAATTGCCTCGGCTCCTGAAAATTCGATATTCGCCCGTGTTGTGTCAAAGTGCGTATTACTGATAAACGTTTTCCCTTTTCCACCTAAATAGGAGTAAATAATTCTTTCTGCGGCCCGGCCCTGATGTGTGGGTAAAATGTATTCCATACCAGTCAGTGATCTTACCGCTTCTTCCATTTTTTTCCAACTCGATGAACCGGCATAGGACTCATCACCACGCATTATTCCCGCCCATTGATTGGCACTCATTGCTGATGTTCCACTGTCTGTCAAAAAATCAATAATAACCTGTTCTGAACTTAATAGAAATGGATTATTCAGCGCTTCTTTCAGAAATAGTTCGCGTTCTTTTTCTGTGCTCATTTGAATGGGCTCAACTGATTTTATTTTAAAAGGTTCAATGATAGTTTTATGAATCATAGTGGTTGTTTTTTTCAGATTAAATAAATTTCTACCTGTTCATCGGCTTCCATCTGGCTCACATTTTCAGGTATATAAATCAAAGCGTCAGAATCTGAAAATGAAAGCATCATGTCAGAATTTTGTCCTCCCAGAATTTTTGCTTTTTGATTTTGAATAGTTGCCTTTAGAAAATGCCCGCGGCCATCTTGTTTTGAATAACTGCTTTCAATTGGAATGTTGATCTTTTGTAATCCTGTATATCCTTCACCACAAAATTTTCTAAGAGCAGGAATTACATAAATGAGGAACGATGTCATTGCTGCCGCCGGATTTCCTGGTAATCCAAAGACGTATTTACCATCTGGATGCTTACCAAAATATAATGGTTTTCCTGGCTTCTGTTTAACCTTGTGAAAGATACAGTTAACATCATTTTTAGTTAATGTCTCTGCAACAAAATCATAATCTCCAGCTGAAATTCCGCCTGAAATCAAAACGAAATCAGATTCAAGTATTGCATTTTTTATATATAAAGAAAGTTCTTCCGGATCATCCTTTACCCATACAATGTTTGCCTGCGCCAATTTATAATGTTCTACGGCTGCCTGAAGCATGAAGGAATTACTTTCATAGATTTTCCCGGGTGTGAGAGGCTGTCCCGGTTTTACTAATTCACTTCCGGTTGCAATGATGGTGATTTTTGGTTTTTTAAAAACCTTTATCGTTGTCATTCCAAGTGAACTCAAAAAACCAATACAGGAAGGAGTAATTTTTTTTCCAATCTGATATACAGGTGTTCCTGATTTTATTTGTTCTCCCTCATTGCGGATGTGACTTCCAATTTTAATTGCGTTTTCCAAAATCAAAAAACCATCTTCAATTATACAGTCCTCTTGCATCATTACAACATTAGCCAAATCAGGAACGCGTGCTCCTGTGAAAATTCGCACGCACTGTCCCGGTTCAAGTGAATAGGTAGCATCCGAACCAGCCGCAATGATGCCAATAACCAAATAATGGTCATAATCCGGGTGAAAATTCAATGCATAACCATCCATGGCTGATTGTCTGAATGGAGGTAAACTAATAGGTGCGAATAGTTGTTCTGCTAATACCCGACCAGTGGAATTTGTAATATGGATCTCTTCGCAAGTTGAAACAGAAATTGTTTCATCTATTTTCTTCATGGCCTCATATACGGTTACCATAATTCAATATTTTTTTTCAAAGGTAGTTTGACACTTTGGGTTGTAAAATGATTCAAGTCATTTAAAACATGCTTGATTTCAGCAATATTAGATAATTACATCTATTGAATATGATATAAATCATATAGTAAAAATGACATTCAGCCTGTTTGCTCCGTTCTTTTGTAGTTAATTTTACTTCAAATTGAAGCAGTATGAAAAGCGCCAAACTCGATATGCCTAACTGTGAGGACTGTCAAAACAAAGGAGGAGTATTCTCATGTCTTTCAAAGCAAGACAAAGCCGTTTTGGGAGAAGATAAAGGCAATAATTTTTATAAAAAGGGACAGGTCATTTTTTATGAAGGCAATCATCCTCATGGACTTTATTGCATTTTTAATGGTAAAGTAAAAATCTCAAAACTGGGTGACGAAGGTAAAGAGCAAATCGTGCGTATTTCTGGAAATGCAGATACACTCGGTTATCGTTCCTTGTTGTGTAATGAACCCTATAAAGCAACAGCAACGGCAATTGAAGACAGCTATATCTGTTATTTGTCCAAAAAGAAATTTTTTGAATTGCTGGAGTCGAATAATACACTTTGCTTAAATACAATTCAATTACTGGCAAGGGAATTAAGACAATCCGAACAACAGCTGGTAGATATAACACAGAAATCTGTGAAAGAAAGAATCGCAGAAGTATTGCTTCAGCTCAAAACAAAATTTGGAACCAAACCCGATGGAGTTACATTGGATATCCGTCTTACCCGAAGAGAAATTGGTGACATGGCAGGTGTCACTACCGAAACTACCATTCGTACTCTTTCTGATTTAAACAAAGATGGAGTCATTCGCATCAACGGTAAGGATATTCAAATTTTAAAACCAGATCAATTGCATCGTATTGCGAATATCGAAGACTGATCTGGAGGAATCATTTATATGATCCATCTCATTTTATTCAGAGACTCATTCTCAGAACTTTGCTCAACACAGAGGATGAATTATGTCGCTGGAAATCGAACTATTACTAAAGGAATACGGCGCCAGGGAAAAAAAATATTCCCGGGGCAGCGTTATATACAGTAATGAATCAGGCGTTGAAGGAATCTATTTTCTGGTGAATGGTAAAATCAGAATTGATTATTCACGGGTAAAGGACAAAAAGGATGTTCTCATCTGGCTACTTGGTTCGGGTAGTTTTTTTGGTTTGTCATCGTATTACAACGGTTATGAATCATGCGCCTACATCACAACAGTGATTTCTGAATCAGCAGATGTATTACTCATTTCAAGAGAAGAGTTTATTCATTTACTCAAGGAAAATAAAATGATCAGAGATTTTGTAATCAATTTGTTGTATCGAAGAATGGACTACATTGAAAGAAGAAAATCATACGGTCCAAAAATTTCGTTCCGAAAAAAGCTGGTTGAGGCACTGATTTTTCTCTGCCCTTCTCACAAGGTTCCGGATAATGTCAAAGAAGGCAATCAATTGAAAATATTTGTGACCTTGTCTGAGCTTTCGTCCATGATTCATACAACGCGTAAACAGCTTGTAAATGAAATTGAAAGTCTGATTAACAAAAGAATCATCGACAGGGAAGGCGATGGCATCACTATCCGAAATTTTAATAAACTTTTAGAATCTGCCGGATGAAACTTGGCTATAAAAGATTGCTATTCTTTTCACTGGTGGCAGCATATACAACCTATTCTGTTTTTGTATATACCCATGGAACTGAAACCGATTTTGAAATGAACGCCGATGCCAGACATGGTAAATTAATTTTTCAGCAAAAGAACTGCATCGCCTGTCATCAGATTTATGGTTTGGGTGGCTATATGGGACCAGATCTGACGAATGTGATATCGAAAAAAGGAGTGGATTATACAAAAATATTTATTCAAAACGGAACCAACAGAATGCCTGATTTCAATTTGAATGACATAGAAGTGAATGCACTGATTGCTTACCTGTCTTTTGTTGATTCATCTTCTGTTTATCCCGATCCTTCAGTCAGGTTAACGTGGTTTGGAAGCATGGATAAATAAATAAACGTACTACATGACTAGGATTGGAAGGCTTTTTGTCATCACTGGAATTTCATCACTCACACTTGCCTTGCTGTTTGGTGTATTGGCAGCAATTCAATTTGTCTATCCTGATTTTTTACCTGAAATTGCTTTTTATAAGGCGAGACCATTACATGTGTCTCTTGCGGTGGCATGGATTTTTAGTTGTGGAATTGGTGCTGTATATAACTATCTTGAAACTACCCGGGTTATCAGGCTAAGAATTCTGGGATTACTTCATTGGCTTACATTTAATATTACCGGAATACTCATCATCATTTCTTATTTCAAAGGAACTTTTGGTGGAAGAGAGTATTGGGAATTTCCTCCGGTATTCTCAATTCCCATTTTAGCATCATGGATTTTATTTGGGATTGTTTTTTTTCTTTCAGTGTATAAAATCAAATCGTGGCCAGTTTATCTGTGGATGTGGGGAACTGGCATCGTCATTTTCTTTATCACATTCATGGAAGCAAACCTGTGGATATTTGATTATTTCAGCAATTCTGTTGTGCGTGAACTCACTGTTCAATGGAAATCCTATGGATCATTAGTAGGTTCATGGAACATGCTAATCTATGGTGCAGGACTTTGGGTTATGGAAAGAATCAGTGAAGACAATCGTTATTCAAATTCAAAAATCGCTTTTGTACTTTATTTTGTAGGACTCACAAATTTGTTTTTTAATTGGGCGCATCATGTATATGCAGTGCCTTCTTATGAATGGATTGGGCACACCGCATATATTATAAGCATGACTGAATTATTTATCATTGGCAGAATAATCTGGAAATGGCGAGGCACTTTGGATACCGCAAAAAAATTTGCAAATCGGCAGGCATATCTGTTCATTCTTGCTTCAGATATCTGGGTATTTCTCAATCTGGCTCTTGCAATTTTGATTTCCATACCAGCAATTAATTACTATACGCATGGTACTCATGTTACCGTTGCACATGCAATGGGGAGTACCATTGGAATTAATTCTATGATAATTATCAGTTTTATTATTCATCATTTTCGCTGGAATAATTCAGGTTGGGTTAAAATCTGTTACTGGATAATCAACCTTTCGCTTGGTGTATTCTGGATAACGCTTATCGCCAGTGGTATATTAAAAGGGATTGCTCTGCACGAAGGTGAAGTATTCGCAACAGTAATGACAAACCTGAGTGATTGGTTTAAAGTTTTTATGATTTCTGGTATAATTCTGGCCCTGGGGTTTTTAGCATTATTATTCCATTTTCTTTTTGAGTTTTTATTGGATTTTCCAGAGAATCTGAGTCAAAAACCTGAATAAAATCAATTTTTGTTTTTTCTGACGATAATTCTAAAAAGTATGACGTATATCATTTTGTACGCATACTTTAATAGCCACCTTTGGGACATAGTTTAGCACTTAAACACTTGTCAAAATGAAAACCAAACTTTATAAATCCTCTAAAACACTGGCCTTAGGAATGTCACTGTTGTTTGGAGTTACATCAGGAACCGCTCAGGACGGTTCACAACTGTTCCAGACAAATTGTGCGGCATGTCATAAAACTACAGCCGGAAAATTGGTCGGTCCCGGGATGGCCGGCATTACAGAAAAAAGATCTGCTGAATGGTTAAAAACATGGATTAAAGATTCTCAGGCAATGATTGCTTCCGGTGATCCTGATGCACAGGCAATATCTGCTGAATACAACAACATGGTGATGCCACCTTTTCCTCAATTTACCGGTCCAGAAATGGATGCACTAATTACCTATTTGGGAACATTGGGAAGCGGTGGTGCCGGATCGGATACCGCTCAGGTTGTTGACATTGTATATAGTGATGTTGAAATTGCAGAAGGAAAAAAATATTTCACCGGTGAAAAAAGTTTCTTTAACGGTGGTCCAACTTGTACTTCCTGTCATGATGTAACTGCTGATGGAGTTGTTGGTGGTTATCTGGCCAAAGATCTGACGGATGTATATACACGTTTAGGTGAAGCAGGAATTATGGCCATGATTACAAATGCTCCATTTCCTGCAATGAACTCTGCTTATAAAAACAATCCGGTAACTGCACCTGAACAAAAAAATCTCGCTGCATTTCTTAAATCAGTTTCAGTAAATCAACCTGAAAACAGATCATCAAGCGTTATCACATTTTTAGCTTATGGTTTTGGAGGATTCTTTGGACTTCTGATTCTGATCATGCTGATCTGGAATAAGCGTAAAAAACATTCTGTGAAAGAACAAATTTTTGCAAGACAAATAAGATCAATTAACTAACAATTAATACCTGGAAATAATGAGCTGGATAGAAGATATCATCTCCCCTAAAACCAGAAAATGGGAAGAATTTTACAGAAACAGATGGCAATACGATAAGGTTGTCAGATCTACACACGGCGTAAACTGCACCGGTGGCTGTTCATGGGCAATTCACGTCAAAGACGGAATTGTAGTCTGGGAATTACAACAAGTGGATTATCCTCAATTCAATAAAGAGGTTCCTCCTTATGAACCAAGAGGATGTCAGCGCGGTATTTCATATTCATGGTACCTCTACAGTCCAATCCGTGTTAAATATCCAATTGTGCGCGGAGCATTAATTGATCTGTATCGTGAAGCAAAAGCAAAAAACGACAACGACCCTGTAAAAGCCTGGGCAAGTATTCAGGCTGACCCGGTTCAACGTCACCGTTATCAGCGTGCGCGTGGTAAAGGTGGATTCAGAAGAGTTCATTGGGATGAAATTCTTGAACTCATTGCTGCATCTAATATATATACTGTAAAAAAATATGGCTCTGACCGTATCATCGGCTTCTCTCCGATTCCGGCAATGAGTATGTTGAGTTATGCATCAGGAGCACGCTATCTCCAATTAATGGGTGGAGTGAATTTGAGTTTCTATGACTGGTATTGCGATCTTCCAAATGCATTCCCTGAAATTTGGGGTGAACAAACAGACGTTTGTGAAAGTGCTGACTGGTACAAATCAAAATACATTGTTGACATGGGTGCAAACCTCGGTATGACACGTACACCAGATATTCACTTTTTCTCTGAAGCTCGTCATAACGGAACAAAAACTGTAGTAATGTCTCCGGATTTCAGCATGGTTGCAAAACACGCTGATCAATGGATTCCGGTTCACGCTGGTTCTGACGGTGCATTTTGGATGGCAGTAACACACGTTATACTAAAAGAATTCCACGTTGACAGAAAAGTACCTTACTTTATTGACTACGTTAAAAAATTTACTGATTGTCCTTTCATCATTAAATTGGATGAAAAAGACGGAGCATATCATCCAGGTAAAATGGTAAAAGCAAGTGAAGTTTCTAAATATAAAGATGCTGAAAATGCTGATTGGAAATTCCTGAATGTAGATGCAAAAACAGGTGAACTTGTTTGTCCTGGCGGAACAATGGGACACCGTTGGCAAGAACAAAAAGGAAAATGGAACTTATTATTTCAGGATGGTGAGACAGGAAAAGATTACGATCCTGAATTAAGTTTCATTGATAAAAAAGATGGTGTATTACAAGTTGAATTTGTAGAATACGGTCACAAGAAAAAAGTTTTACGTGGCGTACCTGTAAGATACATCACAGATAAAAACGGAGCAAAAATTCCGGTGACAACAATCTATGATATCACCATGGCGCAGTATGGTGTTGGCAGAGGATTGGAAGGCGCATATCCTGCAAACTACGATGATAAATTTGCGGCATACACTCCGGCATGGCAAGAAATTTTCACCGGAATCGGACCGAAAACTGTATTGCAGATTGCACGCGAATGGGCAAGCACCGCTGAAAAAACGGAAGGTGCCTGTATGGTGATTGTAGGTGCTGGTATCAACCACTGGTTCCATGAAAACCTGATGTACCGTTCTGCAATTATGGCTCAGATGTTAACTGGTTGCAACGGTAAAAATGGTGGTGGAATGAATCACTATGTTGGACAGGAAAAACTTGCTCCGATGGATTCATGGGCAACCATCATGAGTTCAAAAGATTGGGGAACAGTTCCAAGATTACAACAAGCTCCGCTTTGGCATTACATTAATACAAGTCAATGGAGATACGATGGAAATCAACGCTATTATAATAGTGCTCCGGATAATAAACTAGCGCATCTTCACACCGCAGACTGGGTTGTAAAATCTGTCAGAAACGGATGGATGCCTTATTATCCTCAGTACAATCAAAACAATTTTGAACTGGTAAAAGAAGCACAAGCTGCAGGAGCTGCTGATGACAAATCGATCACAGATTATATTGTGAAAAAACTGAAATCAGGAGATCTTAAACACGCATGTGTTCAACCGGATGAAGAAATAAATTTCCCGCGTGTCTGGTTTATCTGGAGAGGTAATGCAATCGGAACTTCTTCGAAAGGACATGAATATTTCCTGGATCACTATCTGGGAACTCACACAAATAAAATTGCAGATGAAGTTGCAGGAGAACTGGTTGAAGATATTGAATTCAAAAAAGAAGGTGCACGTGGAAAAATGGATTTGGTGATTGACATCAATTTCAGAATGGACACTTCTGCACTTTATTCAGACATCGTTTTACCTACTGCTTCATGGTATGAAAAAGCGGATATCAACTCAACCGATATGCACTCTTTCATTCACCCGTTGTCTGAAGCAATTCCGCCGGTTTGGGAAGCCAAAACAGACTGGCAGATTTTCCAGACACTTGCTAAAAAAGTACAGGACATGGCTCCTACTTATTTACCGGATGTGATGAAAGATGTAGTGAATTCACCTTTGTCTCACGATTCAAAAGATGAAATTTCACAAGTTACGTTGCAAGACTGGGCAAAAGGTGAATGCGATCTGATTCCTGGAAAAACAATGCACAAAATAAATATTGTTGAAAGAGATTACACTAAGATTTATGACAAGTTTATTTCACTTGGAAAAGGTGTCGCTAAAAATGGTTTGGGTGCACATGGTAACCACTATATGTGTGAAGATGTGTATGAAGAAATGCTCACACACCGTCAGCACATCACCAAATGGAAAGATGGAACTGAATATCCTTCATTGAAAGATGATGTGGAAGGCATCAATGCAATTTTAAAATTGTCAACACTGACAAATGGTAAACTTGCTGACCGTGCGTATAAAAACATGGCTGAAAAAATTGGTGTACCTGCCATTGCTGAATTAGGAAAACCGTACCGTGATATCGCAATTGAATACCGCGATCTTCAGGCACAACCAAAACGTTACAATTCATCTCCATTGTGGTCAGGATTAATGCATGACGGCAGAACTTATGCGGCATACACATACAACGTGGATATGTTTGTTCCCTGGAGAACGCTCACAGGAAGACAACATTTCTACCTGGATCATGACGCATATATTGCGTTTGGAGAACATCTTCCAACCTATAAACCATCACCAACACCTGATGTTTATGGAGATATGCGTGTGACAGTAAATGATGGAAAAGCCAAAGTATTAAATATTCTGACACCACATGGTAAATGGCACATTCACTCAACGTATGGTGATACACTTCGGATGCTTACTTTATCCAGAGGAGGTGAACCTTGCTGGTTAAGTGAAGAAGATGCTGCATCACTTGGAATCAAAGACAACGATTATGTTGAAGTGTACAATGACCACGGAGTTTATGTAACCCGTGCCTGTGTCAGTGCACGTATTCCAAGCGGAGTATGTATTGTTTACCACGCAGTTGAAAGAACTTACAATATTCCAAAATCACAAATCAGAAGAGGTAAAAATGGTGAACCTCGCCGTGGAGGTATGAACAACTCGTTCACACGTGTTCACTTAAAACCAAATCTTTTATGCGGCGGTTACGGACAGTTTACTTATCACTTCAACTATTGGGGACCGGTTGGTGTGAACAGAGATACACACGTACTGGTGCGCAGAATGGAAAAAGTGGAATATTAAAAAAGCGAAAAAATAGGAATTAACGAAAAAAAAAAGTTATGGACGTTAGATCACAAATTTCAATGGTATTTCATCTCGACAAATGCATCGGATGTCACACCTGTTCTATCGCTTGTAAGAATATCTGGACTGACAGACGTGGTGCAGAGTACATGTGGTGGAACAACGTTGAAACAAAACCGGGTACTGGATATCCAACTAAATGGGAAGACCAGGAAATCTATAAAGGCGGCTGGGAGAAAAACGGAGATTCTGTTTCTCTGAAAGGTGCCGGAAAATTAAAAGGACTGAAAAATATTTTTCACAATCCTTACATGCCTGTACTGGAAGATTACTATGTTCCATGGGCGTACAAATATCAGGATCTGTTTACTGCTCCTGAAGGAGATGATCAGCCAACTGCACGTGCGGTATCTTTGATCACCGGAGAGCATATTGATATTCAAAGCGGACCAAACTGGGACGACGATTTAAGTGGTACACCTGATTACGCACGTAAGGATGTAAACTTTCAAAATTTATCTCAGGCAGAACAGGAAAGTATGTTCCAGCTGGAGCAAATGACTTTGCATTATTTGCCAAGAATTTGTAACCACTGTCTGAATCCAGCATGTGTTGGTTCATGTCCATCTGGTGCTCTTTATAAAAGAGGTGAAGATGGTATTGTGTTAATCAATCAGGACAGATGCCGTGCATGGAGAATGTGTGTTACCGCTTGTCCTTACAAGAAAAGTTATTACAACTGGAATACTGGTAAATCAGAAAAATGTATTCTATGTTATCCAAGATTGGAATCAGGACAAGCTCCTGCGTGTATGCACTCGTGTGTTGGACGTATTCGTTATCTGGGAGTGATGTTGTACGATGCTGATAAAATACAGGCGGTAGCTTCTGCAAACGATGATCAATTACTTAATGCTCAAATGAATATTTATCTGGATCCAAACGATCCGGAAGTTATCAAAGCTGCACGTGAAAACGGAGTGCATGATTCAACTATTAAAGCCGCTCAGAATTCTCCGGTTTACAAATTTGTAAAAGAGTGGAAAATTGCGCTTCCGTTACACCCTGAGTTCAGAACTATTCCAAACCTGTTTTACGTTCCGCCAATGTTGCCTGCAATGGCAAGTGTGGACAACGGAACATATGAAACTAATACTGAACATTTGTTTGCCGGAATTGAAAAACAACGTTTGCCAATGAAATATCTGGCCTCTCTTTTCACAAATGGAGATACAAACAAAATTGCAGCCGTGATGAAAAAATTGCTCGCCGTTAAAATTCACAGACGCGACGTAACTGTAGGTGACTATGACAAAATCGAACTGAAAAAAGCAATGGATACAGCTGAGATGGACGAGCATACTGCAAATGCAATTTTCAGACTTACATCACTTGCAACTTTTGAAGAAAGATTTGTAATACCACCTGCTCACCGTGAAGAATCAATTGAAATGCTTGAAGCAACAGCGGATGCCAAAGGTGAAACAGGATTTGGATTTAAAACAAAACCAGAACGCGGATTATGATAAGCGATTTCAAACATTACAGTCAGCTTGCAAAAATTTTCAAGTACCCGTCAGGACCAGAATACACTGAAGGAGTAAATGAATGTTACGCAATGATCCGGAAAAATTATCCGGAACTGGCGACAACTTTCCTGCCCTTTGTGGATTACATCAATTCACACGAGGATTACCAGATAGAAGAAACTTTTAATCTGACTTTTCACATTCAGGCGATCTGTTTTCTAGATTTGGGTTATGTCCTTTTTGGTGAAGATTATAAACGGGGTGAATTTCTGGTTCACATGAAAAAAGAACATGAAAAAATAAATCTTGATTGTGGATGTGAACTTGCCGACAATCTTCCAAACGTTCTCGATCTTGTCTCCTTGAGCAGTGATTTCACTTTTATCAATGAGCTCGGAGTTCGGATTCTGATTCCTGCCATGGAAAAAATGAGCAAGGAGTTTGATATGGCGCGCATTGCTTTGCGTCAGAAAATCTACAAGAAAAAAGAACGTGTGGTATTGGATAAAGATGAACACATTGGAAATATTTACGGTGCTCCGATAGCAGTTCTGTCAAATATTCTCCAAAAAGATTTTGCAGGTATCACCTATACAAATAATGATTTTGTGCCGGAATACGGGCGAAACCTTCTCACAAACTGCGGTACCTGTTCAGTTTCACATACACCGCCAACAACAACTATTAGTCAATAATTAAATTGTAAGATCATGTTAAAGTCAGTAAAAAATCCAGTTAAATTATCAAACGTGTTTGTGTGGTTTTCGCTGGTGGCATTTTTTGCCCTGCTGTCCAATACTACTTTTTCTCAAAGTGGTGAAGAATTGTTTAAAGCCAATTGCGCAGCTTGTCACAAAGTTACGGCTGATAAGTTTGTTGGTCCCGGATTAAAAGATGTTGAAAAGAAAAGATCAAGGGAATGGTTGTTAGCCTGGACAAAAAATAGTCAGGAATTTATTGCAACAGGAGATTCGGCTGCGATCGCAATTTTTGAAGAATACAATAAAACTGTTATGACCCCATTCGACTTTTTGGGTGATACAGCAATCAACAGTATTTTTGATTATATCGCTACTGCTGATAGTGCAGTACCTGCTGAATCAGCACCGGTTGAAACAGTTGCTGAAACACCGGCAGCCGCAACTGACGCACAACCTGCGGAAGTCGCCGATCCAGGTTCAAGTATAATATGGTGGTTTACTTTTATCGTTGTTATCATTGTTGCCTTGTTCATTTATTCTACTTACAAAAATGTACACAAGGCCCTGGATGAAAACGGATATTTGAATTATAAAGATCCAAACAAAAATTATCTGAGCACCTTTATGATTATGCTTGCCTGTTCAGTGCTGATCATCTTTTTACTCAAAGCTGCGCTTGCTTCAAACACACCAGGATTTAACTTTGTAATGTTTGGCGGATTGCCTTATATGGCGCTGGCAATATTCTTAGTAGGATCTATTTTGAGATATAAAAATATCGGATTCAAAGTATCATCACTATCATCTCAATTTCTGGAAGGAAGACAGTTGTTTTTTGGTAGTCAACCATTTCACTGGGGTATGTTGGTGCTTTTCCTTGGTCACCTTGTTGCGTTTGCAATTCCCAAAGCGATCATTTTCTGGAATGGTCATCCGGTGAGATTATTTATTCTTGAAATTTCGTCTTTGGTATTCGCACTATCTGCTTTAATTGGTTTAATCCTTTTGATCAAACGCCGTTTTACAAATCGCCGGATTATGGTGGTGACAAATAATATGGATGCGTTGGTTTATGTTGTATTGCTTATTCAAATTGTAAGTGGAATTTCAATTGCGCTGTTTGCGCGTTGGGGCTCAACCTGGTTTGCAACTTCTCTTACACCGTATCTGAGATCCATATTTATGTTTGATCCGCAGGTAGATGTGGCTTATGCAATGCCTTGGTATGCACAGATTCACATTATTTCAGCATTCTTTATTATAGCAATCATTCCATTCACAAGATTCATGCACTTTTTGGTTGCTCCAATTGATTATATCTGGAGAAAATATCAAATTGTTTACTGGAACTGGAACAGAAAATCAATCCGAAAATCTACGGCGCATACGTATGGTAAACTACCAAGAAATCATTAACTGATTTTCGGATTTTCAGACCGGGTCTCATTTCACTCATGGGGATCCGGTTTGTTTTTTAACCGTGAAATAAAGTAACGTTTGTCCAAAAAAATGAACTATGACTAAAAAATCATCGATCAGATTACGCTTGTGGATAGACAAAAACGATCAACCGTTTATCGGACCAGGGCGTATCAAGTTACTTGAAAATGTACTTGCTTTTGGTTCCATATCAAGAGCAGCAAAGGAGGTTAAAATGTCCTACCGAAAAGCCTGGCAGCTCATTGAAGACATGAATAAGGTTTCAAAAAAAGTTCTGGTTGAAAAAAAAACGGGTGGCATTGCCGGTGGAGGTGCAATAGTAACGGATGAAGGCATGGAAATAATCAGACAATACAGGTTACTGCAAAAAGAGGTTGATGTCGTTATGAGTAAATTAGCCAAAAAGATGATGTTTTGATATTACCATGAAACAGCTGGTTCTTTTTATAGTTTTAACTTTCCCGGGAAAATTTTCAATCGGACAGATCCATGTTGTTAATTCAAATCAGCAATGGGTTCATGATTTTTCGCAAATTAAATTTTCTGAAAATTTGTCAGTAACATTTGATGCAAGTCTCAGATGGAAAAACAACTTTTATTATTTTAACCAGTATCTGACCAGACTCAGTGTTAATTACAGAATTTCGAAAAGTCTGAAACTTGGGTCGGGAATATCATATAGCGGTGTATATTCAAATGGAATTTTCAAAACAGCTGAACACAGAATCCATCAGGATTTGCAATATGAAGCAAAAAAAGAAAAGTTCAATTTCAATTCCAGATTAAGAATTGAAGAACGTTTTTTTACGGATCACTTGTCAGACAATCATCTACAAAAAAGATTCTATTTACGAACCAGAGTTTCAACCGGATTTGAATTTAAAATCTGCTATCTGAATCGAAAGAAAAATAACGCTCAGCTCTGGTACTATTTTGGGGAGGAGTTTTTTTTTAATCTGAATAAAATCGAAAAAACAGATGCGTTTGATCAAAACAGAATCCTCACAGGTCCGGTATTCAAATTCAAGGATAAATTAAGCATTCAACTACTATACAATTTTCAGATAATAAATTCAGGAATTGAAAATCAGTTGAACATGAATCATATTGCCTGGTTGATTTTCCGTCAAACAATATCATGGAAACACGATCCTAATCCGTGATAGCATCTAACGTGAAAACATCTGCCCCGTTCTGACGCATCATAATCTGAGCATCATAATCATCCATCAGTCCGTTGTAAAGTAAATTCAAGTCCCAGGTGTTTGGATTTTCAAACCACTCGGCCACATTCATGGTGAGATAAATATTTTTGGTTGATCCAAACGTCATTTCACTGAAGGGCAATTTAACCCAGATGCAATTTTCAGGATAGGTCACTGTCGCGCCATCTGTTTTTTTAATCGTGCTTCCGCTGTGGTAAGCGTAACCAATTGTATCGTTGACTGAATTAATATATCTTCCTTCCAGCTGAAGATGATGATACCCACCTCCCAGCGATTCAGGCCAGTTCCAGTTTTCTGCATTCAGATCAGCATAAGCTCCAGAAATATTATCTTCCTGATTAAAGCCAATGATAAAACCAAATCCAGCATACAAGTCCTGAAAAACCGGACCATTTAATGTGTAAGTCAAAGTTCCGTTTTGTGAGAGATCAACAAAATGATATTCATCCGTCATTAAGCTGTCACCGTTTGTTTTGTAAAAACGAAAATCTGAAATGTGATATTTTAATTTAGAAATACTCAGCACAGTTCCCGCAGCATTTGTGTAAATCAAATCATCAAAAGCAGAGCTGTTCAATGTTTGTGAATTAAAAATATGATTGAAATGAACTGTCACCTCCGTTTGTGGTTCATAAACACAAGAACCGTCATCTTTTTTTGCCTTCTCTTCATAATTAATGGCAAGCGGATCAGTACAACCTTTTCTGTTACACGCAAAAAAAACAGTTACCGAAGTCAACAAAATCAAAAACCGAGGATTCATAAACTACGCTTAAGATTTACAAATTTACCCCGGTTTTTTCTAACCCGCTATGACCTTTGTCATAGCCCCAAGTGAAGTGAACAAAACAGTATTTAATTTTTCAGCATTGACTAAAGAGAATTATTTCAGTTCAACTTGTTGCTGAGATTTTATTTTAAGCATTGCAGCTCTGTGATGAATGAGTTCCTCGTTGATCGTTCTATGATCCAGATGATAATGTCTCAATTCATGTTCTTGCTGTCTGCTTTTGCTGAAATGCGTTACACGTTTCAGATAACCGATAACCCGTGTTGCATAATCCACATTTTTTGATCCGCATTGAATACAGTTCTGTTTTGTCTCTTTATCAATATGATTGCACTCATTACAGATTGTAATTTTAATATTGAAGCAAAAATAATTGCAACCGGTTTTTGCAGCCACACAAAGTAATTTTTCAAATGCCTCAGCGGTTGCGTATGATTCAAGATTCATGTGTAACGCTGATCCACCATCCAGATATTGAATGATTTCTTTTCCATGAAGCACAAATTTATCGAGCATGTTGATGCTTTCATCTTCTACAACATAGAAATAAGAATTATAACAATCACGCGGAACAAAATATCCATCTTTACGATCCCAATTTGCATTTTTTACTCCCAGATTTTCAGCCGGAACAAATTCTGTATTAAACATGTATCCGTATGTCTTTTTCGCTTCTTTGTTGCTGTCAAAAATGATTTTCAACTGACCCGAAACAAAATCTTTATACGTTGAATTATTGCCAACTTCAATTCCAAAACTTTCAGCTGCTTCTACCATTCCATTTATACCTATGGTTAAAAATTGTTTTTCAAGAGAAATAAATCCCGCGCTGTAAACGGGCAACATGTGAGCAGCTTCATATTCACCAACTAATTTTCTGAAAGCAATCTGATATTTCTGAATTTTTTCAACCTCCGCTTTCAACTCTCTTCCATCCTGCACCAGACGATTCATATTTAAAGTAATCACATTGATTGAACCAGTGGAAACTCCACCAGCGCCAAGGCTATAACTAAAAGTATTGTCAGTCATTTCATTTCTAAGTCTGCAACATGAAGCAAGGCTGTCTGCACTTTCAGACTGGTAAATAAAAAATGAATTTCCTTCACTCAATTCTTTTGCACACATGGATGAAAATTCTTTATCACGGGGTTCTCCGTTTTCTACAAGCATAGCTGCTGTTACAACGGGGAAGGTTAAAACTGCTTTGCATCTCTCATTATTAAACCAATTCATAAAATAAGTTTGCAATGCTTTGACACTTTCCCATTCAGGTTTTGTCATATTCGGAAAAACAAAATTTCCAAACATGCTGTCATAATAATATTGGTCGTAAATAGAAATATTCCAGAATACAGATTGATATCCTCTTGCCGCAGCAGGCTGATTTACGGCATAAACGACATGCTGCAAATGGTTGTTGATTTGTTTGGCGTTTGTTTTTAAATAATCTTTTCCAAAATCTCTTTTTGCGAAGTGATCAAAATATAGTAAAAATTCAACAGTTGCCAGCGCGCCTGCAAACTGCGAACTAACTGCAAATACGAGATTCACAAATGATCCGCAAAAACTTTCAAGATGTTCGGGAGCTTTACTTTCTCCGCCTAATTTGGTTAAGCCATCCAGTAAAAATGGATACATGCTGATGGAAGCACAATACGGTTTGAGTGAAGTTTCATCATGTACATAAATTTCATGATCTTCTATTTGTCTCAAATATTCGTTTCCGAGTTCTGTTCCAAAAAGTTCACAAATCTTATTGTAAACCAATGTACGATTCACTTGAACATTGATGTCTTTATTTAATTCAGCTTCCATCGTTGCAATGTTTTTTGAAGAAACATTTGCGTTTGCATCCATAGTGGATCCGCTGGCCGCATTTTCTGCTTTAATATAATTCTGAATAAATGCGATTTTGTCGTTGATCTGGTTGGTTGTTAGTCTTATCATAATTTCTCTTTTTAAATAAATGGTTCAGATTTCTATTGCTACTCACCTCAATAAAATTCTGATTTGTATGGCTTGAGTCAAGTCCTCCTTTTGCAGCAATCCAGGGACCGGCTTTAAGAAATGTCAATTCATTTTTAATTCCTTCATCTACGTTTTCACATCCTGTATATAAACAGGTTTTGAGTCCTCTTTTTTTGGCCAGTTTTAAAAGTTCGATGAGTTGATTTTTTTCCCATTCACCTCCCATAAACAGGACACAAGTTATTAATCCCCGATACTTATGGATTTCATTTATAAATACAGATGGGGATAATTCCGTTCCAGCCGATTTTTTCCAGAGAAAAGGTGAATGGCAGCCTTCGCATCTCAGCTCACAACCACAAATAGAAAAGCATAAACTGATTTCATGCGGTACCTCCTGCAGAACAATATCTGATTTGTAATAATTCACTTTTTGGCTGTTGTTGTGTTCTCCAAAAATAGAATCTCTCGGATCGTAAAAACGTTGTCTGACCGAGGTCAATTAACATTTGACCTGTTTACAATTAAAAAATCGAAAACAGAATTCAAGGAAGAAAAAGATGTCTGATGGTTCTTTTGATTTTTACTCATTGTGAAGCATGATTTCGCTCATAGTATTGATGAAACCATTTGATATCAGAGCGTTTAGAAGAGGTAATACTGAAAGTTATTGACAAGAATTTTGTTTTCAACAAGAGTTCGTTTAGAATCTTGCCTGAAATAAAAATAATGAAACGGAAAACAAAAAAAATTATTTTGCCGAAGCAAATTCACGCAGTTTCTTTAGATTTTTGATAAAGATGGTTTTGTTATCTGTATCAATGATTTTTTCCTTTTTCAAATCTGCCAATGCACGTATAGTACTTTCATACGTAGTTATTGCACGATTGGCATAATCCTGACGTGAAATAGTAAAATTCAATTCACCTGTTTTTTGATTTGCACCAAATGCCTCATAGTTCATTAAAATAGCACTGGCAATTCGGTTGATCACCGGAAGATGCATTGTTTTTTCTTCCGAATGTTTTAATTCTTCTGCAAACAGTGTCATCAGTTTATAACTGAATTCAGCATTTGTTTTGGCAAGCACTTCAAAAGTTTTTTTGGGAATAAAAAGCAAGGTTGTATCAGTTAATGCTTCCGCAGTAACATGATATATCCAGTCCCCGCCAATTCCCCGGTGACCAAGAATATCAGAGTCAGCTGCAAGTCTCAGCAACGATTCATTTCCTAAACTGTCTTTGGAAGTTACTTTTGCTTTTCCTTGTATAATTTCAAAAATTCCTTCGGCTTTTTCTCCGGCAGAAAATATTTTATCCTTTGCCGATACATGAACTATTTTACTGCTTGAATTAATCAAATCAAGCCACGCACCTGAACAACATTCTTTTATAAAACTTTTCATTGTTGCTTGTTTTTATTTACACGAATTCTTACATCAGCTACTGTTGCAAAATCTGAACCGGCAATTACCGGATTCAAATCAAGTTCAGTTATTTCAGGTACTAATTTAATCATATTCGAAATTCTCATAATTATTTCAATAAAATTAGCCTGACTCAACGGAGGTTTACCCCTTAATCCTTCAAATAATTTATATCCTTTCAGATTTTTAAGCTGGCTGGTTATTTCTTGCCTGCTCACAGGCACCATGGAATACTGGTAGTCTTCAAGGACCTCTATAAATATGCCACCTAATCCAAAAAATATAAGATGACCAAATTTAAATTCTGATTTTGAGCCAACAAATAATTCTGTTCCGGATATCATTTTTTGAACCAATACTCCTTCACAATGCTCCAATGACTTTATTTTATTAAAAATGTGAAAAGCTTCATCGTACGAATGGATGTTTAAATAAATACCTCCTGATTCCGTCTTATGGATTGGCCCGCATATTTTCATGACCCATGGAAAATCCATTTTCAGATTTCGTAATGATTGAATGTCCTGAACTATTTCGTACGAAGCACACTGAATTCCGGTCAATTCCAAAAGTTTATAAGCATCTTTTGTATTTAGAAATTCAGTGGAAGATTCTGCTATTATTTTTCTGATCTGATCTGCATCAATGTCATATTCAATTTCATTTTCTGCTACAGGATGATTATTCTTATATACCAGTGATAATGCATTTCCAAGCACTACTTCATCCGGAAAATTGACATGTCCTTTAGAGAGAAAATAACGGATTTCCTTTTCAGCGTTCATCAATGAGGGAAGCACCGGATAAATTGGTTTTTTACATACATCCAGCTTTACATTCAGAACTTTATATACATTCTCAACATCAAATAAACCAGGACTGCCAAACACCACCACCATTGCATCTATTTCGTCAAATTTATGTTCGCAAAAATCGATAATAATGCCCAACTGTTCCGCTGTACCGGTTGCAAGAAAGTCAATTGGATTCTTTACAGAAGAACCTTCATTCAGATATGTTTTTAGATCTGCTGCTGTGCTGTCTCTTAATTCAGGAACATTTAATCCGCCTTTGGTTAGAGCATCAGTAAGCATCACAGCTGATCCTCCGGCGTGAGTGATTATACCGATATTTTTTCCTTTTAATTCAGGATAACAAAAAACAGAAGCAACTGCAATCAATTCCTGACGACTTTGACACAATACTATTCCCGCCTTGCTGAAAAGCGCCTTAACTGCCATGTCAGGATTTGCAATAGCACCGGTGTGTGACGCTGCGGCTCTGCTTCCACTTTCAGTTGTACCCGATTTGATAGCGGCTATTTTGCATCCTTTTTTTATTAATGAAGATGCGTGTTTAAGTAATTTTTGTGGATTCAGAATGTTCTCAAGATATAACAATTTTACAGCTGAACTTTTACCGGGCTCATAGGTTTTGTCCATGAATTCAAGTATATCAGCAGCAGTTGTATTGGTTGCATTGCCCATTGAAAAAACGTTGCTGAATTTTAATCCAAGCGGAATAGACGCCTCCATTAAAAAAACCGCTGTGGCTCCTGAACTTGAAATTAAATCACATCCCTGAGATGTCAGACTTGGAATAGGTGTTGTAAAAACGCCATGATAATTTTCATTCAAAACTCCAATACAATTAGGGCCAACCAAACAGGCGCCTTTTGACTCAACCAGTGCATTTATTTCTTGTTCTATTTTTTTCCCTTCTTCATTCAGTTCACCAAACCCGGCAGAGATAACTATAAATGCTTTCGTGTGTTTTTTTTCAAGCAACGTTTGAATATATTCCAGACATTGTTTGGGGGGAACGATTAAAAAAGCCAAATCCACCTCAGGTATATTATCCAGTGTTGAGAACGCCTTTATCCCCTGAATGTTTTTTTCATAAGGGTGCACGGCGTACAACGGTTTTGAAAATTTACCATCAATGATATTCTTGAGCAATTTTCCACCCGGTTTCGAAAGATTATTAGACGCGCCTATAACAACAATGCTTGCCGGATTTATCAATGCTTCATTCACCATGAGCCAAAATTAAATCTATGCAGTAATAAGGAGTATGACGGATGTCACACTTGTATTTGACTTTCAATGATTCTTATTACCCGCCAATAGTCGTCATCGTTCTGTTGGCAGCAAGTAATTTCAAAGCAATTGGATCTTCAAATGTTTCCACGCCGCCTCTTGCTTTTTTCTTATTGAAAATGGATTCAAGTATAAGGGATTCCAATGCTTCATTTCGGCGGTGAGCAGCTAATAAATCAGTTTCTGTCTGAGAGAAAAGACAGTTTTTAATTTTGCCATCTGCGGTTAATCGAATTCGATTGCATGTGTCGCAGAAAGGATTAGTGACACTTGCTATGATACCAAAATTTCCAACTGCATTTTTTAATTTGAAATTTTTGCAGGTATCATTTTGTTTTGAGGGTAATGCTTGAATTTGATCTTCTCCAAAATAGAGTTGAAGACTCTCAATGATTTCTTTGTAAGACACCTTTTTATCCCAATTCCATTTATTACCGTCAAAAGGCATAAACTCTATAAATCGTACCTGTACATTTTTGTCTTTAGTCCAGTTTACAAAATCAAAAATTTCATGATCATTCACACCACGCATCACAACCACATTCACTTTGGTATTGAATCCATTTTGAATTAGCAAATCAATATTGTTTATAATGCGTGTGAAATAGTTGCGTCTTGAAATTTTTTCAAAACTCTGTTCGTTGAGTGAGTCTAAACTCACATTGATGGATTTCATTCCTGCTTTTTTAAAGTCTTCCAGATATTGATCAACCAAAATTCCATTGGTTGTGATTGCAAGTTCTACAGGTAATTTTGAAAGTTCACTTAAAATTTGAGCAATGTTTTTTTTAATCAGTGGTTCACCACCTGTGAGACGGATTTTTTTGACACCTATATTCACAAATGTCTTTGCAATAAAGAGTGTTTCTTCGGTGGTCATAAACTCAGACTTTTCACGCAAAGGAATTCCCTCCTCAGGCATGCAATAAAAGCATCTGAGATTACAACGTTCAGTGAGTGAAATTCTTAAATAGTCATGCACTCTTCCAAACTGATCAACCATATTATTCTTTTGGTGTTGCACTTTCAATTTTTTGAATTATGTCTTCCAATTCTTCTTTTGTAAGCAGTTTTTGCGCGAGTGGAAACACGGTATTATCTTCACGGAAAACATGAAGTTTTAAAAGTTCAACCAATTCTTTTCCGTTGTGATAGGCAACATCAAGCACCAGATATCTCGAGTGTCCATCTGGCAGCCTAGCAGCTAGTCCAAGAAAATTGAATATCAGTGAACCAAGTTGAATAAATTTCACGTGATCATCTTCCATCAAATCAATTGCAGTAATGTTATCAAGTCCGTGTTCACCCGATTTGATCATACGATCATTCAATACAGGAAACAAATAACGTTCTTCTTTTTTATTGTGCGGAAGAATTTCGTTATCCAGATAATTGAAAAATTTATTGAAAATTTTATTGGTTTCATCTGAAAGGATGTATTTGGATTCTCTAAAGGCATTTAATCCATTATCAAATTCATCTACAATCTGAATCAGCTCTTTGTGCTCATCAATAAACTCATTCAGCACCGGATGAAGATGATTCATGTCAACACCTTTTATTCGCGCCCGTTCAATATCATATGCTTCTGGTGGATCCATGGGAGAAAACTCTTCCAGGTTTTCATCTTTAACAGCGTTTCTTAAAATCGGATCTTCCTCCTTCAGTTTTTTATTAATTTCTTTATCGGAGGCCTTGCCGTCAATTCTTTTTCCGCTTTTGTCTATAATTTTCATATCTGATGCGTTATGTCTGAGTGTAAATATCGATACATCTCAATATTTAAAATATGATATATATCAGAAAACAGGGAGACAAAAAACAAAAAGCGGAAATCTCTGAGGATTTCCGCCATCTGTCATTTCAAAAAGTTAATCGTTATTTCTGTTCAAACAAAACGGGTTTCAAAACAACCATGACATAAGCCCAGTTTGAAATCTGTGTTCTATCACCCGTTTTAATCGCTTCCATGGTTTCTGTTGCCAGCATTTGAGAATATCCAAGTTTACATTGTACACCCTGAGTAATCTGAAATCCTCCTGTGAAATCAATTTCAGTTCCCAGATACGGACTCATAGCAGTAATATTACCGGTAGCAATTAATTCATCCGTATCCAGCACATCAGCCTGCGCCATAAATATATGTCCGGCCAGTTCAAATGAATATTTTTCTTTTTTGTACTCAACCCCAAGATACGCATCGTTCAAACCAACACTTCCAATGTGATTTCCTACATAGAAGTAATCCATAAATCCGTTGAATTTGTGGTTTGTACCAAAGTAAGGATTGAAAGCATGTTGAACATTTTTATACGCTTTTGTTGTATCAGTTTGACTGTTACCAGAAATCATTTCAAATCCGGCAAATACTTTCAACGGCTCTTTAATTTGAAATGCCAGATCAAGGTTCAACAAATATCCGCTGACTGATTTTGCAGGCCAGGTATTTGTGCTGCCCAACTGATAAAATAAATTACTACTTGCAGAGAATTTTCCTTTCTTATACATCAAGCGGGTACCAGCAGTCAGTGTGTAATTATCCTGATAAACCGGATTATTATTTACATCTACAAAATTCACCTGCTGACCAAGTCCGAGTGCCAGCACACTAAAATTAAAATCATCATTCACTTTATAATTTGCCCAGGCATATTGCATAGTTTTATAACTTTTGGCAACAGTATAACTTGTTGTATTGTATTGCGCGCCGTCTTGATTATAAGCGCCACCAAAATCCAACTTCAGTTTGTCTTTTTTAAATTGGAAAATTACACCATCATGGCTTCTGGCTTGCTGTGCCCAATCCACGTTTCCTAAAATTCGATGATCATCATAAACTAATTCCTGACGGCCAAATTTCATTGACCAATGATCATTAAAATGAGCAATGCCATAAGCCTCGTGAATTGAAACACCATAGTCTTCATTTGTTACAAGCTGACTTTGACTTCCCCATACTCTTACATCCTGCAAAGACGTCCTGAATTCAATTTTATCTTTTTTGTAATCAAAAGTGATTCGTGTACGCTGATCAACAAAAGATCCGGCGGTCATGGCTGAATCAGCAAGAGCCTGAAATCCGTGACGGTATTCAAAACGAGGTCTCACCTCGCCGGTAATTTTTAACTGAGCAAAAGTACCTGATGTAGCAAGACTCAAGGCGCAGAAAAGGACTGTGTGTTTCAATGAGGTTTTCATAACGTGATTATTTGTAATATTTCAGACCCAAAGGTCAGTTCATCATCATATTCAAAATATGATATTGAACAGGTATTTTGAAAAATGACATTTTTCATATTTTATCATCGAGTGAAGTCTTGAAATTGTTTGATTAGGTGAATTCCCATGATTTATAAGTGATTGCGAACCTTCAAACGACACTATTTCTATGACAAAAAAGATTTCTAAAAAAGAAATGATGCTATAATTCATTTTTTTTTTATGATGTTCGTCATAATAATACCTTGACAATGGGAGTATCTTTGGTTCAAATAAATTCAAGATGAAAACACAACTGGCATTAAACCCCGATACAGTGGAAGGAAGCGAACTGGTACAGGAAACTTTTGAATTTTGGTTTGCAGACAGAGAACACATCCGATCACCTTTTCCGGCATATATTCAAAATGAGCTGAAAAGAATTTCTACAGAACGTTTTTTTGGCTGGGCAAAAAACCTGAAGGATGAAGCCAAGGACGAAATGAATGAAGAAATGATTGGTGAGAAATTCGAAGAAATAATTTTTGATGCAGCAACTCAGTTAGTAAAAACTGAAGATGAGAAAATCACCATCTTATATCCGTTCATGCCACGCTGCGGAGACTCAATTGTTGATGAAAATAACACTCAGGGCCGAATTACGGATCGCTGGATTGAACGGGACAACGATAAAGCAAGCCTCAAAGTAAAGTTTGAAACTGCAGATCAGTCAATACGTGAAACTTCGTTCGATTTGCCAATATAAGATTTCAATAAAATCTATAAAAAAAAGAGTCCGCTTTGAACGGACTCTTTCTCTTTTCAGAGGTGAGCTAATATTAAATGTACTTCTTTTCAATTTCTATCGCTCTTGGAAAAAGAATGTTGTTTTCCAAATGTATGTGCTGATGTAAATCTTCTTCAAATTCTTTCAGTTTCGCATAAAGTACGCGATAAGTATTGCACGCGTGTTCAGGCGGTGTGTAATTATTGGAAAGTTCGGCGATTTTGAATCCATAATTCCCAACCTGATCATGTTCATGCTCCATCATGTTTATTGGATTCTGAACAGTACCAAAGTGCGGAAGTGTAAACTCGATTGCTTCTTTTTCAACTTGTGCAAGATTTTTGATGTAAGGAAAAAGAATGTTTTCTTCTTTGCACATGTGTTTGTTCAGTTCATCTGCGATAATCCTGAACAGGTAATTAATTTGCACTACTTCCGGATTGGCATGTCCATGTACTTTTGCAACTTTATCACTATACTGTGAAATAATTGGAATGTTTTCAGTGACATATTTGTGGTGCTTTTCGACAATATAATCTGTTAGCTTTTCCAGATCCCAGGACTTAAAATCAGTGTTGGAATCAATCTTTTGATCAATTAATTCAAGTTCAGATTTTATTTTATCGTAAGATAGATTCTTTTTAGTACAAATTTCTTTTACTGACACTTTTCCGCCACAGCAAAAGTCAATTCCGTTTTTCTTGAATACATCCGCTGTTTTGTAATTTTCTGTAACAAGCTCGGCTACAGTTTTATGTTCTATATCTAGCATATCTCTTATATTTTTCTGCTAATTTAAAATCATTC
>Ga0268298_10001253_pt1 | contig 30358 bp, 20 predicted proteins | sample WWTPWeurt_MetaG_FD_194462 | JGI IMG/M metagenome (GOLD analysis project Ga0268298, IMG submission 194462) | Activated sludge microbial communities from WWTP in Nijmegen, Gelderland, Netherland - WWTP Weurt | ecosystem: Engineered > WWTP > Aerobic digester > Activated sludge | place... | reverse complement strand
CTCGGACTCGTCGGTGCGATACCGGCCCTTGTCGTCGGCGGCCGGGGTGGGGTCGCCCTTCTCGGCCTCGAAGAGGAACGCTCCAGGGGTGTAGTGGAAGGACTCGAGCTTCTCCTCCACGCCCTTGGCCCCCTGGGCGGAGCCGAGCAGCTTGTAGCTCGCGGGCCTGCGGTAGTCGTGATCACGGAGAGTATACTTGCCTGGACGGACGCGGCGACTGACGCGGACCTCGGTGACGTGCTCCTTGTCGGCGTCGGTGGGCTCGTCGCGGAAGGCGATGGGGAGGCGCGGCTCGTTGCGATGCGGGCCGTCGGAGAGGACCAGCTTGGTCTCGCCCTCCACGGCCTCGAAGTAATAGCTGATGCCCGCGTCCTCCAGCATGCGCGAGAGGAAGGTGAAGTCTGTCTCTCCGTACTGGACGCGGTATTTCCGCTTCTTGTAGGAGCCGGAGATGCGCTGGAGAGGCTTTATGTTCCACTCGGAGAGGAGCTGAAGGACGATCTCCAGCTCGCTCTTGTGCTGGAACATGCGGTGGTTGCGGCGCTGGGTGGCGAGCCAGAGGGACGGGACGAGCGTGATCCGGTAGGTGGATAGTCCGCGATCCTCTACCTGGAGCTGCTCGACGTGGCTGCACACGCCGCTCCAGGAGCGCTGGCGGTCGGGCAGAAGGCCGTGCTGCACGGCGAACTGCATGGGCTGGCCGACGGCGGCTTCGAAATCGATGTCGGGGTTCTCGCTCACGGCGACGACCTGGATCTCGAAGAGCGACGACATGCGCTCGCGGGCGTGGAAGCGCCGCACGTCGAGCGGATCGCCGGACGAGATCGAGGCCCGGAGGCGATGGTTCTGGAGCGGGATCGGGAGCGCCATGGATGTGCGCGTGGCAAGCCTGGTGCCAATCACGGGGGGCCGCATTCTTGGCGCAGTTGGGCAACCCGAGACTTGATGGCAGCTCGCTGCGTCTTGGGTACCTCGAATCCGTCGAAGACGAGCGTGTCCACTTCTTCTTCTGTCGTCGCGATGACCTGACTCCACCGCTGCCGTTCCGTATCTGTCACGGCCTCCGTCATTCGCCGATAGGTTGAGTGTAGTCGCTTGCTCGCCTCCGAGAGCGCGCGCGTCCCTTTTCCTTCGGGAGGGAGCATCGGCAAACCCTGGATGAACCGAGCCTCCCCGGAGAACCAACCGCCTGCGAACCAGTCCGAAAGGCCCGGCGGCCTCAGCAGCCACTCGCTCAGGGTGCTGTTCAAGACGGCGGTCACCACCCACGGATCGTGCGGCGGCAAGACCACGATTCCGTAGCCTCCGGCAGCTCCGCCCATGAAACACACGGAGGCGGCATCATCGTATGCGAAGCGCGCCATGTTCAAGACGTCCGCGATGACGATCTTCTGCTGTCCAGGCAGGTCCATGTTCTGATGTCTTGAATACTGATGCCAGCGATCCTCTCGTGCGAACCTGCCGCCCTCGCGCTCTCGTAGCTCCACCTCGTGCTCCGCCAAGTACTCAGCCGCGAGCGGCCAGCGTTTCTCGAGCTTCGAGAATGGAATGATCGTGGCATCGCCGTCCGCTTCAACATCGTACGGGAAGAGCACGGCTCGACGCGGAGCCAGGAGGAGGTATCTGCGCATCTGAGCGCTCTTCACAAGCCATTTGCAGGCGTCGGCCTCCACTTCGATGACCCGGCCGAGGGCCTTGCTTCGCCCTCGAATCACCTTTCCACGTCGCTCGGCGTCGTGGAGGACGAATATCTTGTCTCGACCTGTCTTGATCCCCTGGGAAATGCGCGCAGAGGCGGTCCTCAATGTGTGGGGCGACGCGAGGAGCTTCGTGAATAGCCCTCGTAGCTCGGGAGGGTGCCCGAGGTACCAGGGGGCGCCGGCGAGGCCTTTGAAGGGCACCTTGTGGTCCTGAATCACTCGGCCAAGACCGCGATCCTCGGAGCCGCCCTCGATTCGACGGTAACGTAGGCTGGCTGACTTTCTCTGTGAAAAGAACTGCAAGCCCGTGTAGGTCGTCACGCCGGCAAAGATCTGTTCGGGGCCGAAGTCATCCACAGACACGAGGTGGCCGCTCTTCGCGGCGCTCTTGCGGAGCTCCTTCCCGTAGTGTGCCTTCATCCAGCGGAGAGGCATGATGTATCCGAGGTTTCCGGTGTCGCGTAACACGCTGAGGGCCTTTTGGACGAAGGCCACATAGATGTCGAAATTGCCGTCTGCAGCGTCCGGGTACGACTTTTGGAGGACGCTGACCTCGTCTTGGGCGAACCGGACCAGCTCTTGGATGCGTAGATAAGGGGGGTTTCCTATCACGGCGTCGAAGCCACCGCGCCTCATGATCCGACCGAAACCGGTGCCTGCATCGTCCCACAAAAAGGCGCGCACACGCCTTGACCGCGCCTCGTCATCGCGGATTTCCGCGGGGATGTCCGCGGGCGCGATCAGGCTATTTCCACAACGGATGTTCTTCGTCAGATCGGGCAACAAGGCGCCCTTGAACATCAGCAAGGTCTTCTGCGGCGAGCGGGGCTCCCTGCCCTGGCCTTCCAAGATCCTGAGGTAGAGGCTCAATTGGGCCACTTCGACCGCTTGAGGATCCTTGTCCACGCCGAAGACAGACCGTGTGATGATCTCCCGCCGCTTCTGGACCGTGAGGTGAAGCTCGCCGGCCGAGTCCACGAACACGTCATTCCGATGGCTCGCCGGCACCCCGCCGTTCTCCGCGGTACGCTCCCTGTACCAGTCCAGGTGCGCGTCGAAGAGCTGATCGATCGCCCCGAGCAAGAACGATCCCGAGCCACAGGCGGGGTCGAGGACACGGATCTTGGCCAGAGCGTCAGGCCCTTTCCCCTTGATCAATGGACCCAACACCCGCGCCACCACCTCCCGGACGATCCATGGTGGCGTGTATACAACGCCGCCAGCGTGACGAACTTCGGGTTTGGGGACGATGGTCACGCCTCCCCGGCCGAACGCGACGGTCTCGCCGAGGAAACGCTCGTAGACTGTGCCGAGGATCGCCACAGGGATCGCGTCGAACCTGAACCTTGCGAGCCCCTCAAGGATGAACGCAAGGACGCTCTCGTCCCTGATCTTCATCTCCTCCGAAAAATGGCGCTTGAAGAGAGGGTGATTGTATTCCACCTCGAGCTTCCTGAAGAGCGCCACGAGGGCGTCGTAGAGGGAGAGGTGCTCTCCATGCATCCAACGAGCGAGCGCCTCGCCGAGCGAGGACCTCGGCTCGATGTCCCGCTCTTCGCAGACGCGAATGAACACCAGACGATCCAGCACTCGCTGGACGGCCTCGGTCAGCGCCTCCGCGTCGTCCAGACGGTTGGACTCTGCAAAGGCGATCGCGAGGCGTCTGCGCCAGTCGGAGAGGCTCCCCAAGAGCTCCGCGTCGAGGGGGAGAGGCACCTTTGGGCCGATGAGGGAGGGGGTGGAGGAGCGCTCGCCGTCCGGCGTCGGGTCAGCCCGTGAAGCCGGCGGCGCGGTGGGAGCCGTCGCAATAGGGCTTGTTCTTGGAGGCCCCGCAGCGGCAGAAGAAGCACTTTTGTGTGCGGTTCACCGTGCGGCCCGTGCCGCTCACGACCTCGACGTTGCCCTCGGCCATGAGGGGGCCGTTGGGGAGCGGCGTGAGCTTGAGCTCGCCGTCGCGCGCCGCGAGGGGCTGGGACTCGACGGTGGCTGTCTCCCCCGTCGCCGAAAAGCCCGCGCTGGCGTGGCTGCCGTCACAATAGGGCTTGTTGCCGGAGGCTCCGCAGCGGCAGAGGGTCGCCCGGAAGAACTTGGCCTCTCCCATGGTCGCCGACGCGTTCACGGCGAGGGGGCCATTCTCGCGGACGCGGACGACATTGACCTTGGGCGCCGGCTCGGGCTCGCCGCCGTCCAGACGCTCGTAGGTGACGGCGCCGGAAGGGCAGTTTTGCGCGAGCATCGCGATGGCTTCTGGCGACGCCGCGTCCGGCTGGATCCACTCGCCGGGGGCGTTGGGGATGAAGACGTCGGGGCGCCCAAGGACGCAGTTGCGCGAGTGGATGCACTTCTTCCCCTCGAACCGGATGAGTGCCTTCTTGCCTCGGTACTCCTGAATATCGTCGCTCACTGTGCCTCTCCATCTGCGCCGCCGGCGCGAAGGCGGTGTCTTAACATCGAAACGGTTGCGGGCGAGGTAAAATCGAAGCAAGGGGGAGAGATGATGATCGCACGTACGGCGTTGCTCCTGGCCGGTCTGGCGGGGCTCTCGGGGGTCGCGCTGGGGGCCTTTGGGGCGCACGGGATCAAGGGGAAAATGGCGTCCAAACCCGACGGAGAGCAGCGCATCGCTTGGTGGCAGACAGGCGCGCAATATCACCTCATCCACGCTGTCGCGATCGGGCTCGCGGCGGTCCGGCCGGATCCGATGCACGACGGGTCGGCTGTCGCAGCGTGGCTGTTCGTGGCGGGGATCGTCTTGTTTTCGGGGAGCCTTTACACGATGACGCTCACGGGGATCCGCAAGCTGGGCGCCGTCACTCCGATCGGCGGGCTGTGCTTCCTCGCGGGGTGGGCCGCGATCGCGTGGAACGCCTTCAAGATCGTCGATTGAGCTGCTCGGTCGAGGTCCGGGCCGATCTTCTCAACGGCCTTGGTTGGTCTACCATCGCGGCGTGTCGAGCTATCTCCTCGTGGGGAACCCGACCGCGCAGAGCGGCAAGAACGAGAAGCGGATTCGGGGCGCGATCGAGCTGTTTCAGGCCGCGGGCGTGAGGTGCGATTTCGTGGCGACCTTGCCCGAGGGCAGGACGATCGCCGAGGTGCGGCGGGTGCTCGATCACGGGGCGCACGACGTGGTGGTGGCGATGGGCGGAGACGGGACGTTCCGCGAGGTGGCCGCGGCGCTCATCGAGTCGACGAGGCGCGTCGACGTCGCGATGGCGATGCTGCCGACGGGGACGGCGAACGATCAGGGCAAGAGCTTCGGCCTGTCCTCCGATCCGGACGCGCTCGAGCGCAACGTGCGGGTGGCGCTCGCGCGGCGCGAGGTGGCGCTCGACGGCGGCCGCATGACCACTCGGAATACGGACGGATCCCAGCTGTTTTCGGGGTATTTCTTTGACTCGGCGGCGTGGGGGATCTCGGCCCGCATCCTCTCCCGGCGCAACACGGATCGGAGGCTCGTGGAGCGGGTGCCGATCGTGCGCGAGCTGCTCCGCGATCACGCCCTCTATGCGACAGCCGCTGTCGCGACGTTCCTCGAGTCGTACGTGGTGACCGACAAATTCGGGGTGCGCGCGGAGGTGGACGGGCGGACGATCACGATGGCGCGCCTCTCGGATCTCATCGTGAAGAACACGCGCATCTATGCCGGCGCGTGGGTGCTCGACAAGACGAGCCGCTCGGACGACGGCTATTTCGAGGCCGTCCCGTTCCGCGGAAAGCGCGACTGGACATCGAAGATCCTCGTCGATCTGGAGGGCAACCCGCTCACGGAGGAGCGCCTCAACGCGCTCGGCGTGAGCCACTCGCGGCCGTTCAAATTCCAGCGAATGGACCTCGCGTTCCACGTGCCTCGCGGGGGCGCGGCGCTCGCGGCGCAGATGGACGGGGAGGAGATCCCGTCCGGTCCGCGCGCGACGATCGAGGTGCTCCCGCGAGCGCTGCGGCTGATCGTGCCGCGCGAGACGGCCGCGGGCTGAAGGAAAGCGAGGGCGACTTGTCCCCGGGACACAGGGGCTCGTAGAATCGCCGCCGTGTCGTACTCATCCAGCAGAAAGACCCGGCGCGCTGTGCGAGCAGCGTTCGCCTCGCTGATGATCTTCACCGCGGGAGCGGCCCTCTTGCCGGACGCGTCCGCGCAGCAGCAGCCCAGCGCGAAGGCCCTGCAGGAGGCCCGCACGCGCTACGAGAAGGGCAAGCAGCTCTACACCGAGGGCGCGTTCGACGCTGCGCTCGCCGAGCTGCAAAGGTCCTACGAGCTCGCTCCGAGCTACAAGATCCTCTACAACATCGCCCTCGTTCAGCGCGCGCGGAACGACTTCGCAGGGTCGCTCTCGGCGTACGAGAAGTACCTCTCCGACGGCGGGAAAGACCTCGCTTCTTCGAGGAAGCAAGAGGTCCAGAAGGAGATCGACACCCTCAAGACGCTCGTCGCGCGCGCCGACATCAAGACGAACGTCGCCGACGCGGAGGTGCTCGTCGACGACTCCCCGATCGGGAAGAGCCCCATTTCGGGCTACGTGCTCAACCCTGGATCGCACCGCATCAGCGCGACGAAGGAGGGCCGCCAGCCCGCCGTGAAGGTCATCAAGGTGGCCGGCGGCGACAGCGTGAGCGTGGAGCTCGATCTGCCCGACGCGAGCGCGCCGCAGCCCACCGCGCAGCCCACGGTGACGGCCGCTCCGACAGAGACGAGCAGCGGGACGACGACAGCGCCGGACTTCACGAGCTCCGGCTCCGGCACCGCGCCGCCGCCTCCTCCACCGCCCGAGCGCGGGCCAGTGTGGGTCGGCTGGGCGCTCACAGGCGCGCTCGCTGTGGGCGCGGGCGTGACGGGCGGGCTCGCGATGTCCAAGGCGAGCGCGCACACCGATCTGCGCAAGCAAGCCGACGTGACGGCGGACCAGCTCGCCTCGTCGCGCGGCGACGCGAAGACGCTCGCGCTCGTGACGGACGTGCTCGTCCCGTGCGCCGTCGTGGCGGGCGCTGTCTCGCTTTATTTCTCGGTGCGGACGCTCGGCCCCGCGAAGACGGGGAAGGGCGGATCGACGGTGCTCATCGGGGCGAGCCCGACTGTCGGGCCCTCCGGGGTGTCCGGCGCGTCGGGCATGGTCACCGGCTCGTTCTGAGGCGCTCCGCGGCGACTCGCCCCGAGGCTCGTCGCCGTCGCCGAGCACGCGTGTGAACGGCGCAATCGGGCGCTGTTGTCAAGAGGGAATCAGGCCTCTTCTTTTTTCGCCTCGGGGGGCGGGGCCTGGCCCGGCTGGACGAACTGTTCCGGCAGCTTGGAGCCCTCGCCGAAGAAGTATTTGTCCATCTCGGTCATCCAGATGCGCTGGCCTGTCTCGCTCATCAGGTCCAGGCGAAACTCGTTGATGAGCATCTTCGAGTGCTCGAGCCACATCTTCCAGGCTTCTTTCGAGACGTTCTCGAAGATGCGCTTGCCCGTGTCTCCCTTGAGCGGCGGTTTGTCCAGACCCTCGGCCTCGCGACCCAGCTTGATGCATTGAACCATTCGAGCCATGGCGCGGAGTCTTAGCGGACGCACGCCCCGACGTCGAGAGCCCGCCTCGCGTCGGTGCGCCGGTTTGTCGTTGGCGAAGGATCGCCTCGTGAACCGAGCGAGCTGCGATCAGCCATACGCACAGAAGAGGTTGACGCTGGTCGAGAGCGTGAAGTGGAGGAGGAAGCCCGGGAGCACCGAGCGCGTGCGGAGGGCCAGGAGGCCAAAGAAGAGGCCGGCCGGGAGGGAGAGCCACGCTTCGAGAGGGGGCTTGTCGAGGTGGCCAATCACGAACAGCAGAGTCTGGAGGAGGAGGAGGGCTGTCGCGCGGCCCCAGGGGAGGGGACTCATGGGCTCGGGAGGAGGGGAGCCCGCGGGATTGTCGGGTGCGGAGAGAGATGTCGCAGCGCTCGCCGGGGGACGGAGCGCGGGGGCGGCGAGCTGCATGGGCGCGAGCAGCAGGTGGCCCCGGAACATCGTCTCCCAGGCGAGGCCATAGGCCCCGAAGAGCAACGTCGAGGGGAGCCACAAGAGGGGCTCTGTCTTCACGAAGGCGTACCGCGGATAATAGGCGTGCACGTCCGGCGACCGCGAGAAGTCCCGGGCGAGCCACACGGCGCCCACCGCGAAGAGGGCGAGCCACAGGGCGTCCCGCCTCGTCCGGCCCCAGGTGAGGCCCCACTCGGCCGGCGAGCGCTGGCCGGAGAGCGACGCGGCAAGGGCAGGAATACATGCAGTTATGAGCGTGACGAATCCGAGCCACCCGAACAGGGCTGTCCTTGGCCCGAGGGACGAAAACGAGGGCGCGAATCGGGTGAGGGCGAGGACGATCAGGGTCGCCGCCGCGGCCGACAGCGTCGAGGTGACGAGCGATGGACGGCGGGCGACAGGCACGCTCGGTCGGAGGGATTAGAGGCCGCTCGGGATGGGGAACGGCCAGACCGATCCCGGGGCTCCGCCGTCGACGGCGAGGACCTGCCCCGTCACCCAGGAGCTCGCGGGGGAGGCCAGATAGAGCACCGCGAGCGCGATGTCCTCGGGCTCGCCGAGCCTGGCGAGGGGCGTCTTCGCGACCATGCCGTCCTCGACTCCGGGCATCTGCGTGACGAACGAGAGGGCCTCTGTCTTCGTGGCGCCCACGGCGATGGCGTTGACGCGGATCTTGGGCGCCCACTCGTGCGCGAGGAGGCGAGTCATCTGATCGAGGGCCGCTTTTGCTGCGCCGTACGCGACGAAGCCGCTGTCGACCCGGTGGGACATGGAGCTGGAGATGTTGACGATCGCGCCGCGGCCGTGCTTCGCGAGGTGCGGGGCGGCCGCGCGCGCGAGGTGGAACGCGCTCGTGACGTTGAATCGAAACGCGGCGTCGAGATCGTCATTCGAGACAGCGAGCGCGACAGTCGGGGGCGTGCCTCCGGCCACATTGACCACCACGTCGACTCCGCCGTACGTGGAGAGCGCCTTCGCGAGGAGGGCGTCGATCTGGGCCGGGGAAGTGACGTCGGTGGGTACGGCGAGCGCCTGACCGCCCTTGTCGCGGATCGCGGCGGCCGCCTCTTCGAGCCTGTTCGCCGTGCGCGCGGCGACGACGACCTTCGCGCCGGCCTCGGCCAGGAGCAGGGCAGTCGCTCGTCCGATACCGCTGGAGGCCCCCGTGACGATCGCGACGCGGTCGTCGAGCCGAAAGCGCGCGAGGCTCATCGGCGCGGCTCCTCGGAGACAAGGGGGGAGTTGAACGAGGCTCTGGCGAGGGGGCGTTTCACCCGGCGAGCATGCCATGGATGGTCGCGCGAGGGTGGGGAATCGGTGGTGGGGAGTCGTGAGGGGCGAGGCGAAGGAGGGTTCGCGGTGATCGGGCGCTGTGGTGGGGGCGGCACACTCGGCGCCATGAACGGACGTTCGCGATCAGAAGCCGGAGCGCGAGGCTTGCCGGACGGTCTCCTCGTCGGGCCAGTCGCCGTCGGGCTTGCAGCGCAGGTGAGGGGGCGCATCCTCGATGGATCCGCCGTGGGTCTCGCGCCACTCTTCGCGCCGGAGCCTGCAGACGGTGTCGCGGCCCTCCGTCGTTGTCTCGGCCACGGGCCCGGAGTAGCTTGGCGTGCTGCTGCTGCCGCCGCTCTTCAGCGCGCCTTCGATCAGGGCTCCGGCGAACCTCAGGCCCAGCTCGGCCGCGGCGGCGCAGCCGGTGCTGGAGAGACAGAGCACGATGCCTGGGACCATCAAGAACCGGCGAAAGGAGGGGCTCATGGCCCTCCGCAGAGCAAGCGAGGTGCCAGAGGATCGCGCGAGAGTAAGCGGGAGCGCGGGCCTTCGTTCTTCGTCCATGCGCGACGTCCGGCGATCTCGAGCTGGCCTGCTCCTGGCGAGCTCTCTCCTCGGCTTGCCTGTCCTCCTCGGGTGCACGTCGGCCTCGCCGCCCAAGGTGCCAGTCCCTCTCGCGCTCACACCGGCCCTCGCACCTCTGGAGAGCGCGCCGGACGGCCCGCCGGTGTTCGTCCCGCAGCGCGCGCAGCTCTGGTACACGCCGCCTGTGTGGAGCGGCGATCAGCGCTTCGTCGTGCTCCTGCACCAGCCCGGTCGCGTCACCCTCGTGGACATGCGGACAGGCTTCGTGCGCGGCGCGTGGGACGTGTGCGCGCGGGAGGCCGTCTTCACCGCCGACGGCTCGCGCGTCGACTACCTGGCCTGCGAGGACAACAAGGCCGGTCGGATCTCGTTGCAAACAGGAAGTATTCAATTCGAGCCCGCCTCCGCTGTCGCGGGCATCGAGGCGGCGGTGCGGCGAGCGCGCGTCGTCGCCCCCATCATGAACGGAGAGCGCCAGTCGAGCGCGGACGGAGCGGTGCGGGGAGAGCTCGCCGCCGGGGAGATTGTCCTCTCCCGGGAGGACGGCTCTCGGATCGCCCGCCGGAACCCGTGCGCGTCGGCCAGCGTGCGAAGGTGGCTCCTCTCGCCGAAGGGGACACACGTCCTCGTCCACTGCGCGCCGGAGGGCGTCTACCGACCCACGGGGGGCACCACGCTCCTCCTCGGGGACGACCTCCAGGAGCGATATCGCTTCTCCGATGGCCTCGCTCCGATCGAAGGCCTCCAGTTCACGCCGGACGGCCGGCGCGCCGCGGTCGTCGGCGCGGGTTATCAGCTCACGGTGGTGGACGTCGAATCCGAGCAGCTCTTCTCTGGCGAGAGCCCTTCTCGCTACAGGGGGAACGTCCACTGGAGCCCGCTCCTGGACAGGGCGCTGTGCCTCCGGGGCAGCTCGGATCGCCTGTACCAGTCCATCCACGACGCGGCGGCCACAGAGCTCCTGCGGATCGGGATCGGCCGGGAGAGCCTGCCGCCCGAGCGCCGCGGGGATGAGCGCCCCTTTCAGCCGAGCTTCGACGTGCCGTATTCGGGGCCGCAGGATCGGCCTTCGTTCACCTTCGAGCCCGGCGTCGAGGAGCAGGGACAGCCCGCCTCGAACCTGATTGTCGCGCAGAGAGGCGAGATCGTCGCCAGGATCCTCGCGGGCAATCCCTTGTACGGCTACCTCACGCGCTCCTCCGACGACAAGCTCGTGGCCTATCCCGTGTGGCGGGCCGGGATCGACAGGCAGTCCTGCCCCACACAGAGCCTTCGATCGTGCGCGGGCCTCGCCGTGGTGGACGTGGCCGCGAAGAGGCGCCTCTTCTCCCTCCCGGTCCCCGGCACGTGGGAGTCGCACGACGGCCTCTCCGGCGACGGCGCGCTCGTGCTGATGGGCCGTGCCGTATACGATACGCGCACAGGCAAGCTCGTTCATGCGATCGACGCCGCGGCCCCGCCCGGACAGCCCGATCCGGGGCTCACGGCCCGACTCAACGAGGTTCGCTGGCTCGGTCAGGCTCCCCGGCTGCTGCTCGAGCATGAGAGGCGCCTCGCGATCATCGATCCCCGGACAGGCCGCGTGGGCCCCTCGATCGAAGGCGTTCGCAACCTCGTCGACGTGGCCTCCGACGGCGCGTCCGTCCTCGTCGACACCGACTCTGGACAGGGCCTCTTCGACACGACCACCGGCGCCCTCCGCCTGCTCCCGAGGCTGCAAGGAGGCCAGAAGCCGGCGCGGCTCCGCGGTGGCGGCTTCGTGCTCTACGAGACGGAGCGAAGCGCCATGTTCGTGACCCAGATCTCGGCCCTGCGGGTCTCGGATGGCCGGTGGCTCCGCTGGGAGGGGGAGCTCTTGGTGACCGATGAGGGGGTGTTCGACGGCGAGCCGGACACGTGGAGAGAAGGGGCCTTCCGGCTCGGCCCCGACGTGCTCCGGAATCGGATGGTGCCTCTGCGGGAGATGGCCTCTCGCTTTCACCGGCGGGGACTGGAACAGGCGTTCTTTGCGGGCGAGGACGTCTCGCCTGTCCCCGAGCCTGGGGCCTCTCCACCGAACAAAGTGGCCCGCTGAGCTGCGCGTCGCTGTTGTCGCCGCCGTTGCTGGCTACCGGATATCAACCTCCACAGTCCGGGGCTTGCCGTCGCGGCTCAGGGCCACCGTCAGGTGCGGCGCTTCGCGCAACTGGGTGTATGCTTGGATCGCGCTGCCGGGATCCGCGATGGAGAGCCCGTTGATGCTCATCAGCCGATCGCCGTTCTTGACGCCGACCAGATCGAGGATCGTGCCCGCACGAACGCCGGCCACCTTGAGCCCGCCGTCCTTCTCTGGCGTGGCGCGCACAGCGCGGAAGAGCTCGGCCTGCTGCTCCATGAGGAGCGGGACGACGCTGCGCTCGACGGTGATGTGGCCGCTGTCAATGACATGGATCTTCTCGGAGATCTCCTTCGGCACGCGCGAGCGCGGCTCGACCTGCACAGGGGGCTTGTCTCCCGGCTTCGGCCCCGGGGCGGCCACCAGCTTGCCGCCGATCTCCATCTGGCACCTTCGTCCGCCGGCGTCGCTCATCCAGACACGGTCCCACGCGATGGTGTCGATCTTGTAGCCGCCGACCTCGTCGCCCGTGCGGCGCAGCGCGCTCTTTCCATTGCTCGCGGCGATGGAGGCGAACGACCACGCGGGGTCCTCGGACCACGTGATGAGCACCACGCGGGCCGCGTCGCACGTCGGGGCCACATCGGAGTCCGGAGCGTCGTCCGTGGATGGGGGCGGGGGGCGCTCGCCCCGGAGTGGCCCCGTGATTGAATCGAAGGGGTTTCGATCGAGGATGGCGTCGCCGCTCACGGGGCGATCGGCGCGGGCGAGGAGCGAAGAAGGGGCGTGCCCCTTGGGGGGCGGGGGTTCGCCGGGATGCGAATTGTCGATGCCTGCGGACGACAGGACCTGACCGAGCCCGCTGGCCTGGAAATAAGCCATCAGCCCGAGGAGCGCGAGGACCAGCGCCGGGAAGCCTCGTTTGACGATTCGATCGAGCCCCATTCCGCGGATCCTTGCCAGCTTCGTGCCAGCGAGGGAGCGGTTGTTTCCGGCGAAAACTGGCGGTTTCAGCGGCGGGCCGGGGTGTCAGGCTGTCAATTCGTCGTGGGGAGTGTCGCCGTGGTGCCAAATTGGCGGGCTTGTTGGATCCATACGGAGCGGGCCCCTCCCATCGCGAACGGAGAGAGCGATCATTCATCGCATCTTGTTCGGGGCCTCCGCGGAGATCGTGCTGCAGAGAAGCGGAGGATTTGGGGGCACGCTGCGCGGGGCGAGAGAGGCTGCTGCGGCGGCTGCGCCCGAACGGACCTCCGCACGCGAGGACGGCGAGCACGGCATCGCCCCAAAGCGGGCTGCCGCGCTCGCGGGGATGGGGTCGCGACCCTCTACGCGCGGCTACGGTCACGGCGGGCTCCGCCACCTTCGCAGCCCCCCTCGCCCCGCTCCGCTTCCGTCGATGTCCTTCGAAAAGAGGGAGAGATGCGATGAATGATCAGACGGAGAGAGCGATCGGGGAGGGGCGGACGCGCGGCGCGCTGCAGTGTGGGCACCGGATGAACGGCAGGGGCAGCCGTTCAGAACGAACAGCCGACGTAGATGGGCGCCGAATAGCCCTCTCCCACGCGCGCGCGGACGACGTTGCAGTCGCGAGAGTTGACGGGAATCTGGACGATCTCGCTCGCTTCGGCCGTCGCCACCGAGACGCCGTTCACCAGGACCTCGAGGGCACCGCCAGGAGCCCGGACGTCGATGGCTTTGGATGCGGGTAGTGTGCCTCCGACCGTCTGCCAGGCGTCGCCGGGCACGCGAGCCTCGAAGGAGCACGCCTCCGGGGCGCGGACGCAGGTGCGGCCAGAGACAAGGGCGTCGCGAATGGCCTCCTCGCTGCGGTCCCGCGCGCGAACGAAGGTCGTCGCACGGAGATAGGCGACGTGGCTGTCGCTGCCGCCCACAGGGGTCAATCGGCGCTGCTGGGACAGGATTTGACGATCGGTGAGCGCCAGCGTCGCGAGGAGCGTCCGGGGGGTGTCGCGGAGGAGGTAGCGGTCGCGCAGGTGGGTGACGACCATGTTGTAGACCTCGATTCCCTGGGCCATGTGCGCGACAGCGGCCATCTCGTCCGGCACCGGATCGGGGCTCGTGAAGGCGCGGAACGAGAGATCGGCGCGCGCCATCGAGACAGAGGAGTCGAGGGGGAGGGAGAGCGGGTGATTGATGACGAGGACCCCGCCGTGCGCGACGACCTTCTCGAAGAAGCGGGCAGGGTGCGCGTGGGCTTCTTCGACCGGGAGATCCGCGAGGACACGGGCCATGTCGGCGAAGGAGACTCCGACGTGGCCATAGGCGTGATCGGTGTATTCCATGCCGACGACGAAGATCGTCTTTCCGTCGGAGCGGGCGGCGAGCTCGCGGCGGAGGCTCTGCTGCTCGGCGACGACTGTCTCGCGGAGGGTCGCGTCCTCGAAGAAGAGGGCCGGCACGTGGGGGGTGAGGACGAGGAAGTCGAGCTTTTCGTCGCGGGCGAGGGCCACTGTCGCGGCGGCGTCGCGCGAGGCCTCCAGGGGGTGATCCGGGGGGCTCACGTGGCAGTGCATGTCGCCCGCGAGGACCACGTCGGGGGCGACTCCGAGGTCCGCGGCGCCGAGGAGCGGGGCGTCGGAGGCGGGGCGATAGGCGCTCGTCATGGCCGTCTCGATGGCGTAGTGCGACATCGGCCGGACGCAGCCCACCGCGGCGGCGAGGGCAAAGGCGAGGGCGAAGGTGCCAGTCTGTGGAGCGGGGCGCGTCATGGCGGGACGGTAGCTTTTTTTCACCACGGAGTCACGGAGAGCACGGAGTCGCACGGAGATTTTTTTGTCCCGGAGCGCCGGACGGCGACGGCGACGTGCTCTGTCAACCGGCGGGCCATTTTTCTTGCGAACAGCCTGCAAACAGGTTGACAACGTATACAGCCCTGTTAGCTCTGAGCTGGTGGGCGCCGGGCTCGCTCCCGGCGTTTGTCCCGACAAGACGATGGAGGATACGACCATGACATTGAAACCACTTGCTCTTCTGGCCCTCGCGGCCGCGCTGTGCGCCTGCTCCGGATCGGTGGAGACCTCGGGCCAGAGCACCACCGAGCCGGAGGTCGAACCCGACCCGGAGGGCCTGTGCACGGACTGGGCCAGCGCCTCGTGCGAGACGTTCAAGGGGTGCTGCGCGGCGGGCAGCTCGTACGATGCGTTCGATTGCGAGAAGACCCTCTCGGGCTCCTGCCTCGATGCCCTCGCGTCCGAGGCCGTTCACGCGGGGATCGTCGTCTTTGACCAGGCGGCGGCCGAGGAGTGCTTCGCGCCCATGACCGGCTGCAGCGCCTCGTTCGATCCCCAGGGGGATCAGCTCGCCGCCTGTCGGAATATGGTTAGTGGACATCGACCTGCCGGCGCCGGCTGCAGCTCGTCCCCCGACTGCGCGCGCCCCGCGACGGGGTACGCTTATTGTTGGGGCGGCCTCGCCGGAAACGGCGGGGTCTGCGCGAACGTCGTCGAGTCGTCGGACGGCAAGTGCGGCTTCTCCACGGACACGAGCACGCTGTCCGTCTGCCCCGCCGATAGCTTCTGCGATCTCGCGAACCTCGCGCCCCCGCCGGTGGGGGGCCCGCCGAGCGAGATCGAGTATGCCTTCGAGGCCGACTGCAAGCCTTATCTCTCGGCCGGGGAGGCGTGCATCGCGAAGGGCCAGGATCAGTATTTCATCCTCCAGTGCAAGAAGGGCCTCTACTGTCAGATCGACGCCGACGTCCCCGAGCAGTCCGTCTGCGCGGCGCAGCTCTCCGCAGGCGCGATCTGCATGGGCTTCTTCGCCGACGAGTGCCAGGAGGGGCTCTCCTGCGATCCCGACACCAGCACGTGCTCCGGGGTCCTCGCGGATACTCCGTTCTGTTACCCGCCGCCCGTGTGCGGGAACGGGAGCTGTGAGGCGAACGAGACGCTGGCGTCGTGCCCGGCCGACTGCGGCTATTGCGGCGACGGCACCTGCGGTCTGGATGAGATGGATTGGTGCGCCGACGACTGCGGCTACTGCGGGGACGACTATTGCTCGAGCGATGAGGATGAGGTCTCTTGCCCCGCCGACTGCGGGTATTGCGGGGACGGCGTCTGCTCTCCGGACGAGACGGACTGGTGCTCCGACGACTGCGGCTTGTGCGGCGACGGGGTGTGTCAGCCCGGCGAGGACGCCTCCTGTCCCGCGGATTGCGGCGCGGCGTGCGTGACCTGCGGGGAGCTCATCACGAACGGCGGCGACACCTCGCAGCTCTGCGCGAACGGCATGCCAAGCTCGGTCGATCTTTACACGGCGCTGATCGATTGCGTATGCACCGGCGCGTGCGCGGCGCTGTGTGGAGACAATGTGTGCGCGGGCGCGAACGTGACGGCCGAGTGCCAGACCTGCGTGCTCGACACCGCCGCCGGCTGCGGAAACGAGTTCAACGAGTGCGCCAACGACATCTGATCCCCCCTTCCTGATCCCCCTCCCCGAAACCCCGACCACCTCGCGCCTGGAGAGGCGCCGTCTCCTCTGAGCGCACAGGAGCGAGGTGGTCTGGGTGCCTGTTCCAACCCCCCTGATCGCGTCACTCGACCTTAGAGCGCCTACGACGACGGCGGCCGAGGGTGAGGAGCGAAAGGGCCGCGAGGGCCCCGAGCGCGCCGGTGGATGAGGATTGGCCCGCCGTGCGGCAACCACAACTGCCTGTATCCGTAGGATCCGCGCCTCCTGTCGAGGCGCCGCTCCCGGTCGTGGTGCCCGTCATTCCTCCGGCGCCGCCTGTGCCTCCCGTCGCGCCGCCCGCGCCGCCGCCGCCGTTCACGCACTGGCCCGCCTGGCAGACCTCGGGCTCGAAGCAGATGACGTTGTCACAGGAGTGGTCCTCGCACTTGCCGTTGGCCGGGTTGCACGTCTCGACCCCGGTGCACGTGACGCCCTCGCAGAGGCCGACGCAGCCCTGGGGAGCGACGCAGTGCTGGCCGTTCGGGCAATGGACGTTGTCGTTGCAGAAGGGCACGCAGAGGCTCGTGGCGGGGTCGCACACCTGGTCCGCCGGGCAGACGATGCCGGAGCACGCGGGGTCGACGCAGATGCCCTGGATGGGGTCGCAGACGGTGCCCGCGATCTGGCTGCATCCTGCGTTCTGGGCGTAGCAGCTACACGGGGCGATGCACTTGCCGCCCTGGCACGTGAGGCCCATGGGACACTGGATGTTCGCGCACGGATCGATGCAGTGGCCGTCCTGGCAGACCTGCGTCCCGGGGCAGCTCACGTCGTCGCACGCGGGCACGCAGACGCCCTTGGAGCAGACCTGTCCGGCGGGGCAGCCGGCGCCGCAGCCGAGGGGCACGCACAGCTTGCCTTGCGGGGTGGGGGTGCACTCCTGGCCGTCGGGGCAGAAGGCTTGTTCGTTGTCGCAGCTCGACAGGCAGAGGCTCTGGTAACAGGTGAGGTCCGCCGCGCAGCTCCCGGGCTGTCCATCGCAGTTGAGGTCGGGGGCGTCGCACGGCTCGGGGGCGCCGGGGTGGATGGCGGGGTTCCCGTCGTCGCAGTCGCAGATGGGCGGGGCGCCGGGGCACGTGCAGTCGACGTAGAGGTCGCCGTCGGCGTCGGGGCACACGGCGCTGCCGCTCTCGGTGAGGCCCGCGATGGCGTCGAGCTCGGCCTCGCTGGAGTGGAACTGGCACTCGGGGAAGTCGAGGCCGTCGTTGCCGGCGACGATGGCCGCGTAGCGGAAGGTGATGCCGCAAGGGAGGGAGTAGACTGAGACGAAGGAGTCCTCTTCGACAGAGTAGAGGGCCGTGTCGCCGCAGGCGGCGTAGCCGACGGGATCGGGGGGGCGGACCTCGACGAAGCCTTTGGTGTAGATCTCGGAGAGGACAGCGCGGTTCCACGACTGGGGGTTGACGCCCGTGGCCTTGGGGTCGATGACGATGTCCTTGGAGAGGGGGTTGTCGGAGAGGAACACGGTGTATTCGGTCGACTCGCAGGGCTGCGGGCCGTGGTCGTTCTCGGCGAAGATGGCGACCTTGTTGGAGGGGCCGCCGAGGTCGAACACGAGGCCCTCCCAGGGGAGGTAGTTGTCGGGGACGCCGTCGGCGAGGCACTGGCCGAAGACGGGGCAGCCGTTCGCGTCGAGGGTGTGGTTCGTCGTGCGGCACGGGTGCCACCACAGGCGATCGAGGGCGTTCGCGTGCTGGCTGGCGCTCGCGACGGTGTTGGGGAGGCCGGTGCAGGCGTACTCTCCGGGGCAGTCGTAGGGCGCGACGGACTGGCCGCTGCAGCCGGCGAAGCTGGTCGTGTCGCAGCCGGGCCACGCGTTGTAGACCTTGCCGAAGAGGGGGAGCTGGTCGGCGGTGAGGCCGTTGGCGTCGTGGAAGATGTCGTTGTGGACGGTCCCCCCGGCCTGGATGGCGTCGATGCACGCCTGGGTTGTGAAGGGAGGGTTGGAGTCGCAGATGCCTGTCTGGGCAAGGGCGAGCGCCGAGGGCAGCGTGACGGCGGAGGCGGCGAGGAAGGTGAGAAGGGGGCGGGAAAGCATGGGGATGCTCCTTCTCGATCGAGGCTACAATAGTTTTCGAGCGCCTGACAGAATCTCCCGTCGTCGGCGTTCGGATACGCGTCCACGGCGGGCGTTGCTCGCGCTCCCCCCGTACGGCAAGCACGCCTCCGCGCTCGCGCCTTGGCTGCGGGCACGTCTCCTTTCGTCAGCTCGGTCCGATTCTGTCAGGCGCTCTCAGTCCTTGCAGCAGCGGAATCCGATGTTGGGGAGGAGGGTCTTCTCGGCGGCGCGCGGGGCGAGCTCGATGGTGCAGGCGAGGCCGAGGGAGGGGGAGAGGTAGGAGCCGCCGTGGAGCTGGAAGATGCGGTCGGGGGCGGGGGCGACGTTGGTCTGGGTGGTGGTCCACTCGGCGACGTTGCCCGAGAGATCGAACAGGGTGGCGCCGGTCACGACGCAGGCGGCGAGCTGGCCTGTGGGGAGGACGCCCTGGACGGGCTGGTCGGCGCCGTTGCACGTGAGGCCCGCGTAGGTGGGGCCGTAAGGATACAGTGTGTTTGCTGTGCCGCGGCAGGCCTTCTCGAGCTCGGGCGCGGTGCAGAGTCGGTAGCCGGGGCCGCGGGCGGCGCAGGCGGCCTCGGCCTCGGAGAAGGAGCCGCCGGTCCACGGGAGGACGGCCTGGGTGGAGCACGCGACGGTCTCAAGAATACCTGCTGTCAATCCGCCGGCGTCCGGGCGGGAGGCCTCGAATCGGTCGACCTTGACAGGGGGGTTGGCCCCGGGGATGAGCTCCATCTCGAAGGCGGCGTCGGGGAGGGCGTTGTCGGCGAAGCCGTCGCAGTCGTCGTCCTTGCCGTTGCACAGCTCGGGGCCGGGCGGGAGGGCGTCGGGCGGGAAGGAGAGGTCGCACAGGGTGGTGGCGGGGTTTTGCGGGTCGCAGACGATCTGGCCCATGTCCTTGCACTGGCCCACGCCCATGTCGGAGCAGGGTTTTCCGAGCTCGGTGAACCACTCGTCCACCGAGCCGTCGCAGTTGCCGTCGAGGCCGTCGCACTTCGTCTCGGTGAGGCGCACGAAGCCGGCGACGAGCTCGACCTCGGGGGGATACTGGCAGGACCAGCCCTCGGCGCCGTTGCAGAGGATCTGGGTGGTCTCGCACGGGGTGCCGGGGGTCAATGTGCAGAAGTTGGCCGGGGGGACGAGATCGGGATCGTCGGAGTCGACCTTGCCGTCGCAGTCGTCGTCGAGGCCATTGCACTGCTCGGGGCCCGGGACGGGGACGATACAGGCGTATTCGCAGCCGTCGTCGGCGAGGGCGTTGAGGTCGTAGTCGCCGTCGAGGCACATGTCGACGACGCACTGGCCGAGCTCGCATTTGGCCGTGGCCCCGGGCAAGAGGCAGACGTGTCCGCACTCGCCGCAGTTCTCGACGTCGGACATGAGGTCGGCGTCGCAGCCGCCCCCTGTGCCGCCGTTTCCAGCGAAGCCGCCGCCGATCGCGCCGGAGCCGCCGGTGCCGCTGGTGGAGGTGGTGGTGCCGCCTGTGCCTGTGTCGCCGCTGCACTGGGTGAAGCAATAGGCCGAGTCCGTGCAGGCGGAGGCCGTGAGGGCGAGGGTGGCTGTCAGGGCCGAGAGGACGGCCCGGAGAAGCGAGGTGCGAAGGGAGGGGGGGAGTCGCATCAGCGGGCCTCCTTGCGGCGGCGAGAGGCTCGGTGGCGCGCGCCGATCCCCGCGAGGCCGAGGAGCGTGAGGAGAATGGCTGTTTTGTCGGTGCCTGTTCGGGGGGTGGAGCAGCCGCAGCCGCCCCCGCCCGTCGCGAGGCCGAAGGCGCCCTCCGGGGTCGTGTCCGTGCCTGTGCCTGTGCCGCTCGTGGTGCTCGTGGCGCCGCCGTTTCCTGCGGTGCCGCCCTGTCCGCCGCCGCCCTGCGCGCCGCCTCCGCCGCCCTGTCCGCCGCCGCCTGTCGCTGTCACGCACATGCCGTCCTGGCAGACCTGGCCCTCGGGGCAGGTGACCCCGTCGCAGGTGACGGGCACGCAGAAGCCCATGACGCAGGTGAGGTTGGGCGAGCAGGGGAACTCGCCGTCGAGGCAGGGGTTGCGGCAGCTCCCCTCGATGCACTGGCTCTCTCCGGGGCACTCGGCCATGTTGTCGCCGAGGCCGTCGCAGTCGTCGTCCTTGCCGTTGCAGAGCTCGGGCTTGGGGCCGACGGCGCCGATGCATACGGGTTGTGCGTTGATGCAGAGGACGGTGCCGGCCTTGCACGGGGGCTGGTCGTTGGGGGCCGTGGGGGCGTCGCAGGGGATGCCGAAGACGCCGGGCTGGTTCATGGAGACGTCCGGCTCTTCGTCGATGTTGAGATCGCAGTCGTTGTCGATGCCGTCGCAGATCTCGGGGGAGGGGATGCACGTGGGGCAGTCGAGCGGCAGGCCGTTATCGTCCTCGTCGATCATGCCGTCGCAGTCGTCGTCCTCGCCGTTGCAGATCTCCATGGAAGGCTGCGCGCCGGGGTTGTCGATGACGCACTCGGTGCCGCTGCCGTCGGCCTTGCACTGGTAGGTGCCTGTCCCGAGGCAAGCGCCGATGTTGCCGTCGTCGCAGACGAGGCCCTTCTCGGGGAAATCCTCGTCGATCTTGTTGTCGCAGTCGTCGTCGAGATCGTTGCAGAGCTCGAATTTCTGGGCGCTGCCGATGATCAAGGCGAGGGCGTTGGCGAGCTCGCTCTTTGTCTGGACGAAGAACGCGGCGCCTGTGCCGCCTGCCTGGGCGATCTGGTTCAGTTGTGTCTGCTCGCTCGCGAGGACGGAGAAGCCGATGACGTAGGTCTTGACGGGTTTGCCGGAGACGCCCGCGAGGAGGGCCGCCGCCGCCGCCGCGGGGTCGCCGTCGCAGCTCTCGGCGCCGTCGGTGAGGAGGATGACTGAATACGGCCGGCAAGCCCCGGCGCCGTCGCAGGCGATGGTGGGGGTCAAGAAGTCGTACGTGGCCTGGAGAGAGCCGGCCAGGGGCGTGGGGCCGGTGCCGCGGAGCTCGCAGTTGCCGTTCGGGCAGTGGTCGCCCTCCTTGGTGGTGGCGTCGAACATGGCGTCGGGGTCCTCTTCGCCGTCGAGCCACTCGAGGTATTGCTGGATGGGGTGATCGAAGCCGACGACGTACTGGGCGCCTCGGCGCGGGGGGCCGCAGGATCCAGCGTAGTTGATGCAATCGGAGGTGGGGGGATTCTCCATCATCTCCGGGGTCCAGCCGATGAGCATGTCGCCCGTGAAAGAGGCGTTCGCGGGGTAGCCAGCCGCGGGGTAGAGCTGGGAGAGGACACACTGGTTGTCCGGGTAGCTGCTCGGGTAGGGGGGCGCGATGTTGTTCGTGGGGTCGTCGTAGGAGCAGCAGTTCAGGGCGCACTCGAAGTTGCTCGCGGACTGGCAGCTCCTGTTGACGCCGACGTCCTGGTAGTAGCGGCCGAGGGCGTAGTCGCTCTCGGGGAAGGCCGAGAGGACCTGGGTGACGGCCTGTTTGGCGATGAAGAGGCGCGCGTTGTTGCCCCCGAGGGCGTCGGGATCACTGGATGTATCCACGCCGGGGTAGTCGGCGGAGCCGTCGCCGAAGGTGGGGTTTCCGGAGAGGTCGTTGAGCATGGAGCCCGAGGTGTCGACGATGAGGGCGAAGCGCGGGCGCGCGTCCTCGGCCGCGACCGTACACAGCGCAGGATCGGGGGTGCACTGCTGGGGGAGGCCGTTCGCGCAGGCGGGGATCATCGAGCCGTCCGCGCAGGTGATCATGCCGAGGCCGTCGTCGACCTGGCCGTTGAAGTCGTTGTCCCAGCCGTCGCAGACCTCGCCGATATAGCCGCTGTCGATCTGGAGCTCTCCGGCGCCGCCGCCCGCCTCGCCCGCGCAAATGGGGCAGATGCCGCCGTTCCCGCCGCGCACGTCGAAGATGGCCTGGGGGTGGATCTTGCCAGTCCGCGACTGGACATTGATGATGCCTCCGCCGCCGCCGCCGCCGCAGTCGTCGCAGGTGCCGTTGTTCTGGGTGCCCTTGCACTCGACCTCGTTGTCCGCGGCGTCGAAGGGGGTGCACTGGTTCATCGCGTCCGCGCAGACGGAGCCGAGATCGCCGCCCAGGGCCTTGCACGTCTGTCCAAGGAGGGTGTTGCACTGGGCGTTGGACGTGCACGGGGTGCAGTTGCAAGGGCCGCAGCGGCCGTTGGTGCACGTCTGTCCCGCCTGGCACTCGGCGTTCGAGGCGCAAGGGACGCACTTGGGCTGGGAGTCGCCGCCGCGCGCTCCGTGGGCGCTCACGCGAGCCGTGGAGTCGATCTCGACGGAGTCGCCGACGATGAGGATGGTCCCGCCGGCGCCGCCGCCCGCGGAGTCGTTGCCGGAGGAGCACCCGCGGAAGCCGTCGGCCGTGACGCGACCGGCGATGTGGACGGTGCCTGTCTGTCCGGCGTTGGCCGCGAAGAGGACGATGCGTCCGCCACCGTTGCCCGCGCGGAGGGCGTTGTCGAAGCCGTCCCGACAGCCCTTGTCGCCGCCGGCCGCGCCCATCTCGGTGGCGAGGATGTTGTGCCGATAAGGGAGGCCCGCGACCGTCGGGAAGCCGTCGCCCGCGCCGTCCGGGGTGTTCGTGGTGCCGTAACAGACTGGCTTGTTCGGGTCGTTCGTGGCCACGCACGAGCCGCCGCCGGGGACGAGATCGCCGCAGTCTTCTTCGAGCTCCTGGGGGAACTGGCACGAGTTGGCCGGGGCCACGAGGAAGCAGTCTTTGGTGCCTCGCCCGCCGCCGCCGAAGTGGGCGCCTCCTCCCCCGGAGTCGCGCACGGAGCACCCGCCGCGCCCGCCGGAGAGGAGCTGGGGGCCCTCGCCGTCGCCGCAGAGGATGCCGCGGTATCCGGTGCCCTTGGCGGTGATCCGGGAGGTGGCGTCGACGGTGATGGTGTCGGCCTTGAGGATGAGATCACCGGTGTTGACTTTGTCGGAGCCGTTGTAGGGTGTCACGCAGACGACAGCGCCATTGGTGAGCGACACCGCCCCGAAGGTGTGCTCCCCGCCGTAGCGGCAGCCGGTGTTCGCCGCCGGGCTCGCGTTCACTTGACAGAGCTTGTCGACCGGAGTGCCGCCGTCGGGGCACGTCGCGGGGCCGGCCATCGCGCCGTTCAAGATCAGGTCCGCGGCGAGGGCCGACGCCGGGAGGAGGAGCACGGGGGCGAGGGCGAACAGCGCCCAAAGCAAGCAACGAAGAGCTCGGCTCATGGACAAGAGGTAGATGGTTCTCGCCCCCGCGTCCATCGAGACTCGTGGGTCACGGAGCGGCACGTGGCCGGGAGTCGAGGTGCCGAGTGGTGAGCGGGAGTCGCACATCGGGCTCGCGGGCGGCCGACGGACGTGGAGAGGTGAGCGTGATTGGCAATCATGAGGGCCATTTGAACTAAATGTATTCTTTCTCGCGGCCGTCGGCGCCGGGATCGTCTCCTCGGCGGCGGCCGGGAACGGGGGAAAGGAGGGGCTCGCTGACGGTGGTTGCGACGGGGGCGGTCGGGCTGGTAGGGTGGCCGGCCCGAAATGACAGCCGAGCAGCCGCACGGCGACTTCGTCGAGATCAACGTGGGCGACGTGCTGTGCGGTCGCTACCGCGCGGATCGTTTGATCGACAGGAGCGAGACGGGGATCGTCGTCGCGGGGACGGACATGCTCCGGGGCGACGGCGTGGCCATCAAGATGATCGAGCCGCGGCTGCCGGAGGCCGAGGAGGTGGAGCTGCTCGCGGCCCGGCTCCGGCGCGAGGCGCACGTGCTGTCGCAGCTCACGAGCCCCCACGTGGTGCGCGTCTTCGACGTGCAGAAGCACGGGAACATGGTGTGCCTCGTGATGGAGCTCCTCCAGGGAGGCAACCTGGGGCAGGTGATGCGCAAGCGCGATCCGATGGGGATCGAGGAGGCGGTGGGCATCATCCTCCAGGCGTGCGACGCGCTCGCCGAGGCGCACGCGATAGGGATCGTTCACCGCGACATCAAGCCGCAGAACCTGTACCTGACGCAGCGGCCCGACGGCTCGAACATGCTCAAGGTGCTCGATTTCGGGGTGTCGAAGCAGCAGGGCGGGATGGGGCTCACGGCGACGGGGGCCGCGCTCGGGTCGCCGCTCTACACGGCCGTCGAGCAGTTCCGGGACGCGAGCCGCGTGGACGCGCGGGCCGACATCTGGTCGCTCGGGCTGGTGCTCTATTTCCTTCTTTGCAGGCGAAACGCGTTCGACGCGGACAACCCGGTCGCGCTGATGCTGAAGATCGCGACGTCGCCTCCGACGCCGCTCCGAGAGCGGAGGCCGGATGTGCCGGCGGATCTGGAGGCGGTGATCCTTCAGTGCGTCGAGAAGGATCGTGAGCGGAGGTTCTCGAACGTCGGCGCCTTCGCGCGGGCGCTCGTGCCCTTCGGGCCGCCGTGGGCAGCGAGCTTCTTGCCGTCGATCGAGGCTCGTTTGTCGCGGCGATCGCTGCCTTCGCTGCCGCCCGCCGCGGCGTCGATCCCCCCGCCCGCGGACGCGCGTCGCGGCTCGTCGCCCTCGTGGCCGAACGCTGGAGCGCCCCAGCAAGGAGAGGCGCAGCGCGGGTCGTCACCGTCGGTGCCGAGCCTCGCGCGACAGCCGATGCCTTCGACGCCGGCGGTGAGCGACGCCGCGATCTCGAGCGGACGCGCGCCGAACATGGCGATGCCGCCTCCCGCGATGCCCGCGGCGCAAGGCGCGCCCGCGCAGCAAGCGTGGGTCCCGGCCCAAGGCCCGATGGCTGCACAGCAAGCGTCCGGGCCCCCGGCGCAAGGCGTGCCCGCACAGCAAGCGTGGGCCCCGGCGCTAGGCGCGCCCGCACAGCAAGCGTGGGCCCCGGCGCTAGGCGCGCCCGCACAGCAAGCGTGGGCCCCGGCGCAAGGCGCGATGGCTGCACCGCAAGGCGCGATGGCTGCACCGCAAGGCGCGCCCACACAGCAAGCGTGGGCCCCGGCGCCGAACGCGATCTCGCCCGCGCCCGAGCGGAGGAATGTGGCGCGTCAGGTGATCATCTTCGCGCTCGCGTTCCTCGCTGCTGCGGCGCTCGCGGCGATCGGTCTCGCGGCGGTGTCGTGGCTGCGGCGCGGCGGGTGAGGGACCGCACGAGCGACAGGAAGTCCCGTGAGAGAGCGGGCGCCGTCGCGAGCGCGACGCCCGTGTAGACGAGCGCGCCGGTGAGGAGCTCCGCGAGGAGCCGCGCGAACGCAGGGATCTTCAGGGCGCAGAGGCCGATCCGGAGCGAGAGGACCGCCGCGATCATCGGCGCGCACGCGAGCAGCGGACGGGCGATCGCGCGGAGCGACGCGGTGATCGCGATGCCCTCGGGGCGGAGCGCGCGCAGCGTGAGCGAGAGGCTCACGAGGAACCCCACGCCCACCCCCAGCGACGCGGCCCCGGGGCCCCACCGCGACAGGATCGCCATCGTCCCGAGCAGCGTGACGAGGAGCGCGGCGTCGATCGCGATGAAGCTCTGCGTGCGCCCCGCGACTTGCAACGAGGCCCCCGCGAGGCTCGTGACAGCGCGGACGATCCCGAGCACGGCGAGCGTCGAGAGGAAGGGCGCGACCCCCGCATACGCGGGAGGGTAGAACACCTCGACGAGGGTCGGCGCGATCACGCCGAGGCCGCACGCCATCGGGAAGACGACGAGGCCGAGGAGAGAGACAGCGCGGACGAAGCCGTCGCGTCGCATCGCCCGATCGGTGAGGCGCGCGAACGTGGGGACGAGGACGTCGTTGCACGGGTCGCCGAAGGCCGTCGCCGGGAGCTCCGCGAGCCGATAGGCCTGGTTGTAAATCCCCACGACGGCTCCCCCGAAGCGATAGCCCATGAGGCTGTTGTCCCAGGTCGTCGCGCCCAGTCGAAAGAGTTGGGATACGGTCAGAGGGAGCCCGAACCTCAAGATCCGTCCGAAGGTGGCGAGCCTCGGGAGGGAGGGAGACAGGTGATCTCGAAGGTCGGTGACAGCGAGCATGTACACGAGGCCGACGAGAGAACGTACGATGTTCCCGTCCACGATCGCCCCGCCCCCGAGGCCGAGGGACGCGAAGGCGACGCTGGAGCACGCGTAGGCGATCTCCCCGGCCGCCACGCGGAGACCCAGAGTCCGAAACCGCATGTCGCGCACGAGGAGCGCCCTCGGGACCCAGGTGATTCGATCGAGGGCGTGGGCGACGAGCAGGCCGGGGACGTACGCCGACATGCCCCCTACCTTGAGCATGTGCCCGACGAAATTCGCGAAAAAGAAGCAGACGACCGCGGCGAGGAGCCCTGTCCCGAGGACGAGGACGCTGGCGTGAAAGGCGGTGTCCCGGCCCTCGCGAGGGCGCGAGGCGACGTACTGGCTCGCTCCGACAGCGGTCGATATTCCAACCGTATTCACAAAGACATAGGCCAGGTTGACCTCGCCCTGGACAGCGGGGCTCAAGAATCGGGTGAGCAGGAAAGTCGAGCCGATCGTGATCACCCTCGCCCCCGCGCTGGCCGCCGTGACCCAGAATAGACTCCCCGCCGTCTTGTGTGCCAGAGACACTGAGTCTGAACCCTAGCGCGGATCGGGCATTTCACACGGACTCTCGGAGACCGATTCGCCACGATCTCGCGTCTCGCGTCACGGCCACCGCGGCGGTCCGTCGGCTGCGAGCGCGGCCGCCGCTGGGGGACGCAGTCCCGACGCTGCGGCCGCCGCTGGGGGACGCAGTCCCGACGCTGCGCTGGTCGTTTGCGCCGCTCTCAATGGTCGCTTTGGTTTTGGTGGGCGCGGTCGTATCGTGGGCCCGTGCCTTCGACGAGCACCCAGCTCGACGCGCCCGCGGGGTCCACCACCCCGGAGGCGATCGCTGCGGCGAGGGTGAGGCCCTTGATGGGGCTCGCCGCGATCGCGTGGGCCGTGTACGTCGTTCGCTGCGCGATCGCCGCGGAGTGGGGCGCCATGGTCGTGCAGGCGCTCGGCACGATCGTGTCGACGAGCCTCTACGTGATCGTGGGGAGGTGGCCGAAGTCAGCGGTCGCTGTGGTGCACGTGGTCGCGTTCGCGGGGACCGCCGCAGTGATCGCTTCGTCGTTGATCAGCGGGCAAACCACGTCCCCGGCCATCTGGTTCATGGGCTGCATCCCCGTCCTCGTGGGGTTCCTCCTCGGGCAGCGGCCCGCGATCGTGTGGTCGCTCATCGCCGTGCTCGGGGTCATCGGCGTCGAGTGGAGCCGTCGGGCGTACCCGATCCAGGCCCTCTACGCGGTGAGCCCCACCGAGCTCACGATGAATGTCATCGTGTTCATCCTGATGATGCTCGCGTTCGTGATGACCGCGACGCACGTGAACGCGGCGCAGCTCCAGGTCCTCCAGCAGCGCGAGGCGACGATCCGCGAGCTCGCCGGCGGGCTCGAGAAGAAGAACGAGGAGCTCACGCGGGCCCGCGACACGGCCCTCGACGCGTCGCGCGCGAAGAGCGAGTTCGTCGCGACGATGAGCCACGAGATCCGGACGCCGCTCAACGGCGTGCTCGGGATGGCGGGCCTCCTGCTCGACGAGGATCTCTCGCCGGAGCAGCGCGATCTCGTGCGGACGATCCGAGCGAGCGGCGACGCGCTCCTCTCGGTGCTCAACGACATCCTTGATTTCTCGAAGATCGAAGCGGGGAAGCTCGAGATGGAGAGCGCCCCGTTCGACGTGCGCGACTGCGTGGAGGACGCGCTGGATCTGTTCATCGCGTCCGCTTCAGAGAAGGACGTGGAGCTCATCGGCATCGTCGATCCGAAGCTCCCGCCCGTGTGGGGTGACTCGGGGCGCCTGCGTCAGGTGCTCGTGAACCTCGTCGGGAACGCCGTGAAGTTCACGCCGCGGGGCGAGGTCGTCGTGCGCGTGGACAGCCGCGTCCTCGAGGGCGACGAGGACGGGCCGACGATGCTGGAGCTCGAGTGCTCCGTGCGCGACACGGGGATCGGGATCTCGCCGGAGCGGCTGCGCAGCCTCTTTCAACCCTTCGCGCAGGGCGACGCGTCGACGACGCGGAAGTTCGGCGGGACGGGGCTCGGCCTGGCGATCTGCCGGAGGCTCGCGGACGCGATGGGCGGTCGCGCGTGGGCGGAGAGCAAGGAAGGGGAGGGCTCGATCTTCCGCTTCACGGTGCGCGCGCGGCCCCAGCGGGACGCGAGCGAGCAGCGGCTGATGGACGTCGTGGGCAAGCGCGCCGGGTTCGTCTCGGAGCAGCCGCACCTGCGCGACTCCTTCGCCGGAGCGGGCGCGCCTCTCGGGCTCCGGATGACGCCCCTCTCCTCTCTGCCCGCGGTGATCCCGCTCGTGCGCGAGGCGCTGCTCGACGTCGTCGTCGTGGACGCGGCGCTCGGGCCCGCCGCGTTCGAGACGCTCCGAGGGCAGGCCGAGAAGCTGCCGATCATCCTCCTCGCGCGCCTCGGCGCTCCCCGCGATCGCAGCGACGCGGGACGATACGGTCCGATCCTTCACCTGCCCTTGCGGAGGGCGGATCTGAGGCGCGCGATCCTGCAGGCCTTCGGCGAGCGGAGGCCCCGATCGGACCCGCCTTCGCTCCACCAGATCACGCGGGTCGCGCGTGACAGCCCTCTGCGCGTGCTCGTCGCCGAGGACAACCCGGTCAACCAGCGCGTCGCGCTCATGGTCCTCTCGCGCATGGGGTACAGGCCGGACGTCGCGGGCAACGGATCCGAGGTGCTCGCGGCGCTCCGCGCGCGGCCGTACGACCTCGTGCTCATGGATGTGCGGATGCCCGAGATGGATGGCCTGACGGCGACGAAGCGCATCCGCGCGGAGCTGCCCCCGGAGCGCCAGCCCTTCATCGTCGCGATGACGGCGAACGCGATGGCCGAGGATCGCGAGACGTGCCGAGCGGCGGGGATGGATGACTTCCTCGCGAAGCCCGTGCGCGTCGTCGAGCTCGCGCGCGTCCTGCGCCGCCTTCGAAAGGAGCAGGGGAGAGCGCTGCCGCCGCCCTCGATCGAAGGGATCGCGCTCGACGTGATCGAGACGTTGAAGCAGCTCACGGCCGGCGATCCCACGGCGTTCGGGAGCCTCGTCGACGACTACATCACGACCGCCGAGCGCCTCCTCGCCGACGCCGAGCGAGCGCTCGTGATGGGGAAGACGGAGGCGCTGACGCACGCCGCGCACGCGCTCAAAGGGTGCGCCGCGCAGATGGGCGCGAAGCGCGTCGCCGACGAGGCGGCCGCGCTGGAGACGATGTCGCACGCGGGGGCGATCGAAGAGGCCCGCGCCAAGCTCGCGTCCGTTCGCGAGGCGTGCGACGCGGCGAGGATCTCTCTGCTCGCGCTTCGGGGCGAGCCGCCTTCGCCTCCGCCTGCGCCGCGCACCAACGGCGCGACGCCCGCGGCGTGAGCCGACGCGGGCCGCCTCGGAACGTCAGTGATCGACGCGGGATCGCCCTTCGATCTCGCGCCGAATCCGCTCCAGCATCTCGATGTGCGCGGTGCGCGCCGTCCGCAGCACGAAGCTCATGAGCGGTCGCGGGCCGTCCAGGTGAGAGGACTCCGAGAGCCTCGTGGACGAGCCCTCGGCCGTCCATCGCAGTCGGTTGGCGACGTGGATGAAGGGCGCCGTCCATGCCTCCGAGTCCACGCCTCCGGAGTGAGGCTCGATGCGCGCGCGGTACCCGAATTTGACAGGCACGCCCGCGACCTCGAGCCGCTCCTTGATCCGATAAAAACCAGGTCGAAGAGGCTCCTCCGCGATCCCTAGGATGAGCGGCTGAAAGCCGACCCACTTCTGCGGATCATCCAGGAAGCTGCGCACCTCCGCGAGCGGGGCGCGGATGAGCGTGTCGATGTCGAAGCTGCGTTCGGCTTTCCAGAGAGACATCCAGCGGGGCGATGCTAACGGGCTTCGTCTCGTTTTGCGACACCCCACGTGCGACGTCGGGGCGGCGTGATTTCCGGCTTTACGTGAGCGGATGTACCGGTAACGTGGGTAGGATGACCCTGAACGCGTCGCCAGCCGCGCCATCGAGGCGACCGAGCCTCCAGATCAGCACGCGGGACGTCGAGGAGGAGATCGAGCGCCTCTTCGGGGGCGACGGCCTCGTGGTCCGCGTTCACACCGACGATCCGTCGCGATCGGCCCGGGACAGCGCCTTTCGTGAGCTGCTCGAGTCGCTCAAGATGTACGGCTACACCGACGTGGCCACGGTCGAGACGCCTGGTGCCGAGTCGATCTCGAAG